>Ga0315551_10003789_pt1 | contig 10678 bp, 8 predicted proteins | sample SalMarSW160290MG_FD_203678 | JGI IMG/M metagenome (GOLD analysis project Ga0315551, IMG submission 203678) | Salt marsh sediment microbial communities from the Plum Island Ecosystem LTER, Massachusetts, United States - Salt Marsh Sediment SW1602-90 ... | reverse complement strand
AATACGCCTCTATACGCTATCTCATTAATCGATGATAAGGCCGGGAACATTACCTATGAGGGTGGTTATCAGAGCGGCGATACCAATGGAAATGAAATCCTTGACACAGATGAGACCTGGGTATTTACCGCAACCTATAACGTGACTGCCGAAGACGATAGCCCCCTGGTCAATACCGCTACTGTATCCGGCACCGACGCCCTGTCCCGATCAGTAGAGTCCGAAGATACTGCCAGTGTCGATATCCTGCGACCGGCCATTGCTATAAATAAGACAGCCGAACCAGCGCAGGCCCACGAAGGCGATACCATCACCTATAACTATACCATAACCAACCCCGGCAATACGCCTTTATCTGCTATCTCATTAATCGATGATAAGGCCGGGAACATTACCTATGAGGGTGGTTATCAGAGCGGCGATACCAATGGAAATGAAATCCTTGACACAGATGAGACCTGGGTATTTAACGCAACCTATAACGTAACTGAGGAAGACGATAGCCCCCTGGTCAATACCGCCACTGTATCGGGCACCGACGCCCTGTCCCGGTCAGTACAGTCTGAAGATACCGCCAGTGTTGATATCCTGCGACCAGCCATTGCTATAAATAAGACAGGTGAATTATGGGAAGATTTGGAACATGAAGCCTATTGCATCAACTATACCTATACCATAACCAACCCCGGCAATACGCCTCTATCTGATATCTCAGTTACTGATAATATGACTGAGGAAGTCACCCACCAGAGCGGCGATACTAACGAGGATAGCAAACTGGATATAGATGAGACCTGGATATTTGCCGCAACCTATGACATTCCCTACGAATACTACGACGAATTCGTGACCAATAACGCTACCGCATCGGGCACCGACGTCCTGCTCCGGGAAGTAACCGCGTGGGCTACCTTCAGTATTGAGAACCCCTATTATTATTATTTGTACTGATAACGGTTAGATCCCTGGTTAGGGGACTGCTTACATTGGTTATAAGGACCAGCAAGGCGGTGATTTCGACTATAATGAATTCGGTATGAAGATGTCCACCGTAAAATGACTAGACGCCAGCGCAAGCGCCTTTATCATGTTTTAGTACTTATAGGGGTGGGCTGCCTCTTTACGCTTGTGGCTTTACTGGTTCAACCATTCTATAGCGTCAATCTGTGGGTTTCAGACCAGCTTTTCATCTCGGAACCTCCTTCTCCTAATATCGTTATCGCCGGTATCGATGACGATACCCTCGAAGCTTACGGTCTATGGGCAGAGTGGCCACGCAGTCTCCATGCCCAGGCTATCGATAACCTCAGCCAGGCTGGAGCCAAGGTAATCGGGTTCGATGTCATCTTCGCCGATGCTTCCGCCGATGATGAAATGCTGGCGACAGCAATTGCTGAAGCGGACAATGTTGTCCTCGCCGCCGTGGGCACTCAACCTGCCTCTCAGTCCGGCCCTGAGATTACCTATGATGATTTCCTGCTGCCCGTAGCTCCTCTAGAGCAAGCTGCCAGCAGTATCGGACATGCCAATGTGGTCCCCGATGGCGATGGCACGGTGAGGCAGCTACCGTTGATTGTCAAGTCAAGCTCAGGACAAATCTATCCCTCATTAACCCTGGCTGTGCTTTACAGGGAATTCTCCATGTCTCTGCCACAGGAATATCCACTTGAAAATGGCGCCGTTAACTTGTTGTATCGTGATATTCCGGTTGACGCCTCGTACTTTCTACGCATCAACTTTGCCGCCGATAATGCTGAACGGCCCTACGTCTCCTACGGTGATGTTATCAGCGGCAACTTCGACCAGTCCATAGTCGAGAACAAGATAGTATTGATCGGGATGACCGCTACCGGTGAGACCGACGCCTGGGCCATCCCCACCTCAGCCGGCAAGGTTCCCGGAGTTTTTATACATGCCGGTGCCATGGATACCATTCTCACACAGCGTTTCTTAAGAGAGCCTGGCATTCTCATCACTCTAATGATTATGCTGCTGCTAGTTGGCATCACTGCCTTTGCCTTGCCCCGGTGTGGGACCCGGCACTGGACAGATATAGCTAAGGGCGCGGGAATAACCGCAGGCCTATTTATTGCCTGCCTGGTAGGTGGCTTCGTGGCTTTCGACAGAGGATATGTCCTGGACCTATTTTATCCCCTGTTGCTATTACCAGTAATCTATGTCGGTAACATTATTTACATAGTCGTTATGGAGCAGTCTGATAAACGGTTTGTCAAGGAGCTTTTTGGTCGATATATTTCGCCTCAGATAGCTAACGAGATAGTTAGCCGGGCTGATGCTGGGGAACTTCGCCTCGGAGGCGAGCAAAGGGAGGTCAGTGTGCTCTTTGCCGATATCCGCAACTTCACTACGATAAGTGAGCAGTTGGCTCCTGAAGATATAGTAAAAATGCTTAATACTTATTTATCGGTTATGGCCGATGCAGTAGTCCGGCATAACGGTATAGTTAACAAGTTTGCCGGCGATAGTATCATGGCAGTGTGGAATGCGCCGCAATCTCAGCCGGAGCACGCATTGCTGGCAGTAAAAGCTGCATGGGAAGCACAGCAGAAAGTTGCTGAATTAAAGCAAAGCGATAGCCAGCTGTTCCCGGTGCAATTCGGCATTGGCATTAATACCGGTATAGCCTTAGCTGGCAATGTAGGCTCGGCCGGACGCAGCGAATACACTGTCATCGGAGATTCCGTCAACACCTCTTCACGCATTTGTAGCAGCACCCCTGGCGGGGAAGTCTGGATTGGTGCCGAGACGTATAATCAAACAAAAGATTATATAGAAACCGAGAAACTCGAGCCGCAGAGCCTTAAGGGGAAAGCGGCACCCGTTGCGGTATATCGAGTAACTGCCTGGCGCCCTGTAACCCCTCCAGAACACAAGTAAGCCCCCGCTCTCCTGATGTCCACCTTTGCCGACGAAATCAAACGCCATCCCGAAGTCGAAACGCTCCTGGTAACCAGAGATAACCACACCAAGGTAATGAGGAAAGTCCTGAACTGGCTAACGTAAGAATCCTCTCCCTCGACAGGAGTTCCCTCTCCATTTACTGGAGAGGGTTAGGGTGAGGCAAGGTGAGGGTGATATCAGAAGACAGCCGCTCTCCTAGATATTATCAGTGAGTAGTTTGTGGTGCCCCTGGAATTGTACAAGACGGGGCTGGTTGGGTTCTGCTTCCCCTTCCTGCTAATGTAACATTCCGCTAAAAAGTGCAGACCCATGCAAATCACATAGTTGATTGGCAGACAACAGAATGCATACAATAGAGGATGGAAAGGAGGCACGGATGCCGATTGAATTCAAGTGTGAACCCATTACCGTAGAGGTGCTGGATACTAGTGGTAAATCACTGGAACACAGATTAGAACGCAGGTTCGATCCTCTAACGTCTCGCAGTTCACTGATTTGTCCTAACCTAAGGGAGAAATTGGCAGCGTTCTACGGCAATCGTGATGACCGGTGGCTTAACGAAATATCCAACAAATCAAAGCGTGATTGCCCGTTTTGCTCTCCGACGATTGATAAGGTTATAGCTAAATTTCCCAAAGATCGAGTGCGTGAAGGCGTATTGAAGTTTGGAGATGTTTATGTTTTTCCGAATCTATTCCCAAGAACAGAGTTTGAAGCTGTAGTAACGTCGCCAGAGATACATTACCTCAATCTCGGTCAGTTTACCAAAGAACTGCTCTACAATTCGCTAACCGCTGCCTTCGAATGCATACGTAGGGTACACAGTCTGAGCAACACTCTTGCATATCCAGTAGTGGGGACCAATTATCTTCCGCCAGCCGGGGCAAGCTTAATACATTTCCATCAACAGATTGCAATGCAGCGGGTTCCTTTTAACCGAATAAGGAATTTAATTGAACTCAGCACCAAGTACGCTGAAGCTAAGAACAGCAATTTCTGGCAGGATTTTATGGCCATTAATGACGAACGAAAGATAAAACAGGTGGGTAATATCTATTGGTATGTACCCTTTGCTCCAACCGGCTTCTGCGAAGTGCGAGCTATAGCAAATATGTCCAACTTTCTGCAATTTGAGGCAGAAGATATAAGAAATATTGCTGCGGGGCTATCCAACGTGTTGAGATATTATCATTACTGCGGGTTTGATAGCTTTAACTGCATTATTTACTCTGGTAGTCTGGAGGAGGCAAATGACTTCCGCGCCGGGTTGAGCATTGTTGCCAGGCCTAATACTCAACCGAACTACGTAAGTATTGATTCATGGTTTATGCCATTGATGTTGGGGGAAACAATTGTGCCAGAGTGGCCAGAAGATCTGGCGGCTGGAATAAGGGAATACTTTTGAAGCGGGGCGATGTTGGTAATCCGCCTGAATGAACACGATACGGCTGAATTAGACAAGAGGATAAATGCAGCCTATGTACTAACGTTAAGTACTAAGCTTCCGCATTTCTTCGTGACCTTCATTTTCAATAGCTTCGTACTGTAACCACAAAATCTAAACCGCACTGCTTAGCATATTCCTCGATTGCATCTGCAATCTGCTCAGGTGGTAATTGCAAATCCGTCTCTGTTGACTGCCCTATATGCAACTCGTCACACCAGAAGACTGACTCACCTTCAGGCAAGCGGCTGAGAACATCCTTAATCGCATCTGCACCCACCACTTGGATTTTCACCCACCCGGTTTCAGAGATAAAGTCCCCTTTAGAAGTTATTTCTTCTATCGTCTTAATACGATTGGTACCTGTAATCAAAGTAAAATGCCATTGGCCTTCTTCCTCCCATGAGTACAGTTCATATCCTTTAAATGAGCGGGGTAGCTTTTCTATAGATGTAATTGATAGCTTGTTGATTAGCTTGCCAGCCTGTTCCAGCGATTCAATCACTACAGGATTACTTCTGGGGTCCTCACCTATATAGAGTACTGAAGAGGGATAACCCAGTTCGAGCCTGATGACGTCGTGTGACTCCTCCAAGGTGAGTGGCTTCCAAATGGTGACCCCATCAAATGACAGGGAAGACCAGGGGACCCAGAAAGCCCCCCAATAGATAGGTGCCTTATCGACGCAGACAATGAATGATGTGCCTCTGGTTGGTACATCTATCTGAGAGATGCGCTCAAAGGCACTTGCAGTAAGTCTCAACTCGTGTTCCTGAGCGTCATACGTGATGATATCGCTAATCGTTATGATGGGCCTTTCTGCTATGTCGACGTGGCTTAAAGCCTCCATCTGGGCGGGAGGAATATCTTGTTTGGTCAAGTAGATGGCAAACCCTTTGGCAAACCATTCGTCATTTGATGGGGTCACCATACCTTCCGAGGTGGCACAAATGCTTGACACAAGAATGCCTAACACAAGCACGATGCCAATTATGATAGTCGTAATCGGTTTCACAGGAATATCGCAGGTTAACTTACTCATCTGCTCCTTCCAATGCATTGCTCATTATAAGGCATCTTCCTTAATTGATTTTCCAAATCCGCCGACTGGACCATCAACCAGCCAAAACATAAATCTTACAGCTAATTATACCACTTGCTTAGCCCAGCGAAGTTTGAAGATAGCTTGAGGCTTTATCGGGGGATTGAGCAACTTTTGGTGGTATTCCGGGGACATAACACCTGGTTTGTAGCAGGCCTGATCCTTCACAAGGTGAAGGATGGTATCCCCTGAATCGGCAAAGTAATCACCTAAATGGGCATCACCACACCCACCGGTCAAGGGTGATTTAGCACTATTATTTTATTGCCCACCATATCCGGCTGGTGCCGCCTCAGCGAGAGTGCCGGCACCCATTATCACTGTCATCTGCAGGTGCGGCCGGGTAACGCTCTTCCAGGTCAAGGGACCGTGTATCACTCCCGCCGGCACGTAGAGGGCTGAGGTCTTGTTGATTTTAAGCGGTTGGCCCCCCACCACGAACTCTATCTCCCCGCCGAGGTCTTCGGGATTTTTAGGGTCGGAGCCGATATGCAGGACGAATTCGTCGGAGTTGGAGTGAGAATGTTCGGGTATATGAGGGTTCGGGTCGGGCATAGCATATATCCAGCCAATCTCGATGTACACGTTGCTTCCCGGCACGAGCTCATTGCTCATAAAGGTCATGGTGGGATACTGCCGGCCTTTAACGTCATCGAATTCGGTACGTGCCTCATACTTTGGTTTCTGCACCAGGTTCTTGTAATAATCAGCCATTTTCCCAATTCCCCCTTTCTAATAATTTAATTTTTACTTTTTGATTACCCGAATAGATTTCAGATTCATATTCTTAATCGACGATACCCCCCTTCCTGAGCGCTGCTGTTATGCCTGCTCCAACGGCATCAACAACTGCAGTTCCACCATCAATCGTGATAACAGCTCCGGTCACAAATAACGAATCATCGCTGGCCAGGTAACTGCAAAGTCCGCCCATCTCAGACGAAGCGGCGAAGCGGTGCATAGGTATCTCCAGTGCTATCTGGTCGATGAAGGTATCGGGGTCTATGCCGAGCATTTCCCCGAACTGACCGAAGTCTTTCCTGGTCATCTCCGTTTTGACGCCGCCGGGGCACACGGCATTACAGCGGATGTTGTGACGCCCGTAGTCCAGTGCCACCTGCTGAGAAAGCATAATCAGGCCTGCTTTTGAGCTGCAGTAGACCGGATGGCTGGGCAGGCAGCGTAGGCCGCCCAGCGAGGCAATGTTTATGATAGACCCCCCTCCCTCCTTTAGCATATGCGGTATGACCGCCTTCATGAGCAGGAAAGGGCCGGTAAGGTTCACCGCCATAACTTCCTGCCACACCTTGGGGTCAAGCTCAATGATGGAGCCTGGGTGGTTTGTGCCGGCGTTATTCACCAGCACATCAATTTTGCCGCCAAACTTTATCGTCGTCTCCACCATACGCTTTATATCCTCCTCCTTTGATACGTCTGCCTGGCATATCACCACCGAGCCCGATGGGAGTGATTCAGCCACCTTGTCCAGCATTTCTTTACGACGGCCGGTGATACAGATCCTGGCTCCGTCGGCAACAAATCGCTCAGCGATGGCAGTGCCTATCCCGCTGCCTCCTCCAGTAACAAGGGCAACCTTTCCTTTCAGATTCATATCTCCATCTCCTGTCAAAAAATTTCGAGAGGTCCTGTTTATTGTATCTTAAGCTGGCTTCTTGAGTTTTCCCGGACCGAATGCAGAGTAGTCAAGGTCATAGGACTGCTTGCAGGCTTCGAAGTAACCCAGGTGTGAGCCGCCCAGGACTATTTTCAGCACTACGGCATCACGGTAATACTTTTCGTAACCGTTTTCCCGTACAAGGCCAAAAGAACCCATCAGCTCTAAGCCCCTTGATACCAGGTCGGGCACGGTGCGGGTAATATAGGCGTGCACTGCATGCCCTTTAGCAAACATGCTTTCCGTGTTCCACATACCATAGATATCCATGTGGTCATACTGGTGAGCCAGCTCCAGGATGGCGGCTCTGCCCACCGATATAAACGCTGCCATCTCACCCAGTATCATCGCCGCGTGCATGTGCTGGTTGATCGGTTTACCTCCAGCTACTCTGTTCTCCGTATAATCAACCAGGATATCGAAAGCCCCTTGCAGAGTACCAATGGCGTTGGCGGCATTCAGGGACATGGGGGCAGACACGGTATTAGTGAAAATGGCCCAGGCCTCGGGCCCCTGTATTCCCCACTCCCTGGGCACCCTGACGTTGTCAAAATAGGTGGGAGTATTCCTGTCGGCGTTAGCCCCGCACTTGACCTCGAATTTACCATGGGAAACCCCTGTCCACGGTTCGGGAACATAGACCAGAGCAAAGCCGTCTATTCCCTTCCTGGGGTCCATATTGCAGACCACGCAGTTGAGGTCGGCAATGCCGGCATTGGATGCCCATAACTTATTACCGTTTACCACCCACTCATCGCCCTTAAGCTCCGCCCTCACCTTTACCGTCCTGCCCTCATTAAGCGGGTTCTCAACATCACAGGCGGAGTTTTCTTCACTGAAATTCATGCAGGCAACGGCCAGTTCCTTGCCGGTGAACTTGGGGGCAAATTCCCTGAACACTGCTTCTCCCCATGCCTTCCCCGTTGGCGATGGTGAAAGGTAGGCAAGGATGGCTGGTACCAACCCCCAGTCGGTGCAGGCGCTGTGGAGGCTTATGCCGTAGTCGGCGCGGGAAAGCTGCTCCTGTATCAGGGCATCCCCGACCATGGAAAGCTGCTGGTTGCCGCCGAAGTCTTTGGGTATCTTGTTTTTCTGGTAGCCCAGGCCTACCTGTAATTTTTTCAGGATGGGAGTAATTATTTCTTCATGTGTTACATCATCATCAATCTTGCCACGGACCGGCATAATCTCCTTGTCGACAAAATCGGCAAGCGTATTTTGCATCATTCGTAGCTCTTCATTAACGAAACACTCTGGGTACTGTAATTTGTACCACTGACTGGCCTGATTCATAACTTATCCCTCCTTTGAACGCACAATTCTTGTCAAGTATATTATACATCCAAACCCTGATTATAACACTAGCTAATCCAGTGAAGCTTGAAGATATCTTGTTTCAGTCCTTTTTCAGTCCGTCATATCCACTACCGTTGCGGCCGAACAGCTTCATGCACTAAGGGCAAGAGAATTGGAAAAGCTAACTTAATCGCTTTCCCCATAATAGAGTTCAATGCCCCCAAGTATATAAAAGTCAGCCGCCCATTTGGATGACCATTGGGAAAAAAATTCATTAAAGGCTTTGCTCTCCTTGGATTTTCCCCATTCCTCGGGGTTGGTTACATCCAAAATGCCAATGTAATTGAACGGAGGCTTTGTTGGACTTGGTGGGCTGCCTTTCTGGACGTTCCCCTGTATTCCTCCCATCATTTTGAGGAGTGTAAAGCTTTTCGACCCGGGTAGCCCAATCAACAAGGGCCCTTTGTAGTCTTCACACCACTTTACATAGTCCTCCTCTTTGACATCGTCCCTCAGGTTGTAAAGAATAATCTCTTTGGCCATTTTTGTTACCCCCTTTTATATTTTTTGTATCTTTAGAAAGGATACTGCCTTGGAGTCCTTTGTATGCTTATCCAGCGGAGTTCGGTGAACTCTTCGATAGCGGCCCGTCCGCCATACCGTCCGTAGCCACTTTCCTTCATCCCCCCAAACGGGACCTGAGGCTCATTATGAACCGAAGAGCCGTTAATATGCACCATACCTGATTCCAGCCTCTCAGCTATTTCCAACCTGTCGCCTTCAGCGGTAACAAAATCGGGGTTGAGTGCGGTCCGGTTGAGCGAAAATGCCAGACTAAATGCGATAGGGAGATGAAGAGAATGAAACTTAGTATAACTGGTCCCGCTATCTTTAGTCCTCTCATTAAAAAGGTATAGCTCCTTGGCTTTTTATTCCAACCCGCACGTGGCAATAATCTTGGTCACGGCCTGCGCCGCCAAGCATAACCATGCTCTGCAAAGATGTCAAGAACGTAATATTCCGTTATTTCGTGTGATACCATCTGTCCGTCGCAACATAAATATTTTGTTGCGTGACGACCCAGGCGCTTATTGCTCCGCCTGATTCAGGCCTTCGGTTCCCGCACCATTTCCCACATGGGAAGATCGACTATCGGCAGAGTGAGCCTCTTGAGCAGCCTGAACCCGAAGTGTTCATACATCCTCACATTCTCTTCTGTTTCAGTCTCGAGATACAGATGGAGCCCTTCGCGTTCGGATTTTTCAATCGCCGCGCCAATCAGCTTCCTTCCCAACCCCTTGCCCCGCAACTCCGTAGCCACGCCGAAAACCAGCACGTACAGAAAGGCGCAACCAGCCATATGTTCACGGCGGTCTTCGACAACCGGTTTGAAGATAGTTCCCATCTTCATCGCAGTCTTCAATCCCATTCTCATCCCTACGCTCATGGTTCCACTGCGTATTGCGCGCCATGCGTTCATGCCGGCATACCTTCCCGGGACCAGTCCTATAATTCCTTCCAGATCCTCCGACGGGGCATAGACCTCACCATACTTCAGACAATACCTTACACCCCCCTCAAAGAAGGCTTGGAATCTCTTCCCAATATCGGGGTCTCCTTCATAGATCTTGTTCCAGAGCGGATCACGCTGAAAGGCATCGGCCAATACCTTTGAGGCCCGCACGATGTCCCTCTTCTGTACTCTATATAGCATTCGTTCGACTTGTTCGTCAGACCATGGCATTTATGCCTAGAAGCTCACGCCCGATGGTCAACTTATGCATTTCAGTTGTACCGCCAAGTATGGTGCTCAGCACCGCATCACGGTAGTGATGCGCTATCGGAAAGTCATCGGTGCAGCCATAAGCGCCATGAAGCCTGATTGCCTCAGCCGACGCTCTCACCGCTAACTCAGTGGCAAGCCACTTGGCCGAGGATATCTCTTTAGCATGACGAAGCCCCTTGGTCTTGAGATCACTAACATAATATATCAGCCATCTGATCGCCTCAATTTCTGCTTCCATTCTGGCTATTGCTTCTTGCACTAACTGAAAGCTGGCTATAGGTCTACCAAACTGATGGCGCTCTTTAGTGTACTTGATGCAAGCGTCGAGGCAGCTCTGAGCCATGCCAACAGCACTAGCGGCGATGAACAGCCGGGCTGTATCAATACCAACTAAGGCGTTCTGAAGACCCCGACCTACCTGACCGAGGAGATTATCGTGGGGCACCCGGCAAT
>Ga0315551_10003787_pt1 | contig 10680 bp, 6 predicted proteins | sample SalMarSW160290MG_FD_203678 | JGI IMG/M metagenome (GOLD analysis project Ga0315551, IMG submission 203678) | Salt marsh sediment microbial communities from the Plum Island Ecosystem LTER, Massachusetts, United States - Salt Marsh Sediment SW1602-90 ... | reverse complement strand
GGGACTCGGAATGACATGATGAAAGGGCCTCCTCAACAGGGGGAAATACTCTTAGTCATCAATCCCGTATTCCTTCCACCTGGCCATCACTTTGGCTATGACGCTCTCCGTGAGCTTGATCTCCGTAGGCTTGACCTTCCAGTCAAAGGGGATCGTCGCATCCAGGATGATCCGTGAGGTGATGAACTTGTTTTCATCCGGCCCTATGGCTGGATCGAGGGGCGTGGATCTGCCTCTGTTGATAATCTGTGTGCCGCGGGCCGGGTTGTAGCGGGTGCCGAGGGCCCACCACACCCTTGGAAGGTCGTCCGCATCGATATCATCGTCCACGATAATGACACCCTTGATCCCATAGGTGCCGGTGTTGCTTGCAATGACTGCGGCGGCCACCTGATCGGCGTGACCCGGATACATTTGCTGTACCGAGACGACCACCCAGAAGCGTCCCGAAGCTTCCGGCATGGTGTACACCGACTTGATACCGGGGATTTGCATTCTGGTCAGGTCCGTCCACAGGCTGGCATTCCGCACAAAGGCATAGAGCATGTGCTGGTCCCCCACGGGCCTGCCGACGCTCGTCTCCCAGAGGATCGGATTATTCCTGTAATAGACCCGCTTGACCTCCAGGGCAGGTTTGGGAATGGGCTTGATGAGTTCTTCCGTGTAGTAGCCTGTATACTCGCCGAAAGGCCCCTCGTCTCTCAGGTGCTCAGGATCAATCTCCCCTTCCAGCACGATCTCCGCGGCAGCCGGAAAAGGAAGGCCGCTGAGTTGACCCCTCACGATCTCAACGGGGGCACCGCGTAAAGATCCAACCACATCGTAGCCACTTTTTGCCGTGGCCACAGTAGCGGCACCGGCAAATATATGAAGGGGATCGCCACCGATGATGGCGCAGGCGGGCATTTTCTTGCCTTGCTTCCCGTACTTCTTCAGTATCCTGTCGCCCTTCTTCCCTTTGAGGATCTGCACCCCTACGGTTTTGTCATCAAGGATGCCCATGCGGTAGGTGCCGAGGTTCACATCCCCTGTCTCAGGGTCCTGAATAGCCATAAATACCGCGGTTCCGAAGTACCGACCGCCGTCCAGTTCGTAAAACTTGGGCGACGGGAAGGCAAAGGTATCAACTTTATTGCCTTCAACAATATTCTCAAAGATGGGGCCATCTTTGACCTCCTTTGCAGGGATGACTTCTTTTGTAGTGGCTTCTACCCACTCCTTTGTAAGCTCAACCATGGAGAGGTTCGCACTTTTCCCGAGGATGATGGCCAGCCTCTTGGTGGTAGCAAAGGCGCCGGTCAGGACCGGACTCTGATACCCCTTGACGTTTTCGAACAGAAGCGCAGGTCCTGCTTTCTCCTCAACGACTTTGCAGATATGGGAAAGCTCAAGATCCCAGTCGACCTCCGCCTTGATCCTGCGAAGTTCCCCTTCTCGCTCGCACTTTGCAATAAAATCCCTCAAGTCTTTCATTGGCAATAACCTCCCTGTGCAATAAAAATCGTTATGGATACTTTATTTAAAAGGCTTCCGTCATTTAATTGATTTCATTCTTTGATGACTTATTCACTATGCTTTGTCAATTTCATTATTTTTATGCAATCTATAAGCAAAAGTTATAAATTGCAAGTCGTTACCAAATTGTTCTTTTCATGCTGTTATGGATCTCTATCCTTGCGAGGCAGTCAAGTGACTCAACAGCCCCCTATGTGGTAAACCATCCTGATCGGGATGTTGGATAGAGGAGGGAGCGTACATACTGTTTTGTGTTCACAGGGATCTGGCACGCATTCTTGCAACGAGGCTGCTAATACTCTCAAGGATGGTACCTTTTGACGATAGATCCTCCAAGATGTTAAGAAAAACTCGGGCTGGCGTTGAAAGGTGCTGATTTTTCAGATAGGCTATACTTACCTCCGTGACGATTCTACAATCTTCTATAGGGATGGTAACGAATTTTTTCTCGGCCAGTTCTTTTGAAATTGCCGCCTTTACCAAAAAAGAAATGCCATCCCCATGGAGGACAAGTTGTTTTATGAAATCGGTATTATTTGTTTCCAGCAAAATATTTGGAACAATACCCTTTTGGGCAAACGCATCGTCCAAAGCCTTTCGTGTTCCTGAACCTACCTCTTTCATGATGATCGGCTCCTTAGCCAGCTCAGCCATGGTTATCGACCTCCTTTTTGCAAGATGATGATCCGGAGAGACCAAGGGGACAATATCTTCTTGGCAAAAAGGGATAAAGCAGATCTGAGGGTTTTCTTCAATCTTGGCCACGATTGCTATCTCGTTTTTGAAATCAAGAAGGCTATTAGCCATTTGGAGAGAACTACCTTCGTCCAGATGGATTTTGATATGGGGATAAGAATCCATAAACTTTGATATAAAAGAGGGAATGTAAGACCGCGCATAGGTTTTTGTTGTTCCTAATCTAAGAATACCCGCCTTTAATTCCCTCATATCTTCAATGGCATCCTCTATTTCTTTCTCATATTCAAAGACTTTCCTGGCATATTCATAGAGGATTGTACCTTCATCTGTCAGATAGATATTTCGCCCCTTTTTCTTAAACAGCGTGAGATTACATGACTTCTCAAATGCTTTTATTTGTGAAGTGATAGCGGGCTGAGTAATGAAAAGCTTTTCCGCTGCAATAGTACAGCTCTGATATTTAGCGGTCTGGTAGAAGATTCTAAGCTGGTTAAAGTTGATCATCATCCTCTGCTGCTAACTTGATTTCCTATTCCCTGACGGGCTTTACTCTTGGGTGGCTTCCTTTTTTACCATTTTGATCACGCTGCTATGGCACGAGAGAGAACATTTTCACCTTGATCACCTAAACTTGAAGGAAAATCAGTCGAGAAAAGTCACAGTTTTCTCCTGCATCCCTTGTTCCATCGCCTTAAGTTTTGCTGGATCATCGTATATCTTATAGTTTGCTCACCCGGCATAGGATTGAACGATATGGCGGATAACCTGAAATAGGGTCCCTTGCCATGTCATCGGTCAACAGGTTGGCATTAGATTCGCCGTCCCAGCCGTGGGGCATAGAAACAACTTGGCGATGGATGTCACCGGTTATCTTAGCCCTCATTTGAATCTCTCCCCTGACCGACTCGACCCTTACCATATCGCCATCCTTTATCTTTAATTCTTTGGCTGTTTCAGTGTTAACCTCAATCAAAGGTTCCGGCATCTTCGCTCGCAAGGCCGGTATGTTTCGGAACTGAGAATGGGTAAACATAGCCTTTCGGGGTCCGGTCATTGCGATCAGCGGATACTGCTTTGCCAATTGTGGCGTAGTGATTGGGCCCTCAGGTGGCTCATGGTAAGTGGGTAAAGGGTCATAGCCAAAATCTTTTAAAAGCTTCGAATATATCTCTACCTTACCCGATGGGGTATTAAACCCCTTACTTAAATAAGGTTTCTCCTCAAACTTAGCATATTCAATCCCCCAGGGTTTTTGTTTTAACTCATCTATGGTAATCCCTGACAGTTTAAGGTAGGCCTCATATATATCGTCAGCATCTTTCCAAGGAAAATACTGATTTCCGAACATCCTTATCCCGAGCTCACTCCATATTCTCCAGTCTTCCTTTGCCTCACCAAGTGGTTCAATAACAGGCTCAGTCCTTAGAATCCTTGGTATCTGAGCTGCAACGTGATAATCAACAAGCAATTTTCTTTCCAGGAAAGTGGATATCGGCAGAAACAAATCGGCCTTCTCTGCAGTATCGGTCATGAACATATCAATAACCACGAGAAGATCAAGATGAGACAATGCCTCATTGACCTTTTTCGAATTAGGCCAGGTTATGGCTGGATTTCCCCCTTGAACAATCAAGGCTTTCACAGGATATGGGTTTCCCGTAATGATAGCATCTGTAACCGTCGTAGCCGATGGATAGCCTACGAACCTATCGTATATAGGATAGTTCGCAGAGATTGAGTCTTCTTCAGATGGCCTGGTTAACCCTTCAACGTTAAGCTTAGCAAACTTCGGTGCTGGGCAAATGCGGTTCCCGCCATTCACGTCTAAGTTCCCGGTAATTGCTATAAGGGTAGCAATGGCTCGGCTTGTTTGGACACCATTGATGGAGTGATCCAATGAGATATATTGGAATATAGCAGCGGGTTTTGTAGTGGCATATGTCCTTGCAATCTCCTTTATCATGTCAGAAGGCATCCAGGTGATTTCCGCGACCTTTTCCGGTGTATATTCTTTGACATGCTCAACTAACTGCTCAAAACCAACGGTCCATTTATCCACAAAATCCTTCTCGTACAATTCCTCAGCTATGATCACATTGAGCATGGCAAGCGCTAAGGCACAGTCTGTATCCGGCCTTATCTGGGCATGTATGTCAGCTTTTTTCGCTGTTTTCGTCCTTCTTGGATCAATGACTATCAGCTTTGCTCCTCTCTTTTTTGCCTGGTCTATCCTCATGCCTGCGATGTGGTTTGATTCCTCGGGATCTCTTCCCCAATTAATGATACATCTTGAATTGGGGAAATCAGGCATCAATTCAGGACTACCATAATCCAGGGTGAGGCCGTGAGCTATGACGTGAGCACGGTGGCAATAAGAACCTCCTGTTGTCAGGTTCGGGGTGCCATATATATCGCACCACCGCCTAATTAATGCTCTTAAATCGTGAAGCCCGGAAAAGGTAATTCCGGAAAAAACAACGACAGATTTCGCCCCATATTCTTCCTTTATTGAAAATAACTTCTCCGAAAAAAACTCGAAGGCCTCATCCCAAGAGACCTCCCTCCACGTACCATTGATTTTCTTCATAGGGTGGGTAACCCTTTCCGGTGAATAAACCCACTCTATTATGCCGTCAGCCTTGACACATAAAGGTTTTAGTGGGTGCTCTGGCATTGACTCAATCTTTGTTATCCTGCCATCTTGTACGTGCACATCTAATCCGCAACGAACATTGCACATATTACAAACGGTCTCTTTTATCACCTCATTCTCCTTCAAATCAGAGCCCATTACGCTGCCTGCTTTGGAACGATCACCATTATTTTTAACTAAGAACTGAAAGCATCTTTCGGGATTAACGGCCCATTTATCTATCCCGCAGATATTGAATAGGGTAATCCCATCAGTGGTAGGTTCGTCGAAGCTTGATGGTTTCGTAAAAAGTCATTTTTTCCATTTTTCTGTCATTCCGGCGGAAGCCGGAATCCAGTAAATTCAATAGGTTCTGGATGCCGGATCAAGTCCGGCATGACGATTAGAAGACTTTTTACGACTTTGTCAAGCTTATTGCCCCTTAAAATCATATGTTAGCACATCTGCCGCAAAGTTTGTACCGCTTCCTGACGCAAAACTCAATAGTTTTATCCGAAATCAGAGGCAGCGTGATGAGTGCTTTGCTGATCCGAACCGGGAGGCCACGCCAGGTTGTGAATATAAGGCCGTTGCGACCAATTTCGCTGAGGCCCGCATTGGCCGCAACACGGGAGGAAGCTCCGAGCAGGAACAAAAAAGGAGCCTTCGGCTTCATTGACGTCAGCTCACGTACGAGGCATCCCCCTTCCAGGGGATGCCTCGTCGTTGATTTACTCATGAGCAGGCGCGGGCGGGGGAGGCGTGGGGGGCAGAGGCCAGAAATCCCAGCATGCTGCATAGATGGCCCAGGCAGGAAACGTCAAACCCAGCATAAGATTGGCCATTGCAAATACATCGAATTTGAATGACCTATTTATGGGACTTTGTCAATTCTTTTATTCTTATGAAATTTATAAGTAGAAGGTATGAATTGGCCGTTTCAACGTATTCATAAATCTGGGATTGGCTTTGAATCTCTCCCTGAAGAGTGCCAGGGCAGGTGAATATCTTCTATTACATTCAAACGGCAATTCCGGTCACAAGACTGCTGAGATTTTGAAAAGGGGTACCTCCTGAGGACAATTCTTGTAAAAGAACAAGGAAGGCTTGGGCAGGTTTTGAGAGATGCTGGTTCATCAAGTAGGCAATGCTTACGCCCGCGAGAATTTGGCAATCCTCTATGGGAATGGTAACCCGTGTCCCCTCTTCAAGTTCTGCTGAAACAGCAGCACTTGCCAGAAAGGATACGCCGTCTCCTCGCATTGCGACCTGTTTTATGAAGTAAGTGTTGTTTATTTCCATCAAGATATTCGGAGTGAGGCCTTTGGGTGCCTTATGATGGCAGCGAGCTTTTTAGACAATCAGCCTGGGTGCAGCAGTGATCCAGGAAAGGGTTGGTAGAAATCCACAAGATTTGATTGGAATCTGCTGCACCCAGACATAACCAGGCGGTGAGCGTTTCATTACCTGATTCGCCTATGTCGTGAGCCACAAAGGAAATGGCTAAAAACCATGAGATTTGCAACACATCCCCTTAAACACGGCATGCCTGCCCGCCCTACTTGTGGCGGGGAACCGATGATTTTCTGGGGTCCTACCAGTTGGACCAGGTGGCTGTTGGAAGCATGGCTTCAAACACAATGTTAGCCTTGATCCCGATGGGTGACTGATATGGATCAAAAAAGATGGCCGCGAACTACCAAGAGAGAACTAACGGGTATGACAGGTGTGAAAACAGGGCCGTGCTGGTGCAGAGGCTAGAGCCAAGCGAAAAAAAGAAATTTTTTTGCCCGGAAAGGTTTTTTTCACCTGCCTCGCCCTTTCATGGGTGACCACATTTGAATTGCGGAGCGCAAGGAAATAGTTGCATCTACTGATTGGAGACAGTTATTGTTGGTAATTCTTGGATTTCACAATTGAAGCGCGCCTTAATCAGCTTCACGAAGGCTTCTATCAGAGGTGATAAAATTAGTTCACGCCTTACACGGACGTCGATGCCCAGTCGGATATCACAGCCTTTTACCTTGATGATGCGCAACTTCTTAGCAGCAATATCTTTTTTTACATTGGGGTAAAACATAAGAGCGATGCCTTTCTTCTGGCGGACTAACTCCTTCAAACATTCAATATTGGCGAGTTCTGCCCCGATTACAGGCTCGAAACCCCCCCCTCTGAAATGTGAAAGAGCCACTTCACGCGAATATGACCCTTCCAGCGGCACGATAATAGGCTGGTGTGCCAGCTCTTCCCAGGTCACATCGATGTAAGTAGACAGCGGAAACTCGGGGCTTGCAACAAAAACCATTTTCTCCACCTGCGGAATGCGGAAACCGGATAGTTGATTGTTGAAGCTACTCAGGATACCGGTGAAGCAAATATCATGCTTAAAGTCCAGCAGTTCTTCCAGGAGAAGACGCGACGGTCCCTCATAGACGGATACCTGTACCGATGGATGAAGTTCCTTAAATGTATCGAGTATCCCCATGAGGTAGACCATAAGGGTACTAGCAATTCCTACGTGAAGAGAATGCATACTGAATGTATCAAGAAGGTTTTCCATGGTCAGAAGTTGATGCACGAATTCTTCAGCATAGTTAAAGAATCTCTCACCTGCCCTCGTCAGGTAGGCTCTCTGCTTTCTTATTTTGAAGAGTTTGACCCCGAACTGATCTTCCAACGTCCTCATCTGCTGTGTCACTGCCGATTGTGTGACGAATAACTTCTCGGAGGCCGCGCCGAATCCGCCCTCCTTTGCGATCCAGTAAAAGGTGATGACATGCTGTGGATTTAGCTTTGGGATATACATACTTTTCACCACTCCCTTAACCTATCACTAAGCTGATGGTTTAACCCATGCTATGCGGGTAAGTTAGAGCTTTAGAAAAAATCGGATCAAAAGCCGTTATGGGAATAGATTGATCCTTTTATGGTCACCATCCAGCCACCCCTTTTTTAGCATTTGTTTATTGTAGCTCATTGCTGAACACCAGTCAATGTTCAACTGGCTGAAAGGACGCAGGTGAAAGATGTGGAAATGCTCCGCTCGAGCCTAATAAAATCATTAGAATAATAGACTTGAATTAAGGTTTGCTCCTAAATTATGCTAATCTATATCTTGGTGATTGGTCGTGTTGCTAAATTTTTCTGAAGGACTTCAAAAGGAGTAGAGGTAATCAAAAAATAGCGTTATTGCCCGTCTTTGAAAGGATTGCCAATGAGCCTGCCTAAATTTGAATATCTGGCACCCTCCGACATAAAGGAAGCCTGTTCGTACCTTAAGGAGTTTAACGGTCAGATTGCTATATTGGCTGGAGGCACAGACCTGGTCATGCACCTGAAGCATCGGCTTGAATCTCCTACTCATCTTCTCAGCTTGAAGAATCTTGCTGAATTGAATTCCCTCCATTATGACAGGGATTCCGGATTTGTCCTGGGGGCTATGTGTTCTTTGAGAGACATATCCGTAAATCCCTCCATACAATCGGAGTTGGGGACATTGGCGCAGGCAGCGGAGGAGGTTGCCTCGCCACAGATAAGGAATAGGGGGACCATTGGCGGAAACATTTGCCTGGACTCGCGATGTTGGTACCTCAATCGAAGCCGGCAGTGGCGGAAAACACTCCTGCCGTGTTACAAAACGGGTGGGGACCGGTGCTATGTAGTGAAAGGGGGCAAGCACTGCTACGCGCTTTTTCAGGCCGATACGGTACCCAGTTTACTCATCCTGAAGGCTCAATTAAGGCTGGTCAGCCCCGAAGGAGAACGTATGATTCCCATTGAACAGTTCTATTCAGGGCAGGGTGAGAACCCGAACCGGCTGGCCTCCGGCGAAATCTTGACCGAGATAAAGATCCCTAGATTGCCCCCCCATTCTGGTACCGCCTACCTCAAGTACTGCAAAAGGAGGGCCTTGGACTTTCCCATTCTGGGCCTTTCCTCCCTGGTTCGGTTGGACGGCAAAGGGAGAAATTGCCGGGAAGCTAGATTTGCCTTTATTGGTCATGGATCGGGCCCCCTCTTAGTTGATGCCTCCGAGGCGCTAGAGGGTCTGGATGAGCCTATCTTGACCGAGGAGCAGACAACACATCTCTTTCAAGAGCTGAAGCCTGTAACTCATATGGGCATCTCGGCATCCTTGAAACGGAGACTCGCGCGGCCGATGCTGCAGAGGGTTTTTTCTGATGCCTGGAGGAATGCTCAGGTACAAAATGCGGATCACTCATAGGAGAAAATGATGATCAAATACGCTACGGTAGGCAAGGGAGTCCCCCGTGTGGATGGGCCGGCCAAAGTGACTGGGGATGCAATCTATACCGCTGACATATACCTGAAAGGGATGTTGCAGGGTAAAATCCTGAGAAGTCCGTATCCCCATGCACGGATACTTCACATCGATACTGCGAGAGCTTTGAAGGTAACCGGTGTCAGGGCGGTAGTCACCGGGGCCGACACTTCGAAAATTAAGTTTGCCCAGAGTATGAAAACGAAGGTGCCGGACAAGGCATTCCTTGCTTTAGACAAGGTGCGATACATTGGAGATGAGATTGCGGCTGTAGCTGCCGACGATATTGATACAGCTGAGGAAGCCCTGGAACTGATCCGCTTGGAGTATGAGGTTCTTCCTGCTGTGGTTGACCCCTTTGATGCTATGGAGCCGGGCGCTCCCTTGATTCATGAGCATCTGAAGAGCAATATCTCTTGGGCCCCTTTGTATCAATGGGGTGAGCCGGTGGATGAACTGTTGGATGACTGCGATGTCGTCTTGGAAGATAGTTTTAAAACCCATTCCCAGGTTCATGCCTATATGGAGCCAAATTGCTCCGTGGCAACATGGGACCAGAATGGAAATGTTACTGTATGGGCTTCCACCCAGGGTCCATATACCCACAAACAGGAATTAGTGACAGCGTTAGGTATCCCCGGAGATAAGATACGGGTTATTACCCCAGCTGTGGGTGGTGGTTTTGGCGGTAAGCGGCATGTCGTTGAGCCAAGCGTTGCTGCCGCACTGCTCTCCAAAAAGTCGGGAAGGCCGGTCAAGATTGAATATACACGTGAAGAAGAATTTACGGCTACTCGACACCGGCATCCCATGAACATTCAGCTGCGAATAGGGGCACAGAAGGATGGGAAGTTTATCTTTTTTGATGCCGAGAACGTTGTTGATAATGGAGCCTACAACGACAGCGGCCCGTCAGTGACCTTATATGCCGGCCATGCGCTCACTACCAACTATATGGTTAAGGGCGTCCGCTATAACGCTAAGCTGGTATATACCAACACCAGCTATGGTGGCTCATATCGGGGGTATGGCAACTTACAGATGCGCTTTTGTTTGGAGAGCATGGTGGATATGCTTGCTGAAAAGCTGAACATGGATGCGGCGGAACTCAGACTGATAAACGCTGTTAAAGAAAACGACACGCTGGTATGCCGATCTAGGGTTACCAGTTGTGGCCTCAGTGAGTGCATTAGGGAAGTTGTCAGATCATCCAACTGGAAAGAGAAGAAGCAACATTCCGGAACGCTCCGCGGGGTGGGTATTGCTTGCTATGAGTATATATGTGCGCCTCGGTGGCATTATCCCCATGACTCCTCATCGGCGAGTGTTAGGATAGACGATGATGGGGCAGTAAGGCTTTTCACTGGCGCCATAGATATCGGCCAGGGCTCAGATACGACACTCTGTCAGATTGTGGCCGAGGTGTTGGGAATTGACATGAGCCACGTTAAGATATTCAGGGCGGATTCTGAGTTAGCGCCGATGGACCTTGGAACGTATGGAAGTCGAGTGACCTTTATAGCAGGCAACGCGGCGAAGATTGCCGCTACTG
>Ga0315551_10003785_pt1 | contig 10681 bp, 9 predicted proteins | sample SalMarSW160290MG_FD_203678 | JGI IMG/M metagenome (GOLD analysis project Ga0315551, IMG submission 203678) | Salt marsh sediment microbial communities from the Plum Island Ecosystem LTER, Massachusetts, United States - Salt Marsh Sediment SW1602-90 ... | reverse complement strand
TGTTATCACCCACCTGCAGGTACTGGGGGTGACCTGCCTTGAATTCGTCCCAATCGTCTTTTTCGTATAATCGTTTCATCTTGGCATCCGGCAGGCTGTGCTCCAGGATGCTATTGGGGCGTTCGGGGTTGAAGCGCAAACGGTTCTTACGCAGGGATTCTTCGAAAGTGACGTTGACGTAAATCACCCCGGCCCGCTGGAGCAGTTCATCGGGCAGGTGCTCGAAAGCCCGGCAGTAGCCACCATGCTGGCTGCCGCGGGAAAATTCGAGGATCACGGATTTCTGGTCATGGTAATAGGGGTCAACCCGCAGGCGTTTTTGGTATTCCAATCCGAGGCGTTCGATCAGCAAGTCCCAAAAATAGGCCTGGATGAAATATCCCTGCGAATCGGTGTATAAGCGCGCTTGGCCCAGCTTTTCACTCAACAGGTGGTCCTCTTCAAACCAGGCCCACAGCATGGGGAAGTCATCCAGGATTTCCAGATCGGCTAGGTGAAACCTGCTGCGGCGCTCGGAGGGGGAGGCCTTTTTGAGATAGTCGACGATTTCGCTCTTGCCCGAGGCCGGTCTACCGATCAGGATCAAAACATTGAAGGTTTGGGGGTCATTCATGGTTTATTTTTAGGGTTAGCGGGTATGGCGGTTTGATCTTCAATAAAATTGAGTAAGGATGTGGTACAGGCTGGGTAATATTCCCAGCGAACCTAATGCCAGGAAGGCGATTCCATCGATCCGCAGCGGCTGGTCTCCATTTCGTAAGCGACGAGCGCCGATGATCACAGCAAAGTTGCCCAAGACCAGAATCAGAGCGGGGACCGCCAGGTCCCGAAGCCGAAAGCTGAAGAATCCCGGGGTCGCGCCGATCAAACCGGTCAACACCAGGGTAGCTCCCCAATAACCGGGGCGGTTTTCGTCGCTGTTCAGGATCTGCCCGCCGATAAGGATGGCAAGCAGGCTGGCGCTGGTGGTTATCATCGAAGCGATGGTTGGTATGGATTAATCCCGGAAACCTCCATCCTGCACAGTCCCTGCTCGGACAAGTTATTATAAACCTCTGGATTGTTGGCCCTCTATCGGATTGGGGGAGGGAAGTGATCCGCTAATCGATTTCATCGGCGATTTCATCGCCATGGTTGGCCAGATGAGCCAGGGTCCTACCCGTCAAGTTGGAGTAGTGTTGGTAGAACCAGTCGGGGGTGGGCATGGGATCGGGCTTTGGGGTAGAACCGATGGTGGCGGTCAGCAAGGGCATGGGGGAGACCAAATTGACGAAGGAAAACCGAAAACATGCTAAAAAAAATTGTTTGATCTCGATTATTATGATGATGGACATTCGCCATATTCGGCGCTCGCAGCGTCGGGATTGGTTGATTTTATACAGGTTTCTGGTGAACGGGGTAAAGAAACATCCCACCGGCAGGTTTCATCAGATGAATTTGCGGTGGGATGTACTATACTACATCAGCAGAAGTTTGGTCTTAATGGCACCAGAAGCGCCAGTTGACCTTAGATGTGATCTTCTTCGTCCCGCTATTCGAGGCACCCCCGCAGCCCCAGGCAGTGTAGTTGTAGGTTCCCTTGACGACCTGCACAGTTTCCGTGCCGGCTGAAATATGGAACCAATACTCTTGCGGGCCAGTCAGGTGCAAGGTAAGCAAGCCGAAGGTGTAGTTAGCGATGACCACTTTGACACCCCCGCTTGTTGCTGTCTGGCAAGAATTTATCTTGAATTCAATTGTGTTTTTGTTGATCGGTAATTCGCCCGACTGCCAAATTCCACAGGCGTAATAGCTGTATTGGTAGTTGCCCCGCCGGATTTCATGTTTGGTTACCCCGGCAGTTGCGCTTAAGAAATACGGCAACTTGCCTCGCAGTGAGATCATCACATCCGAGCCGGATTTATTGGCAATTTTCACTATAGCAATATTCTTCGGCAGAGTTAATGTTGCCTGTTCACTCTGGATATTGATTTCCCCGGATTCATATATGCCGTGATCTAGGTAGGAATATGTGTACTTGCCTTTCAGCGTCTCGATTTTGGTTTGCCCGGTTGGCAGTGTCAGGTTGTATGGCCTGGTTCCCACCAGACTGAGCCTGATCTGCACCCCACTCTTGTTTTCAATCTTGAGCCTGGCAGTCAGTTTTTCTAATACAAGTTCTGCACCGTTGCTCTGGAATTCAACCTTCCCGTTTTTATAAAGCCCATAAGCAATAAAACTGTAACCGTAGCTGCCTTTCCAGACATCGATTTTCGTCTTTCCAGGCGGTACGGTTACGTTCCTGAACTGTGGACCTTGCAGAATGAGCGTGAGCGCAACCCCGGTCTTGTTATTGATGCGTACTTTTACAGATTGGGATGCGATTATGATCTGCATGCCATCTTTCTTTATGTCCAGGCTGCCTTCGGTATATCTTCCGTAGGCAATGTAACTATAAGTATATATACCTGGCAGCAGATCGTGCTTGCTCGTCCCCACTGAGGTATTCAGATAATAGGTTCTAGGCCCCTGCAGTGTAATGCGGAGCGGCCCTTCACTCTTGTTAATAATCCTGAACTTGACGGTTTCTTCACTGGCTGCCTGGGTGATCTGCTCTGGGCTTGCAAGCGCTGCAGCCGGTTTCAACGACAAGAGCAGTACAAGCAGTAGTGCAAATACGACCCAGACCAACTTGTGGTTCTTCATGAAATATTCTCCCATTTTTGGTCATCCAAAAGCTGAGAATCAATTCGAATACATCTATCGAATTCATTGTAGCAAATCATTTGAGCCAAGTCAACGGAAATTTCTGGGTTCTCTGGGATTTGCCGTGATGGGGTAGATATGTAGGGGTGTTGGGCGGGCTCAGGCCGGGCTTTCATCAGGGCACTGGCAAGGGAAACCGTGGCAGGCCGGGCAAACTCCCCAAAAATTTTCGTAACGGTCGTTGTAATCGACGTGGAAGGCGAAATCCAGGAATTCGGGCGGAAAGCCCAATTCCGGCTGGCTGCAGCGGCAGTAGCCCTGCTCCAGATGGCAGCTGGCGCAAATCTGGCGGGGACGGTAATAATCAGGGCAGCGGCGATTGGCGTTCAGGTTGGCCGCCAGCACCGCGGCGGGGTGCTGGATCTTATTCTTGCGCCGGTCGGCGAAACAGTAGGCCATCCAGCCCAGCACGTCAGCTGGGGAGGGCAGGTAAGCGTGACCTCGCTCCTGGTTCTCGACGATTTTCCCGGCGATGCGCTGGGCTACGTCGGTCCACACGCCGGCCCGCGCCAGGCAATTCAGCACCATCTCTCGGGTTTGAGCTCCCTCTACGGGGATTTCGGGGGTTTGGGCCTTGCCGGAACCTGTATGTTGTTGGTGTGAATCCTTAACCTCTATTTCCGATGAGTTAAACCCATCAACAACAGGGTCGGCTTTTCCAGACTCGACCGGCGAAAAAAAAGGGAACCTGATGGTATATCCTTGGGCTCCATTGGTGGTCCAATCAAGCAGCTTGGCGAAGCGCAACAGGCGCAGGTGCTCACGAGCCTGGCTGCGGGATAGACCCAGGAGCGGCAGTAGCTGTGCCTCGAAGTCGAGCAAGTCGGTCTCCTGATAGTCCTGGTGCCAGGCGCTGGCATAGAGCCGGGCAAAGCTCTGGAAAAGCGCAGCCGGCATGGTGCGGTCGAAAATGGCACGGTTGGGCAGGGGTGTGGTGGGAGGTGGTTTGGCAGGCATGGTGCTTATTATAATAAATAGAACATATGTTCTTGTCAAGAGCTTTTGGGTTCCTTCCGCGGGGGATTTTGGGGGTACCCTTAATGATAAGCGTTTAGCGAAGCGGGTGGAAGCGTCAAATAGAGGGGTAACCTTGGGGGTGATTTTGACGGTTAACCGTGAGAATAAGTGATTTCGCCTGAGAGGCTAAGGGAAAAAAGACTTAACCTCCTCAAGTTGAGAGAAAAGTTCAGACATTTTTGTCATTACAAGCCCCACCTGGGGCGCATCACACTCCAGCTAAGGGCGAGATCACCAGGATTCGCTCACAGCTAAGGGCGAGATTGCCACGCTTCGCTCCTAAGAAACTGTCTCTGCGAGAACGTCAGCGCAGCTGACGAGCGAAGCAGTCTCCTGACCAGGTGGGTGATTGCTTCAGTCGCTCCGCTCCTTCGCAATGACAGCTCAAAGTGATATCACTGCGAGAGGATCAGCATAGCTGGGGTGCGAAGCAGTCTGATGGCCGGGTGGTGGATTGCTTCAACCAGCAAAATGCGCTAGTTTCGCAGCCACCCGCGTCCAAATCACTTCCTGGTTGCTTCGCAGCCACCTGGGACCAACCCCTTCCCGTCTACTTTGCAGTCACCCTTCCCCTTTCAAAGGGGAAGGGGTGGGGATGGGGTAAATCCTTCAAAGTTCAGGAATCCCCCTTGACAGGAGTGGTTTTTTGAATATAATTATACTCAACTATATTGAATTCAATATAGTTGAGTCAAGGAAGAGCCTTGAGGTTAAAGCAGGAGATAAACGTATGAGTGACGATTGGGGAAAAGGCAAGAAAAGAAGAGCTGGCAGAAAACGAAGGGATTTCTGGCGCGCCTGGCAGGAAGAAAGGCGGCGTTTTTGGGAAGAACACGGCAACATCGACCGGGAAGAGGGTTCCGGATTTCCCCAACCGCCATTTCCACCCCGGATGATGGCCCGTCATTGGCGGGAGTTTTTCCACGATTTCATGGGCACCTGGCCAGAGAAACATTGGGCTCTGGGGGGGCGGCGCTTCAGCCCCTGGCGACAGGGGATGGACGCCTTCAACCCCCTGCTGGCCAGCCTGATGAGCATGGGGGGGGGCCTCTTACCGCTTTACGTGCTGCACCTGCTTTCACAGAAGCCCAGGTACGGCAATGAGGTGATGGACCTGATCACCGAGCGAACCAGCGGGCAGTGGGTGGCTAACCCGGGAGCGATCTACCCGCTGATGACCATGCTGGAAGAAAATGACCTGGTGACAGGCGAATGGGAAGACCCGCGTAAACGTACGGTGCGCATCTATCAGCTGACTGAAGCCGGGGAGCAGGAGCTGGCCCGTTTAAAGGCCATCGTGAACCCCAAGCTCAGGGAAGCCATCGCCATCTTGCAGCGCCTGGCCCAAGACCTCAATGGCCATGGGGACGATTTTGTATAAAACTTAGTAGTTACGCAGTTCAGGGGAAAAGCAGGGTGTTTGGGCGGGCAACACCCGCCCAAATACCCCCATCCTCCCACTAACTGCGTAAGTCTAAAAACTATCACAGAAAGGAGTTGATTGAAATGACCGAAAAAGTGATTCACGAGGTGCGTTTTATCGAAACCGATGACGGTTTCCGCATCGAGGTAAAAGGGGACAAGGAGCGTATGAAGGAGATGGGCATCGGACCTGGGATGGGCTTTTGGCCCGGAATGGGTTTTGGCCCCCGGATGCGCTTTTGGCGAGCAGCCCGAAAGGGCCGGAGGCACGGGCATGGCCCTGGTTTTGGTCCCCCTTGGATGTGGGGGTGGTGGGGCGATGAACCCGAGGGCGAAGAAGCCGAAGAAGGCCCTGCTGACCAGGCTTAAACCATCTAGCTGGACAAGTCTAATACATCGGCACTTAGAAAAAGCTTTCCGTTGGTATCCCCAGCGGGAAGCTTTGGTATGGCATGCGGTTGGGCGGGGCTTGACTCCCAGATCCCCGGGAGTAAAGTGCCGGGGTTGAATAGCATCCCAAGATCACCTGGCTTGCATCTCAGTGATACAGGTATCGTCCGGAGCCGTGGTAGGCTCCTCCAGGAAAGCCGTCATCATCTGGCGAGGACAACCAACCAGCGTACCAGCGCCGTGCCCAACGCCGGGATATACGTACACGAAGGCGGTCTCCAGGGTTTCGGCGGCATGCTGCCCCCAGGCAGGCGGCGTGACCGGGTCAAATTCACCATTCATCACCAGGGTGGGCACCTGGCTGTAAACCGGTTGGTTTGCGCTCGGATCGGCCTGGCCTACCTGCCACTCCTGGCAGATTTGGTAAGCCAGCCCACCTAGAATCGAGTTGGTGTACATGCCGGCTATTTCAGGGAATTTGGCCATTTCGGCCTGGTATTCAGCGTAAGAGCTGAAAGCCAGCTCATCCTGGCAGAGCACAGAGAAGGTCATCCCCCGGCTGGAGAGACTCATTAGTCCAATCATACTCCCACGCGCCAGTTCAAAGGAGGTGTAATCCCCTTGATGGGCGGCGTAGATGTATTGGGGTATCAGGTACCGGATTTTGCTGTCGTAAAGCAACTGAAAGGTCAACGCCAGGAGGGTGTTTCCGTTCATCCAGGCTTTGTAACGCTCCCCGGTGAATGGATTGATTACTTCTCCGACGACCGGATCGGCGTTAAGCCGATCCACAGTATCGAAAAATACCTCCTGCAGGTTTGGGAAGGCCTGGCTGCAAACCTGGTTATCCTGGCAGGCTGCAAACATGCGGGTTAATGCCCGTTTGAAGTTCGCCGGAGCCTGTATATACAGATCCACATCGGGTGGGTAGACCGCGTCTAGCACCACGCTGCGTAAACCTTGAGGATAACCGCGCATGATCTCCAGGGCCAGTCTGGTTCCATAAGAACCGCCCCACAGGTTGACCTGCTGAAAGCCTAAAGCCATCTGGAGATCCTGAACGTCGGCGGCATTGGCGGCCGTGCTGTAAGCCCTCAGGTCAGCGCTTTGAGACAACCTTTCCCGGCAGGCACGCAATACATCCGGGATTATCTCGCTGGTCTGGGCCTCTGAGACTTCCTCTCCGTTGACCTGGTGATCGAGCAAATCCAAGCTGAGTCGGTCGTATTCCGGACAATCCAGGGCAGGTTGGGAGAGGCCTACACCCCGCTGGTCAAACACTATCAAATCTCGTCCGGTGGCGAAAGCTGCTTCCGAAAGTATATCGAACTGGTAACGAATCATCTCCAATGCGCTGACCCCCGGTCCGCCGGAGAGGTAGATGACCGGATCGGGTTGGGTGGCGCCACCTGGAGGGTGGAAAATGGCTACCGCCAGGCGAATCAGGCGCGATTGGGGAGCACCGCGGGTTTCCTCCACCGTGAGATAGCCGCACTGGAGGTCTTCGCCCTCCACCAAACCATCTGGAAGTACGAAACGGCAGGCGGCAGTTTGGAACTGCCCGGGGATTCCGGGGCTGGGCAAGTAGGCCGGTGGGGCGGCCTCCCCAGGAGGGGTCGCTTCCGGAGGAGTAGTGGTAGGGATTTTATTCCCCGGAGTGCAAGCCACCAGGCTGAGAACCACCAAGATCAAGGTAAGACGAGTACGCATTTTATTACCTGTCTGCGGTTCGAACTAAGGCGAAGATCGCCCCATAGACCCCGGCTGCAGCCACCAGCAAGGCGATTGCATTGGTCCACAGCAGATCGAAGGGGATATTACCAGCCATGGAAATCCGGAACAATTGGATGATAGTGGTGCCTGGCTGCCATTTGAGCAGGGACTGAAGGATGGCGGGCCATTGGCTCATATCGAAATCAAAGGCTTCAAGAATGGCCAACCCCATGAAGACGATGATCAAGATACATTCCCAAAGACCAGTCGTAGCCTGGTTGTCGGACAGGTAACCAACCAGCAGGCCAACCGCAACCGCAAAGAAGGAGCTCAGCAGGATCGCCAAGATGACTACTTCCCAATGGACAAACAAGTAATGATTCAGCAGGACGACCACCACGGCGGCTAAAAGGCAGTAAAACCCGCCCGCCAGAGCCTTGCCGATCACCACTTGGGCTATGTTAGCCGGGGAGATCAATAAGGCTTCCAGGGTGTGGGCTTCTTTCTCCTGGAGGAACAACAGGGGTACCAGCGTCATACCGATGACCATGATAACGATGATCATCAAAAGTGACGTCATGGAAACCTGACCGCCGGATCCCACCTGGGGATACAGCGGGGTTCCGGTGGTTTCGATCTTTACGGTTCCCCAGCTGGCCAGGCTGAGCTGTTCCTCGAAGAAAGCGATTTGCTGGTTCATTTTCTCAGGGTTGGCCCAATGGGCGAAGTATCCCTGCAATTGAAGGTCTCCTCCACCCCCAGCTTGTTGGTCGAAATCGGTGGGGATGACCAAGCCAAGCCTGGTCTCGGTCGAATTGCTTACGGCTTCTTCCATATCCCCCTGAGAATCCACCAGTAACAGACGAAAATCTTCACGACCGGTCAGCGCTCGTAGGATGGTCGAGCTTCCCTGGTCGTAGACGATCGCAGTGGGTTTATCTCTAAGTCCAAGAAGCAGGGGCATCAGGGTCCCATTCAGCACCAATAGACCGGTACCTATCATGATCGACAGCACCAGCTTGCTCTTGATTGCCTGGACGATGTCCTTGATGGCGATAGCCCATATGATCCGCCTACCATCCTTGGAGCGATCTACCTCGAATTCCTCCTTGGTTTTCACCCTAATATCTACCTGGGGAGGGGTCTCGGGCGCGGTCTGGGATTTGGGCTGGCGGGTAAGGTTATCCAGAAGGGGAGCAAGGCTGAATAGGTTCCTTTTAGCAACCGGCGCGGCTGATCGGGAAGTTGACCGCCCGAAGGACAGCATGGGTTCCATTTGGCGATCCCGACGACGTAACCGCCAGGCCACCAGCAGTAGCACCCCGGCAGCCCAAATGAGGGTATAGGCTAATTGAAGGATGGAAGGAATTACAGGGATCGGGCCGGAAAAAGCGGTCCGCAGCTGGTTAAATACCGCCACTGAAGGTAACAGTCGAAAAACCCGAACCAATCCGGCGGGGATCATGTCCTCCAGCAGGGTAAGGATCACCGGGAAGAACAGCGGGATGACGAATGCCGAGGCCCACAGGGTCAATTGCTCCCGGTTTTCAATCAGGGTTCCTAGAAGCAATCCCAGTGAAATGGAAAACAATGAGCCGCATACTAAGGCCAGAACCATGAGCCACCAGTGCACCACCAGGTTGTAAAATATCACGGCTCCTACGGCCGCACCCACCAGGCAGTAGGTCAATCCGGTTAAGGCTTTGGCGATCACAACCTGTCCTTCGCTGGCGGGTGAGACCAGCAAAGCTTCCAGGGTGTGCGTATTTACCTCTTCCACCATCAAATGGGGTATTAAGACCAGGCCAATCATGGTGATGACGAAAATCAAACCCAGACCGGCGGTAACCCCCAGCCCGCCGGAATCAGGCGTGGGAAATACCAGGTTACCCTGGATCTGGATTTGCACGGGCCTTCCTACCAACCCGCTGATTTCCGCTTCTATAGCCTGCTGAATCTCAACCGCCTTCTGCAGGTTTACCCAATTCATGAAGTAGCCCTGTAGCTGCGGTTCCCCTCCCGATTCGATTTCCTGGTCGAAATCCGCTGGGATGACTAGGCCGAGTTCGGGCACATCACTGTTGGCCAGGTTTTCCTTCATTTGCTCCTCAGAAGGATAGGTGGACACATCCACCCTATCGCTGTTCTCCAGGAAAGCCACCAGTGCGGAATTTCCAGGATCATAGATCCGCAAGTGGGGAGGATCTGCCCTGCTCTCCAGGATGGGTAAACCCCGATAGAGCACCAGCATCAGGAGACTGGTGATGACCAGGGCGATGGTATTTTTGTTTTTCAGGGCCTCCACCAAATCTTTGGCGGTGATGGCCCAGATGATACGGGAGTTTTCACGCCACTTAGTACCTTGTGCGTTCATGAGGACCTCGCTTGAATCCAGTTCTAAGAGACCAATTCCTTACCGGTCAAATGAATGAAGACATCTTCCAAAGTGGTCTTTTCGCCCAGGCTGAACTCCGCCTTCAAACTTCCGGGATCTCCCAGGGCAACGATTTTCCCGAGATCCAGGATGGCCACCCGGTTACACAGCTGATCGGCTTCTTCCATATAGTGGGTGGTCAGGAAGACGGTGACGCCTCCTTTAGCCAGCCCGGCTACGAAGGCGCGTATCTCGCGGGCAGCTTTGGGATCCAGCCCCCGGGTGGGCTCGTCCAAAAAGAGCACTTTAGGCCTGGGCAGTAAAGCCCGGGCAATAAGCAGGCGTTGCTTCATGCCGTTGGAGTACTTCTTGAGCGGCTCACGCGCCCGGTCACGCAACCCCACCTGTTCCAAGGTTTCGTCCACCCGGATTTTGGGGACTCCGTACAGGCTGGCGGTGAAATTCAAGTTGTCCCGGGCAGAAAGGCGCTGGTAGAGGTTCTGGTATTCGAAAACCACGCCGATCTGGGGTTTCAGCACCTGACGTTGGGTTACCACATCACAGCCCATCACCCGGGCTTGCCCGGAGGTGGGGCGCAACTGTCCGGTCAAGATTTTGATGGTGGTGGTCTTGCCGGCGCCGTTGGGACCCAGGAAACCAAACACTTCACCTCGATCTACAGAAAAACTTATGTGATCCAAGGCCCGGAGGCCATTATAATCACGGGTCAGATCCTGCACTTCAATGGTTTTTAGGTTCATGATACACCTCATCGATCCTTTCTAATTCCCGTCCAATGCGGGGCCTTCGCTCAAGAAACGGAGCAGGACGAACAGCCCGGTTATTAAGAGGATTGCTCCCAGCGTTGTAAGGGTGATTTCAAAACTGAAGTTGAAGAGAAAACCGATGCTGAAGATGGCCAGGGAGGCCAGGGCATACAGGTAAAAACGCCGATGGCGGATTACCGCACCCACCGCAAGGAAAAGCAGCGCTGCCAGGCCTCCTAAAAACAATAGGAAG
>Ga0315551_10003784_pt1 | contig 10682 bp, 8 predicted proteins | sample SalMarSW160290MG_FD_203678 | JGI IMG/M metagenome (GOLD analysis project Ga0315551, IMG submission 203678) | Salt marsh sediment microbial communities from the Plum Island Ecosystem LTER, Massachusetts, United States - Salt Marsh Sediment SW1602-90 ... | reverse complement strand
AAATAGAAAAACCTGTTGGATATGGGGTTATAACTGCCGATACTGAAGAGCAGGCTCTTAGTAGAGCCGGTATGAAGGTTGGAAACAAAGGTTGGGATGCAGCGACGGCAACACTTGAGATGATAAATCTTTACGATAATCTTGAAAAGTGACGAATAAAGGAAGTAGAAGGCTTGGTAGGGTTCTTGCGGTCCAAACACTCTATCCTGCCAGAATAAATTTAGAATTTTTACCCGATAACCTCGAAAAAATTGTCGGTTTAAATAAACAGGATTACACTGATGAAACTGTAACTTTCACGAAGATTCTGCTGAACCTCGCGGAAAAACACCTGGAGGAGGCGGATAAATTAATTAGAACGGTTCTTGAGAATTGGGAGTGGGACCGACTCTGTGCTATGGATAAAACCATTCTTGGGGTTGCCGTATTGGAACTGCTATACTTGCCTGAAGTTCCGGCAAAAGTAGTTATTAATGAGGCTATTGAAATAGCAAAGGAGTTTTCGACTGAAAAATCAGGTATATTTGTCAATGGTATACTTGATTCGATAGCAAAAGACAAAGGACTTTTATGATATATGCCGTAATTTCAGATATACATGGGAATCTGGAAGCTCTTCTTTCTGTATTAGAATATATTAAGTCCTGTGATGAGAATATAGATAGAATTATATGTCTGGGAGATATTGTAGGTTATGGCGCTGATCCCGGAGAATGCATTAAAGTAACCAGAGAAGTTTCGGATATTATTCTCGCGGGTAACCATGATTTCGCGGTCTGTCAACTGACAAGCATGGAGGATTTTAACGATTATGCAAAGGAAGCAGTATTGTGGAGCAGGAATTCCTTGAATAATGATGAGATAAATTTCCTTAAAGGTTTACCCCTTAAATATAGAGAAGAAAATATAGGCTTTGTCCATGCTTCTTTGAATCAACCGGGATCATGGAAATACATTTTGAGGGCAATTGATACCTATGTAGATTTTCAGATTATGGAGAGCGAAGTACTTTTTATAGGACATACCCATATACCTGTGATTTTTGAAGACGCAAAGGAAGCTGTAAATATATTAACTTCTCCGGAGATTCATTTGAATTCTAATAAAAAATATATTATAAATCCCGGTAGTGTTGGGCAACCGAGAGATAGAGATCCAAGAGCTTCTTTTGTGATTTTTGATTCTGATAAGAAAGATGTTAAAAGAATTCGTATTGAATATGATTTAAAAAAAACGCAAAAGAAGATTTTGGATGCCGGTCTTCCCGAAGTGTTGGCTACTCGTTTAAGTTACGGTGGATAATAGTTAGGAAAATCTTTTACCACAGAGAACACAGAGCCACACCCTACCTCAATAATGGGACGCAGATAAACGCAGATTAAAAAGGATTCTTTTTGTTTAAAACCCAACCCACACCACCAAATACTTGGACAGGATTAACAAGATTTACAGGATTTTTTCGTTTAAAAAACACCACACCCCACACCAGGGATTGAACCACAAAGTACACAAAGAGCACAAAGATTTTTTATTTGTTGTAACATCCTAACTAAAATATTAGCCACAAATTACACAGATTTACAGGATTTTTTTGTTAGTTTTTTTGTTACTGATTAATTAATCGACAAATTAACTAATTAATTGGATCTACTAATTTGTCAAAGGTTGAGATCCGACCCCAGAAACAGACCCCAGAAACAGACCCCAGAAACACCAGCTGATGCTAAGATAAAATTTACTATACTATCTCTTGTCTCTCTAGTATACTTAATATTGGTATCTTATTTCTTACATATTAATTTAAGATTAAAGTACAATAAAGAAAAATTTGATGAACTTAAAGAATGGACTAAGATTAGGAATTATTCAGAACACCTTAAAATATAATTATTTTAAATTAACTTATTAATTTTATTTCATATTTCTGGGGTATATCATAAGAAAGGAAACAACAATTAAAAATCAAACCCTGCTCTTTAATTCCTTAAAAAACTTTTAAAAAATCTAAAAGCTCTTCAGGATCAGATGTGATTTGTGTTGAATATTTAGCATCTAAATTCAGAACATCTTTCGATATATGTCGCATGAAATTATCCATAGCCACTAAATCACAATAATATAAAGGGCATATAAGATGTATTATATCATCCAAGTCGTTGGGCAACATTTTAGGTTTTGAATATTGAAAATATGCGTGCAGATAAATACAATTAAATGCAAAAGGACTTCTCAATAAGTTTTCAACAGTGTTTACTTTTTCAAACCATCCATTGTTTGTTTTTTCAATAAAATCAGAATTTTTGAAGGCTATCAAAGAAGTTTTTATAATTTCTTTTTCAAAAGTTTTGATAAAATTTTTAGTCTCTTCAGCTATTAGTTCTTCAATATCATTATTTACTTCCTGATTGTTGACATTCTTGTTTATCACTAGATTTTTTATGAGGTTTTTTCGGTTTTTTAAGAGGTCGAAAGTAGGAGTACTGGCATTTTCAAGTATTTGATAAAGATGGAATTTAGAAAGCTTTTGGAATATTTTTTTACTCATTTCTTTTGTTTTCGTAATATCTACCTCTCGATGGCCAAAATCAAGAGTGCCTACTCCAAAAAATTCGATAAAATGACTAAAAGCTGTAGTTTTGGGGATTTTTAAATTACTTAAGTCTCCTTCAATATTTCTTAGAATATATTTATATTCATCAGTAAAGATATTGTTTATATGCCTAAAACCTATTGAATTGGAAAATTCTTCCATTAAAGCGGATATTTTTAAGCGCTTCTCTTTAGAAGACTGCGAAGCCAATTCAAGGAGATGCATAATATTTACAGGACAAACAATTTTATTTTCTGCTACTTTATCTTTAAGAGTATTTTTGAGTTCTTTATACAAATTATTAGTCTCATCTATCATATCAATCCAAAATCTCTGATCCAAATAAACTAATTTCTTCGTATGAAAACCTTTTTCTTTTAGGAATAAATCCCTATCAAAATTTACTTCTATTTTTTCTCCTTGTTTCTCGTACTTTTTTGAATCTGGAAATTAATCTTTTAGTTTCTTGATAATCTGCGGTTTTATTAATCCGATTTTGAATCTGTTCTCTATTTTTGAATTTTATCACAATGTCAAGCACTGCCCAATATTTCTATTTATATTTGGTGGAGCGGGGGGGGAATCGAACCCCCCTATGCACTGACTCCTATATTTAAACAAAGTATTTTTTGATTTAGAATATTATACCCCCATAGCTTTGGAAACCTGTTACCATACCGCCCCAGCAGTGCAGGCCCCACCACTATGAATATTATTAAGATATTTTTAAAAATCATATTTACCTCCATTTTCATTAAAGAAACTGAGATACCGATTCTAAAGGAGTACAATAATCTCTCATCAAAAAACACTTCTGAGTATAGGCTTTATTACTTTGATGTAGCCACTTTTGGGATTACGTACTTTATTAAAAAACGCTAAAATTTATTAAGCGCGGAAGCTTAATACTAATTCCTTCTTTATAAATACCTATATAATTATATTATACAAAAAAAGAGTTATGTGTCAAGTAGACAATACAAATTATGACAAAAATAAATGATGAAATCCCTTGACTAAAAAAAGAAATTTCTTATAATTTAAAATATAGATTGAGAAAGGAAATTTTTGATGAAGGATTTAGAAAAAAATAAAGAATTATATAAGCTTTCTCTAGAAGTCTTTAGGGAAGAAGAAGCAAGATTTTATTCCCTGGAAGAGAAAGCGCTACGGTGGTTGACAGCCTTAACTTTATTGTTTGCAATATACGGATTTATAGCAAAGTGGTTATTCGATAAGATTGATAAACTAGTAATCCATAATACTTTTTATCATTTTCTTATAATAACTTTAGGAATAGTGCTTTTTTTTCTCTTTGTTTTTTCTTGGCTTTTTACTTTTCTTTCTCTTCAAATACAAGGGAGAAAATCCATTCCTTTGAATGAGGAAATAATAAATTGTTTTAAAGAAAAAGAGTTAAAAGATGTCTTTGAGACCATAATAAATTCAAATAAAAAAGCTTTAGATGAAAACCTAAAAAAGACTCAATCAAAATTAAAATATATGAAAATAAGTTATCGTCTAATATTAAATTCTGTTATACTCTTTATTAATCTTATGTTTATTGTTTTATTATATCTAAGCTCGTTCGAATATCTAATTCCAATAATGATAACAACCCTATCGCTGATGGCTATTGTTTGGGTTTGGGCAAATTTTAAATAAACAAAAAGGGGGAATTAATGACAGGTTTATTTAATGATTTTCAGGATGACGATGACGAAGTAATTGATTATCCTGAGCACGAGAAAGGAGAAAAAGAGCAAAACAAACCACTAAATTATCCAAGAAAAGATTTTTCGGAAGAAAAAAAAGATGGAAAAGAGAAAAACAAAAAACCATAAGTTTTCTCAAAGGATAGCAATGTATTTATTCTCTTTTAATCTTTAAAGGCAAAGAACTCGGACGAGAAAGATGGATGAATTAGACTCTATAATTTCTGAGAAAGAGTTTTTTAGAATCGACAATCTAGAAATAGAAAAATTTCTAACTGAACGCAAAAGACTAGAAGACGATGTTATAGAATTTAAGGAAGACTTTGAAAGAAATAAAAATGGAAAAATTAAAATTCTAGACTTCTGCAAATATATTGTTGCTTTTTCAAACAGTATCGCTGGCGGGTTTATTTTTTACGGAGTCAAAGATAACATTAAAGATAAAAAAGTTACTTTTCCAAATTATATAGGGGGGATAACAATAGAAAACGAAGATGAAATACTTTTAAAATTACAAGGGTGGATTAAAGAAAGAATTCACAGAAAAGTATATGTTCCAATCAGAATCTTCGATATAGCCAGCAAGAAAATTCTCGTCGTAAAAATTCCCCCTGGAAAAAGAAAACCTTATGCCTATTATGATCCTTCTGCTAAGTCCTACATATATATTCGAAAAAGCACAGGGCGAATCGATTTTTTAAAGTTAGAAGAAATAGAATCTTTGTATTATGAAAATTTAGTTGAGAGTGCTAATAAATTACAATCGCTAAACTCTCATTCTCCAAAAGAATCTAGAAACGCTATTAAAGATCGAATTAAGTCTCATCAGGAATACATAATTCCAAAATTAGAAAACATTAAAGATTATGGTTATTGGTACTTATATTGCTATCCAAATAAAACGGTATCGATAGAAGAAAAACATCTAAAGGTAACTTTTTTGGATATTTCAAAAAAATATTGCGAAGCCCTAAATCTATCACCCAATACAGAAACTATCCAAGAGGGGTATTCTAGAGGATATTTCCCCGATATGATACGTGAAGATATTAAAAGCACATGTAGGACAACATGTTATAATAACGGATTTATTGCTTTAGATTCACAGGTTGATATAACTTTAGAAAACAATAACTTAATCAATTTACACTCATTTACATATTATATTCAAAGACATTTACAACTCTGCAAGGAAATATTAGAGTCATATTGTGATGAAGTACATTATTGGCTTAATTTTGAATATATAAACAGTTTCTCTGTACCAATTGGGGGAAGTTTCGTCCGTGAAAAATATTCATATCAAGGATATCACAAACCAATAAAAGGAATTGTTAAGATTGCCAATATCCCAGGGCGAGACCTATGGAATAAAGCTTCCCCAACAGTTATTGAAATTGTTAGGAAAATTGCAAGAATATTTGGTTTAAGAGATCTGCCTACAGGCATTCTGGATTCTGAAGGAATAATAAATTACTCGAAAGATCCTATAAGGTAAAAATTTTTTAGAAAGTCAAATCTTGTTTCTAAAATTTAAATTAAATTTCTTCTACAATCAAATTTTGAATCTGTTCTCTATTTTTGAATTTTATCATTTTTGTTAAAAAAACCCTGAAATCTATTCCCCTTGCTTGCCTTTTTTATAAAAAGGATTTTCGATTGTAATAATATCTTCAAAATTTCCTTTATCTGATTTTATAGTACATGGAATATAGTACATATCTATTTCCGTTGAAACATTTCTTAACAGCCATATAAAATGTAATTTTAAAGATGAATCCTTTCCGTAAGATATCATTTTATAGTATTTGCTAACATCTATAGATACCGTATTACTATTTGCCCTTTTGAAATAATGAGTATCAATTTTTGTAGAATCCCCAACAATTCTTGGGAAATAAAGAGTGTCAAATTTTACTATACTGGGAGGGTTTATATTGGTTATAGTATCACCCGGTTCATTTCCGTACCTATTAAAAAAGCCAAAGTCATCTCCTTTTTGACTTGTAAGACGAACACTAAGCGTAGAATCTACATCGAGATAAAGGCTGTGTGTTATTTTGATATTTCTGGCTACCTCATTCCCTGAATTTAATAAATCGCAACGAAATATCATTGCCTTATTGTTAATCTTATTGTAAGTAGTGTTAACAGTATCAATGTCTCTTGCCTCTAGATATAACTCAGGTTTTCTTGACATTTGTTTAAGCTGACAACTTGTAATGATTACAGCCACCGCATTAAGAATAAGAGCGATTAAGGCTATCCATAAGGTTATATTTTCTTTTGTAAATTTTATTTTGGATAACTTTTGAACTGCTTTTGCTGTTTCATCAACTTTTGAATCAATTTTGTTGCATGTTTCCTTTACATCTTTGCGAATTGATTTTAATGTTTTAGCAATTTCTTTCTGAAAATCGTCTTTTTCTTCTTTTTTCATTTTAACAAACCTTCCCCACATATAGTCAAACAGTCAAATTTTTGAATGGGTAAATAGGAACATATAATCATAGTATTAAATTAAAAGATTGATTGGATAAGTCAAGAGATTGATATTTGAAATCAATCTTTTGGTCTCTTGATAATCTTCAGTTTTATTAATCAAATTTTGAATCTGTTCTCTATTTTTAAATTATCACAATCCTATAGCAAAGGCTATTGCTAACGACAAACGATATTTTTTAACCCTTTAAGAATTTCTTTTATACTCAATTATTACACAAACTCAAAAACATCCTTCTCAACTTCCGGGTAAATTTTATCGATTTCTTTCTGAACTTTGATTGTTTTGCTGATTGTAGTTACCATTTTACAGAAGTGCTTAATATCGTTAGTTGATAACTTTCTATCCTGCCGGTATTTTAACCATAAATCCAAAACCTGATAGCCTCCGATATGATATTCCCAAACTTCGTGCTCAATACCTTCAAAATACTGCTTATCTTTATTAATATAAACTCGTTTTTCTTTTGTTTTATAGTTTCTACCTGTTTTTTTAGTTTTATCAATTCGGTTATCGCCTTTACCCTGAAAACGAGCTACAGGTGATTCAAGTTTATCAGATTCTAAAAGATGTAAATCAATCAAAATTTTTCCGAGTTTACCAATTTCTATAAAAAGTTTAAAATCCTTAGTGAAAGGAACCCTAGGAAAATCTCTTTTTAAAAATTCATTATAATTTAAACGATAGATATTAGAGTAGAGAATACCATAAATATAGTAAAATATATCTTGGGCATTTACAGACTTTTTATATGAATCAGAAATACGTTTTAGAAGAGAAAGACTTATATTTGATTCCTTTGAAGTCTCTTCTCCACTATCTTTAAACAAACCTTTTTCTGGCTCGCAATATAGGTAAAGAGGAAAAATAGTAGTACCTCCCCTATAAAACAAATTTAAATCTGTTATTTTGTTAGTCACAAACAAAAGATTCCAGAAATCTGATTTAACTGCTTGTCCAGCACGTCCTATCAATATAGCCACGTTTTCTTTCAATAAATGTTTGTTTATTGAAAACAAAGAACGCTCTAAAACATTATTATCATAATAGACATAACGTGTATCAAAAAGTCTGTAATTGCAGAGAGTTATTTTATCTGTTGAAAATTTACTCCGGCGCATTTCTTTTAAACCCCAATTTTCCTTTTCTTTTAACCCGTAGGTTTTTCTTATTATTTCCAATGGTAAATCATTACTTAGAATCATGCTCATTCTTCTCTTAAGATTATTTTTATCGAAATCAATAACAATTTTATCATTTCCTGTCATGAAACCTAGTTTTGATTCTCTAAAAATATTTTTTATATGAATAAACTTTTCATATAATGATTTTTTTGAAAATTGAACGTCTCTAAATAAGTATAAATCTGGTTGTGGATATAACTCTACCCATTTAGAAGTTTTTATATCGTTTTTATTTAAGTATTTATATTTTGTGTCCCTAACGCCCCATAAATCTTTGTAATATAACTTTGTTTTAGTAAAGTTTTTTTTGCTATTTTTTATTAATAAAACTATTGATACCCCAGGTCTTATATCAAACACATTTTCATCTTTAGAATCATCCGGACATTTCTCTCCAATTCTCAAATTACCATGCAAATTTAATATATAAATAACATCAAATTTTTCTAGCAACTGCTTTCTCATTGATCTATGTATCAAACCATCTAAATAAGAATTATTGGTAATAAATCCGATAACTCCTTTTTCACTTTTTTCAACCTTCCATTCTGCCCAACGAATAAATTTTATATAATCATCTTGAATCGGAGCTATTCTTCTTTCTTTTTCCAATCCACATCCTTTCTTATAATCCTCAATAAGCTCTTGAATAAAAGATATACCCATATTCATAGAACTTACTGAATAGGGAGGATTACCAAGGATTACTAGGATTGGCTCCTCTCTTTTTACTTTTCCCGCAAGGTGAGATTCCTTAGAAAGAGATACCATTCCGGGAAGCCTAGTCTCTGGTAATTCGTCCATTTCCAATGTGTTGGTTAGATATAACTTAAACCTATCATCTTCTTTCAATTTGTAACCTAATTCTTCAAGCAAGAAGGACATTTTCAAATGACCAACAGCATAAGGTGCCATCATTAGCTCAAATGCGTAGAAATTTTTTAAAATGTGGTCTCTTATAAAACCCTCTTCTCCCCCCTTTCCATACTTCGTCGTAAATTCCTCAATTGCTAATTTGGTTGCTTCCGCAATGAAAGTTAATGTGCCTGCAGCCGGGTCAAGGACTGTAACACCTTCCGATGCAAAACCGTCAGGTTTTTTAAAATGTTCTTTTAATATTTGATTTAAAGAACGGACAATAAAAGATACTACAGGCTCAGGAGTGTAATATACTCCTCTTTCTTCCCTAGTTTTTGGATCATATTCAGCCAGGAAAGTTTCATAAAAGTGAATGATTGGATCCTTTCCTTTGCCTTCGTGAAAATAGTTATGGAGAATATTTTTTACGTCAGTAACGGCAAGAACCTCTGAAATATCGTCAACAATCCATTCCATACTTTCGGGAATTTCCCCAAGAGATATAAATTCAAAAACATCCCTTAAAATTCCTATGGTGTGAGGTATATTATCATAAGCAAGTTTTCTGTGAAATTCTTTATCGGTTCTGGTTCTTGCAGCAAAAAGTCCGTATGTTATCGTTTGAGAATATAGGTCTGCAAAATCTTCCTTTGTAAGCCCTTTTATCAGATAATCCTTGAAGGCTTCAAAGAACCCCAGTATATTCCCTTCTCCTTTACTTTCTTCTTCTCGTAACTCTTCAGCAATAACTTCATCTCTTAAAAACCTGGTTCTTTTAGCGAGTTCAACAGCCAAATTCTTAGCATTATAGACTTTTGGAAGAGAAAAAGAAAAGAATTTCTCAAGAAGTAGCAAAAACTTTGTTTCGTTCTCCACAGGAGGAACTTTGCCTAAATCATTCATAACGTAGGGACGTCCTGTAAGAACCTTCTCAATCAAATTTCCATCTCGATACAATCTAAATTCAAAGAAGTTTGTTAATATTAAATTAGGAAAAGTATGAAGATATCTTTTAAGTTGTTCTGAATGGGCTACCCTGTCTAAATCGTCTATTTCCGGAGCTTTTGCCTCAATATATCCTACAATATGCTGTTTTCCGTCCCAGATTCTGAAATCAGGATTACCTGCTTCTGTTTGTTTGGGTAAAGTTGTAACGTGAAACTTTTTCCCTACAATAGAGGTTGTATATTCATTAAGTAGACCTTTGAGAGCTTCATAAAAACTTTCCTCTCTCGCATCCCCTCTTGAAGAGATTTCAACTAAATTTTTAAAATATTCTTTAAGCAAAATACCACCTGATTTTTTAATTCTCCTATGGTAAGAATATAATAGTTTCCATTTTATAGTCAAGGCAAGCTTTTTCTATTATAAGGGTATAAGGGACAGTTTCTGGGGTCGGATCTCAACCTTTGACAAATTAGTAGATCCAATTAATTAGTTAATTTGTCGATTAATTAATCAGTAACAAAAAAACTAACAAAAAAATCCTGTGAATCCTGTTTATCCTGTCAAAATATTTGGGTGTGGTGGGGTTTAGTGTTTTTAGTGTGTTTCGTGGTTAAATTAAAGTTTCGAGTTTTGTGTTTCGGGTTAAAAAAACAATAAAAAAATCCTTTTTAATCTGCGTTTATCTGCGTCCTATTACTTGGTGTGGGGATGGGATCCTAGCTTCTAACTTCTGGCTTCTGAATTCTGGTTTTAAACCCCTTGACAAAAAAAGCGTATTTTCTATCATAATGTTATGCGTATTATTTTAGCCTCGTCCTCAGCAAGAAGGAAGGAATTTTTTGAACAACTTGGAATAAACGGAGAAATTATTCCCCCGGATGTTG
>Ga0315551_10003783_pt1 | contig 10684 bp, 2 predicted proteins | sample SalMarSW160290MG_FD_203678 | JGI IMG/M metagenome (GOLD analysis project Ga0315551, IMG submission 203678) | Salt marsh sediment microbial communities from the Plum Island Ecosystem LTER, Massachusetts, United States - Salt Marsh Sediment SW1602-90 ... | reverse complement strand
ACCCCCCACCAGGCTGGTGAAGTCCATAGCTTTATCAGGGGCCTTATCTCTGATCTCTATGATGAGGAGCTATCAGAGAAGCTAAGGATCATCTATGGGGGAAGCGTTAAGGCGGAAAATGCCGGGGATCTCTTCAACCAACCTCAGATAGATGGTGGTTTAGTAGGAGGGGCAAGCCTTCAGGCTGAGTCCTTCCTGAAGATTATAAACTTATATCCAATGGGTGATTAAGATGCATGCACTTTTGATCCTTATTCATGTTGCGATCAGTATCGGCCTTATATTGGCTATACTTCTTCAGTCGGGAAGTGGTGGTGGACTGGCGGGAGCATTTGGGGGAGGGGGTCTATCCAGTGCGGTATTTGGGGGAAGGGGAGCGGCCCCATTTCTGGTTAAATTAAGCACTGTTTTGGCCGTTGCCTTTGCCCTCAGTTGTGTTTCTCAGGGGATTATCCGCCCCGCTAAACGTCCTACTAGCGTAATTCAGGAACAGGCCAAGCAAAGGGCTAAGCAGGCGCCTCCTCCACAACAGCCTCCTCCGACCTCGCAAGGTGCGGAAGGGGAGTTTGAGTTGCCTGCTCCCCCTGAGAGTTCAGGGACCAAGTAGGTTTTGCCGAAGTGGTGGAATCTGGTAGACACGCTGCTTTGAGGGGGCAGTGCCCTATTGGGTGTGGGGGTTCAAATCCCCCCTTCGGCATCAAAGGGGCTAACCTTAGTTAGCCCCTTTTTCTTAATATCCAAGTGAAGTGGTGAAACCTCTGTTCTCTTCTACCCTTTACTTTTGGTCTCCTATTTCAGCTATGAGTAAAGCCTTGAACACGAATTCCCCAAATGTACAAATAGTACAGGAACAGTTTACAGAGGTCAGAGAACAGTTTCCAGGAATCGGGAAAAATCCGAGACAACAGGCAACCGATAACTGATGAATGGCTAACTGCTGAGTGCTGTTCGCTGACTGCCGTGAATTGCTATGTCAAAAACTCTCTGGGTAGTTCCGTGAGATTCCGTGGTAAACTGTTATGAATTTTTTAGCTATTCGCGTTCCATTTGGTCTTATTTCAAGAGAACCATCTTTTTGATAGCGGTAAAATCACCTGCCTTAAGTCGGTAGAAATAGATGCCAGAAGCAAGATCCTGTGCATCCCAACTAACCATCTTATATCCAGCCTTCTCCGCTCTATTTACCAAAGTGGCTACTCTCTGCCCCAGGATGTTGTAGATTTCCAGCCTCACCCTACAGTCCACAGGTAGTTCATACTTGACGCGAGTAATCGGATTAAATGGGTTAGGATAGTTCTGAGATAGGGAGAAGGCTTTGGGTAGATTAGCACCCGTTTCTGTCCCTTCTATTCCAACCTGTACATGCAGCAAAACTGAGACATTGTTGGAACCATTATTGGCTGTGGCTAAATCAATAGCACCGTCGCCATCCAGGTCACATCCGAATACGGAAAATGGCGAGGTGCCAACAGAGAAAAAGACTGCACTCTTAAATTTACCATTCCCTTTGCCTTCAAGAACAGATACATTGTTGTCAAGTCTGTTAGCGGTCACCAGGTCCAAGCAGCTATCCCCATTTAGGTCGCAGCCGAAGATGGAAAGGGGCCCATTTCCCACATCATAGGTTGAATCCAAGGAAAATATGCCGTTCCCCAAATTGGCAAGGATGGAAACATTGTCTGATCCAAAATTGACAACACCCAGGTCAACAAAACCGTCCCCATTGAAGTCATTGATATAAATGGAATATGGGGTGCTGCCCACCCCGTAGATGCTATCGGCGATGAATGTGCCATTGCCGTCATTTCTTAAGATTGATATACTGCTTTCACCCGAATTCGCCACACAAAGGTCAATGTCACCATCATTATCGCAATCCCCACCATAGACTGCCCGAGGATCTTTGCCTACCCTGTAGGTAGAATCCGCGAACAGCGTTCCATCTCCATTGTCGAGGAGGATTGAGACGGTGCTATCGTTGTAGTTTGCTACAGCAATGTCTGGGTAACCATCTCCAGTGAGGTCGTTGGCATAAAGGGAGCGGGGATAATCCCCTGCTGGATAGTTTTGCTGGGTGAAAGTTGTGTCCCCGTTGTTCAGGTGGATAGATACTTCATTGTGGAATCCATTGGCCACTGCTAAGTCGAGGTATGAATCGCAGTCAAAATCGCCTCCATATACGCAGTAAGGGTCACCCACTACGGTAAAGGTCCTCTGGGTAAATGTTGTGTCTCCACCGTTTAGAAGCAAAGATGTGTTGTTATCCGCCCCATTGGCCACAGCCAGATCCTCATAACCGTCCTTGTCGAAATCCCCACCGAAGAGGTAGCGGGGATTACTCCCTACCTCGAAGGTCTTATGAGCGCCAAAACTTACAACCCCCTGTTTGGTTTCTATGGTAAAGGCAAAGACAAAACCCTTCTCTAATTTTGTTCCAGTCGAGGATTCAATACTTGAGGTGAGGGTAACGGTAACTATCTCACCAACAGCGAATTTGTGGGCCGGATGGAGGCTGAAAGTGGCTGTTCTGCTGCCGCTATTGTAGTTAATAATGCCTGAATATAGCCCGGTCTGGCTGCCGTGAACGATGAAGGTGCTGTCACCAAAGGTAGAGCCTTTCATATCTACATCAAAGGTAACGGAAATGGCTGTAGTATCGGAGACACCAACCGCATTCCACCCTGGATATATGGATACAACTCGTGGGATTGGGGGGAGATTCCAGAGGATGGTTAAGTTGTTAGTGCCACTATTGGCTACTGCTAAATCAACAAAACCATCTCCATTGTAATCAGCAGGGTAAACAAAGGAGGGTTCGTTGACCTGGCTACTAAGGGTTGAATCCTCACTGAAAGTGCCATCACCATTATTAAACAGACCAGTGACATAATTCTCCGGAGGGAACCAATTAGGCACCATTACATCCATATTCCCATCTCCGTTTAAGTCAGCGGCAAAGACGGAATTAGGATTTTTAGGGATCCTATAGAGTTGTTGATTTAGGAAAGTTTGACCACTGTCACTCAGAAGAATAGATAACCGTTCCTCTATACTCGCTTGTTGATTAGCTACGGCTAAATCAAGGTAACCATTTGCATTCAAATCCACGGGGTAGACTGAAGTAGGTGTATTACCAACCGCAAATGGGCTGTTCTGATGAGGAGTAAAGCCTCGTGCGCCATCGCCTATCAGCAAAGTTATGTCATTATCACCGTAGTTGGCTACTGCCAGATCAACAAATCCATCCTGGTTGAAGTCGCCGCCACAGAGGGATCTGGGGTTGCTGCCCACGGAGTAGTCCTGACGAGTAAAGCTACGGTTCCCTCCATTCCAGAGGACGGAAATATCCCCATCGCCAGAGTTGGCTACTCCTAAGTCTATCAACCCGTCGTTGTCCAGATCGCCGCACCAGACCGCATAAGGACTGTTGCCCACAGTCAATGTAGAGCCGGGAAGGGTAAAGGTTCCATCTCCTTTGTTCCAAAGCACTGTAAGATTTCCCGAACCATTGTTAGCTACCGCCAAGTCAATGAATCCATCCCGATCTAAGTCTCCTCCTCCTATAGAGATGGGATCACTCCCAACTGCATAAGTCGAACCGGCAAATACTCCATCTCCTTGATTTAACAAGACCGAAACAGTGTTATCCCCATAGTTGGCCACGGCGATATCGATCTTACCGTCTCCGTTCAGATAGCAACCATAGACGGATTGGGGATTGGTGCCCACAGCATAACTGGAATCGACAGGGAAGACTCCTTGACCTTCAGACCTGGTGGTAAAAGAGAAAGCGTATCCTTGTCCCATTGAGACCGTCTCTGGAAATTGGGATTTTATCCCGGTGGTCAGAATGACGGTTACCACTTCTCCTACGGCAAAACCGCTATCTGGATCGAAGGTTATGGTCTGGTCATCGCCACTAATGGTAAAGCCGCCCGTATGGAATCCGCTTTGACTGCCATAGACTAGGAATGAACTGGTATCGTTAAAGGAAGGAAGTGACATCTTTAAGCTGAAGGTCACAGAAATGTCCGAATCTTTTGCTACATCCACTTGGTTCTGTTGAGGAGAGGTGCTTATGGGATAAGGCCTGGGCGGGAGGTTCTCCATTAGGGTAACTTCGTCCGCAAAGCCTAAACCAACGGCTAAATCGAGATCCCCATCACAATTAAAATCGCAGTTACAGACAGAGAAGCCCGTTCCTCCCATTCCATAGTCCTTTTGCCAGACAAAGCTCCCATCCCCCTGGTTAAAGAAGACAGAGAAGTTATCACTGAGAACATTGGCCACTATCAGATCCAGGTCACCATCATTGTCCATATCCCCGGCGGAGATCGCATAGGGGTATTTGCCCACCTCATAAGGTGGGCAAATGGCGAAAGTTCCATCTCCCTGATTCGAGAGGACTCTAAAGTTACCTGGATTAGCAGTGCTCTCGCCTATGTTTGTTACTGCTAAGTCCATATAACCATCTCCAGTAAAATCGGAGGCATAGACAAAGGAAGGCTTAATTCCGGTGGTGTAGGCTGTATCGGCGATGAATATGCCATAGCTGTTATTCAGGAGAATCAAGATGTTATTGTCATCCTGATTGGCCACGGCCAGGTCTATATCTCCATCGTTGTCTAAGTCCCCGCCAGCAAGGGATACCGGGTAGGCTCCCACTGCATAAGTGGAATCAACAAAGGTGCTATCACCCAGGTTAAAAAGTAGCGATAGGCTATTGGAATTGCCGTTGACAACTGCTATGTCAATATATCCATCGCCGTTAAAATCTTTTCCTATAAGCTCAAGGGGAAATGACTCCATAGCGTAGGTTCCACCATTGGCAAAAGTTCCATCTCCATTGTTGAGAAGAATGGTGATGTTATTTGACCAGGAGTTGGAAACAGCCAGGTCAATATAGCCATTCCTATCTAAGTCACCACCATATATGAACTGAGGATAATCCCCTACACCGTAAGTAGGGCCAGAGACCCAGGTGCTGCAGCCTTCATTAAAGAGTATAGAAACCTGATCCGTGTATCTGCGGGCCACTGCCAGATCAATGTCTCCATCGTTATCCAGGTCTCCTCCATAGACAAAGACAGGTTCACCAGTTAGCCCAATTGTTGTATCGACAGCAAAGTCCCCACTGCCAAAACAGGATGTCTGGATGGTGAAGGAGGAGAGGAAACTGGTCTTCATTGATATGCTGGGAAGGAGGGATTTCACCTCTTCCGTTAGGGTGACCGTAACCAGCTCCCCTGGAGCGAAACTTTTCTCAGGGGTGAAGGTCAAAGTCTTGTTATGATCAGAGAATTCAAATGTGCCTGGATGAAGGCCCGTCTGACTGGATTGAACTACAAATGTGGTATTATTGAAAGTGGAGGAATCCATTCTTACATTAAAAGTGACCGAGATATCCGTTGTGGAATCAACATTTAGGGCATTAAGGGTAGGGTTCATAGATACTACCCGAGGAAGTTCATACCCATATATAGCGTATGTTTTTCCAGCATCGTCTTTTGCGTCTGGGTCGGCATAGGGAGCCCCAACAAGGAGATCATACTTCTCTACTCCGGTATCAGTCGAATCGCCGTTTATGTTTCCGCTGGCCACCGAATAACCTAACTCATCCCAGGCCGATTCACCTAAGACCTCGATATCAACCGAAGCAGAATCTAAGCTAATAGAGCCTGGCCAGGTTTGGCGGCCATAGAGGACATAGACCTCTCCCTTCCAGTTGTTCACCCCGGGGGCGCCGATGATCAGATCATCTAAGTCCCTATCCTCAATTCTGTCTCCATTGATGTTGCGGCAACAAAGGGAAAAACCAGACCTGTCGTTGCTGTTCGCACCTGATATGGTGACATCTGCCTGAGTCCCCAGATCAATAGTCGGGGGAAGTGAATTGTTTCCCAAGATGATATAGGTATGGCCGCTCTGCTGGATTGCATCTGGGGCCCCAATGATGATGTCGTCAAAACTGTCTCCATTGATTTCTCCAGAGGAGAGGGAGAACCCCGCTTTGCCACTGGTGGCTGAGCCGAAGAGGGTAACATCCGCCTGAGTGGCAAGGTTTATGGTGCCGGGTAAGGTTTCGTTTCCATAGATGGCATATGCTTTACCCTTGAGGTTATCAGCCTCAGGGGCTCCAATTATCAGATCCTCTTTTCCCGTTGCGTTTATATTTCCACAGGCAAGGGAGAAACCGGACCTATCCCCCCCATTGGCCCCTAAGATAGTGGTAACCTGCACCGTAGTTGAGGCCAGGTCGATGGTATCGGGTAAAGAGTTACTCCCAGGGATTATATAAGTCTCTCCTGCATTGACCCCAAAGCTTGAGTCCGCATCTGGTGCTCCAATTACCAGATCCTCCTTCTCATCCCCAACGATGTCTCCAGAAGCAAGAGAATAACTACATTGGTCATTTTCATCTATGCCAAAGATCGTAGTTACCTTCACTGAGCCTGGCGAATTTAAGTCAATAGTCCCCGGCAGGGCTTTGTTACCATAGATGATGTAAGCTTTACCGGAATGGTGTCTCCCTAAAGGGCTTGCCTCTGGTGCGCCAATAACGATGTCTAAGGTGTCATCCCCGTTGATGTCACCACAGCTTACGGAGAAACTAAAGAGGCCATCGTCGGTCAAGCCGAGGATGGTGCTACCTGCCGAGGGTTCAGGAGGCAAGGAAATAGATTCAGGGATTGAGTCCCCACCATAGATGACATAAACTTCTGGGGCGCCCTTTTGTCCCAACTCGGCGGTATATCCCGGTGCCCCGATGATGATGTCGTCTTTCCCATCTCCATTTACATCCCCACTGGAGAGGGAGAAGCCAGACTTGTCATGGGGTTGGTCACCGGTTATCTCTACATCACCGCTCTGGGAGTTCAGGGTGAGGAGAAGTTTAGCCTGGCCTGAGCCGGAAAATAAGAGCACTAAAAGAAGTGCTAAGGCCGGGTAAAAAATAGACAGTCTTTTACTCTGATGCATAGTTCTCTCCTATTCTTGGTTGACAGATTTAATTTTTTGGGAGCAATATGAAAGGCATAGGCTCCTCCTTTCCATTTTTGCCGTCAGGGCTCCTGCCCTACCAGACAACTCTTCTACCCCGCTTTAGCGGACGGTTTGGGGCTTTCAGCCCCCCCTATACGGAGCTAAAGCCCCGCTAACCCCGACTAAAGTCGGGTAGAAAAACTGATTTCATTCTTCTACTTTGATCACCTCAATACACGAGCGACCAACTACGATACACAATCTACGACAGCATTTTTTCTCTATGCCCATCCATGGTCTTAGAAATAAAGGCCGGAAGTTGGCATACACCGCAGCCCGGCCCTTAAGAAATTGGAAGAATTGTCTTCTTTTCATTAAACCCGTGACTTTTGCCTGGCATCTATCCTCCAAGAAAATAATGAAGTTCACCACAGATCCACACGGAATCACAAGACAGCAATTATGAATTGGGAATTGAAAATGAGGTTTATGCTGCTTATATCCCTGATTCCTGAAAACCGATCCCTGTTTTTCTGTGCCAGTCCGTGGTTATCCGTGGTGAGTAGTTACTCTAAATTTAATCAATTTTCAGCTCAGATGCAAGAGATTTTTGCAACAGTTCACCACGGAATCTCACGGAAAAAAGCAATTATGAATTGAGATTTAAGAACTTATGCTGGTTATATCCGAATCCCTGAAAACGGCTCCCTGGTTTCCTGTATCCGTCCGTGGTTACAGGTGATAAGCAATTAGTGAGCCGTCAGATGCCCTCATCTGACGACAATCTCTATTCTTTTATGCTGTTAGGGCTTTGCCCTGACGGTTGTCTGTTCTCCTTTTCCGCCATGCTCCGTAGTGGATGCAACCGAGCTGTCAGATTACCTGGTCTGAGGCGGCAGAACAGAGTTCTGCCACCTCCCCTCTGGATCTATTCGTGTCGTTCGTCTATTCGTGCTATTCGTATTCCAAAAAGCATCTACTTCGACTATTTCAACAAAACCATTTTCCTGATAGCTGTAAACTCACCTGCCTTTAACCGATAGAAGTAGATGCCAGATGCCAGATCTTGGGCATCCCACCTGACGGTCTTGTATCCAGCCGTTTGCTTTCCATCTACCAAGGTAGCTACCCTCTGCCCTAAGATGTTGTAGATCTCCAGTCTCACACTGCCGTCCACAGGAAGCTCATATCTTATTTGGGTCACAGGGTTGAAGGGGTTGGGATAGTTCTGCTGGAGGGCAAACTCCTTGGGAAGTGTTGGCCTTTCCTCCCCCGGAATACCAACTGCGTAGCCAGAGTCGCCAGGTAAGTGATGCGGGCTGCCGTGATGAACGCTAAACACCGCTGCGCTGTCAGGCATCACTATCTTAAAATCGGTGTCTTCATAATCTCCAGATACTCTAAATGCGATTTGGGCCATAGTCTGTGTATCAGCAGGTGGAAAAAACTTGTTGGACTGTCCACTTACGCTGCACAATATCCCCAACTTGCATAGACCGAGACCGTTGGACCAGTTATTGTTGTAGGACCAGGCCTTCCGGTCAGCAGAACGTGCTACGCCATAAAAAGTTGTATCAATAGGAGTAAGAAAATTGGGATAGATGAGACCGGTATCTACTACTTCCTCATAGATTTTTCGTTTATAACCAATGCCCACAGCCTCGATCGAATCATCCACAGTGTAAATCACCAGAGCAACATACAGCGTCCCTCCTGCCTTACACTTATTGATGGGGACAACCTTTAGCTGACCATAGCCATCCGAATTCAGGGTTTTAGGATTTACCTTTAATTTTCCCTCTACTTCCCCCTTCAGATTTTCCCCCTGTGGAGCATCTGCAACACTTGGTTTAGAAGAGGAAGTCGGTCCCCTGGTTGAATTATCCTTTGATGCCCCTTGGGGCTTTTTGCCTCCCCCTGAAAGATAAATGATCCTAACCATATCCGAGACATCCCAATAACCATCCTGATTGGCATCAACCGATTGTGGTATGGGAGGCTCAGGCTGTAATGTATCCCCATAGAGCCAGTTAAGTCCGAAGATGGCATCGGTGGTATCTAAGACACCATCCTGGGTAGCATCACCAAGGCCATAGATTATAAAGCGGCCAGGAATCTTCTGGGGGTGATGGGAGAACCCCACCACGGTGAGCACATTGTCTATAGGCCAACCTCCACCGAGTCCATCTTTGAGCTCAAGTTCGGCTGTATCCGGCCAGATAGCATTTGAATCTACTGAAAGGGTAAGGTAAGCAAGGGAGTCATCGGTCTTTGGGGGAATGTAACCACCCCCAATAGCCATCACCCCTAAGGTTAACCAGCCCTGACTATTATTCCAAAAGGGCATACCACTATATCCTGCCGAGTAGTATGCGCCTGCCGTAGTCACGTTCTCTACCTTCAAGATGGAGTTATCATACTCTACCGCTATGGAGAACCCCATGCTGGTAGTATCTGAACTAAAGAGAACGGGGACTACTACGCTATCCTGGCCTGGAAATCCAACAGCCTGGGCAACCTTGAATGTATCTTGTGAATCCTGTTTCATCACAGCAGATGGTGCAACATTGCTCTGCCCAGCAGTAGATTTAGGCCAGTCACAGGGTGGGAAGCTGTCACAGCCCATGACATCTGGGGTGGGATCTAGGCCACAATCCGGATAGGGTGGAAAGTAAGTGTAGTAGTAGGGATAAGATGGGTCATACATAACATGGCTAAGATGGTTTGGATCGGAAACGTCATACCATCCATCATCATTGGCATCAAAGGCATCAGCACAATCGACAATTCCATAATCCCAATAACTGGTGTCAAACAGAACCCTCCACGAATGCACGATATCACCAAGTTCCACAGCACCACTCGCATTGCCATCACCGCGAATGAACTCCGGGTCACGGCAGACGGTTGTTAGTGTTGGATTCGGAGAAGTGATTGTTGGAGTAGGACTGGTGACTGTCGGCGAGGGCGAGCTCACCGTGGGGTTAGGGTTGGTAATGGTTGGCGAAGGGGAAGTAACCGTAGGAGTCACAAACTCTCCCATACAGGTGTTTCCATCAGCATCAAACTTGACCAACAGGAGATCATCCCCGCCTGCACCGTAACTCCTAGTGTATCCTGTGACCACAAGCCTCCCATCGGAAACCACTGCCACGGAGCGCCCATAATCAGAGTCGGTTCCCCCCTGGGTTCTTGTCCAGAGCCAATTCCCTGAAGCATCAAACTTGGCAAGCAGCAAATCATGTTCACCTGCGCCGAAACTTTCAATATGTCCTGTAAGCACAAAGCCTCCATCAGAGACCTGGATTACAGAGTAACCGTAATCCAAGCTGTCTCCTCCGAGGGTTTTTGTCCAGAGGTGATTGCCCAAAGAATCAAACTTGGCAAGGAGGAGATCCCACTCACCTGCGCCGAAACTTTCAGTATGTCCTGTAAGCACAAAGCCTCCATCAGAGACCTGGATTACAGAGTAACCGTAATCCAAGCTGTCTCCTCCGAGGGTTTTTGTCCAGAGGTGATTGCCCAGAGAGTCAAACTTGGCAAGGAGGAGATCATACCTACCTGCGCCGAAACTCCCAGTCTGTCCTGTGACCACAAAGCCTTTATCAGAGGCCTGGATCACAGAGTAGCCGTAATCACTGCCGCCTCCTCCGAGGGTTTTTGTCCAGAGGTGATTGCCTGAAGCATCAAACTTGGCAAGGAG
>Ga0315551_10003779_pt1 | contig 10689 bp, 9 predicted proteins | sample SalMarSW160290MG_FD_203678 | JGI IMG/M metagenome (GOLD analysis project Ga0315551, IMG submission 203678) | Salt marsh sediment microbial communities from the Plum Island Ecosystem LTER, Massachusetts, United States - Salt Marsh Sediment SW1602-90 ... | reverse complement strand
AAAGGAAAAGTTTATCTTACTACCCACAGATTGATTATGGAAAGAGAATCTGAAGGAAAAACAACAAAGGTTTTCGAGTTTCCTCTGAAAGCCGTTCAGCGGGTGATGACCAAAGGATTATTTAGCAAAATCCTCTTGCTTGAGGTTAACCTCTCAGAGGTGGAAAGTGACGTTAAGAAGGTGAGTCCTTCAGAGAAAAAAGGATTTGGCACACTTCAGATCAAGGTAAACGATCCCAAGACCTGGGCAAGCGAGATAGGTTTCCGAAGCAGGAAGGAATAAGAAATTCGGTTAGGGAGGAGCTGTCGCTCTTCTCTACCTGAATGCTGCCACCGATAATGCTCTTTCTTTCATTAATCTGGAAGGAAATCTTTGCCCACAGGATTGTACCTTTAGTCGGCAAGCAGCTAATGCATCCTGGAAAGAATTTGAAAGTTCTGTTTTTGACCAAATTAAAGAGGAAGCGCGAACCTCCGAGGATAAAGGCTTAAGAGAGTATTATGGATATCTTTGTAAAAGCAGCCCTTATGCCTTTTATCAGAGTTCCTGCTCCCTTGTCAAATATTCAGACAGTGGAATTATTCTTAAAAAATTTCGTCACTTACGGGTGAAATCACACTATGTCTTGGGGGAGAAGAACAAGAAAAAGGAAATTATAAAAACTTTGAATGAGCATAAACTATATCTTGCTTCCGTTCCCGAAAGCGGTCACTTTATGATGAATGATAATCCAAAAGCCTTCTATACCATCCTTTTAAATCTCCTGCAAAAAGGCTAACCGAGGATTAATCACCATGTCCTTTTCTTCCTTGCTCTCTCTTAATAATCTCCGTACGAAAAAAACCAAACTAGAACCATCTTCACAATCAAGTTATTCTTCAAATCCGAAGCTGATAATGAATCGCTTGATTTTCTACTCGCCTGTGGTATAGTATAGCTCCAATAAAGTCTCAGTCGACTCCTTTCAACGTCGACAGTTATTTTAAGTTTAGGAGGGAAAAATAAATGGTAAGAGAAATTACCGTAGTGCCTGATTTTACGCCGGGATTTGTGGAAGTGGGCGGTAGAATACCTAAGTTTCAGTATTCTCGATCCTTAAGGCAAGAACTGGAGGAGGGTAATCTCACCCAGGAAAGGTGCCTGGATTTACTTAAATGTATGCTTTTCATCAGAAACTTGGAGGAGATGATACGGGAGCTACGAGAGAATAGGGGTAAGTATGGTCCCATCAAATTTCTTTATAGCGGTGCTTCTCATCTTTCCATCGGTCAGGAAGCAGTCTCCACCGGAGCTGTAGCAGCCATCAAGCAAGATGACGGTATCACCAGTAGTCACAGAGGACATGGAGATAGCCTGGCCAAAGGCTACTTTGCCATTAAAGCTATGGACCGCGCTGATCTGGTAGAACTCATTACCCAGGACGAGAAAATGTGCCATTATCTAGGCCTAAAAACCGATCTCAAGAACTATGAGGAACTAGTAGAGGAAGCTCTTAAGCTGCATCTTTTTCGAGCCATAGCGGAGCTCTTTGGAAAAGAAGCCGGCTACTGCCGAGGGAGAGGAGGAGGAATGCATATCGCCGATTTTAGCAAGGGCCATCTAGGAGCCAATGCTATTGTGGGAGGAAGCCTGGGCATGGCTGTGGGTGCTGGATTAGCCTCAAGAGTTCTGGAAGACAATAGTGTGGTAATATGTTTCGCCGGAGATGGTGCCTTCAACAATGGAATCGCCCATGAGGCCATGAATATGGCTACTATGGCTCAATTTACCAATGGACTGATGAATAAGAAGTTCGGCGTTCCCACTATATTTGCCGTGGTCAATAATCAATATGGAATGACTGGCCAACAACGCGGTGAAGTTACGGGAATAGAATTCCTGGCTGAAAGAGGTTTTGGTTACAACAAGGATGGAATGCATACGGAAATTGTTAATGGTATGGATGTATTAGCCGTCTATGATGCCACCACAAGAGCGGTGGAGCTGGCCAGACAAGGTAAGGGCCCAGCTCTATTAGAATTCTGGTGTTCCCGCTATAAAGGCCATTCTTTAAGCGATCGACTGGATAAGGCCGAGGATGAAACCTATCGAACTTTAAAGGAGCTGGAAGAATGGCAAAAAATAGATCCTTTAAAGACTTTCTCTCATAAGCTGGTGAAGGAAAAAATTATAAGTGAGACAACCTTGAGAAAATTTGAAAAAAAGGCTAGAGAAAGAAATGAACGCATGGCAGCCAGGGCAGCTGAAGCACCCAGTCCTGATCCCAAGACTATGTACTTTGGCCTTCTCAGTAGCACATCTTCGAGCCAGGTTCCTTCTCAGTTTAGAGATACGCCGATTCTAAAAAAGCCTGACTTTCTCGATAGAGACCCAGAGGTAGAAATTACCTACAGAGAAGCGGTAATGGAGGCTCTCTTTGAAGAAATGAAACGTGATCGGCGAGTCATACTATGGGGAGAGGATATTGCTGACTACGGTGGAGCCTTTGGAGCTACGCAGGGGCTTCTAGAGATTTTAGGAAGAGACCGCATTTTCAATACAGCCATTTCAGAAGCAGCCATTGTCGGCAGCGGCCTGGGAGCAGCTATGAGGGGTCTAAGGCCCGTGGTAGAAATTATGTATATCGATTTTATTCTGCTGGCCATGGATCAAATAGGAAATCAAGCGGCAAAGTGGAAATATATGTCCGGTGGCCAGCCAACCATACCTTTAACCATAAGAACAACCATTGGTGGTGGTAAAGGATATGCCGGGCAGCACTCCCAGAGCCTGGAAGCTGTGCTGCCGCATTTTCCAGGACTCAAAATTGCTATGCCCTCGGATGCTTATGAGGCAAAGGGTCTCTTAAAAGCAGCCATTAGAGATGATAATCCGGTGATTGTCATAGAGCATCAGAATTTATACCGCCATCCCCTAGGAAAAAGCCAGGTTCCCAAAGAAGATTACCTCATTCCACTGGGAAAAGCAAAGATCAAAAGGAAAATTGATACCACCAAAGATGGCAGCAGCGTCACCATCATTGCCTGGTCTTTTATGGTACCCCTGGCCATGAAGGCGGCTGAAGAGTTGACCAGCGAAGGAATTGAAGCCGAGGTCGTTGACCTTCGCACACTTTATCCTCTCGATATCGAGACTCTGGTAAAGTCAGTTCAAAAGACCAATAGAGCCGTGGTAGTTCATCAAGCTGTCAAGTGCATGGGTTTCGGGGCAGAAGTGGCCGCTCAGCTTCAGGAAAAAGCCTTTGACTATCTCGACAGTCCCATTATCAGAGTAGCTGCACCCGATACTCCTCCTCCTTCGGCACCGATTCTGGAAAAAGCTTTTTTGCCTAATGAAAAAGATATTGTAGAAGCGGTAAAAGAGTTGGTGTAATTTATACAACTATTAGGGGTAGATTCGGTATAAGGTTCTAGGAAAGGGTATGACCTCTCTTACGTGTTGTGTGCCGCACAACCAGGCAACCGTCCGTTCAATGCCCAGTCCAAATCCTGCATGGGGCACTGATCCATAGCGTCTTAGATCTAGATACCACTCAAAGAGCTCCCTGGCCAAGGAATGCTCATTAATGCTCTTCTCAAGATGCAGCAGTTCCTCATCTCGTTGGCCACCCCCCACGATTTCTCCATAGCCCTCTGAAGCAAGCATATCCACAGAAAGAGAGAGGCGCCGGTTCTGGGGATCTTTTTTCATATAAAAGGCTTTTGCCTTGGCAGGAAATCGATGAACGAGAACTGGTTTATCGAAATTGGACGAGATTATGGTCTCATCTGGAGCACCGAAATCATCTCCCCATTTAAAGTCGCTGCCCGATCTTTTAAGAATCTCTACCGCCTCAGCGTAGCTTATCCTGGGAAAGGGAGGGGCAATCTTTTCCAGTTTGGTAATATCTCTATCAAGGATCTCCAGATCCCCCTTTCTTTCCTCGAGCACCTTCTGCACAATCTCTGTAACCAATTCTTCGGCAAGCTTCATGATGTCATCCAGATTAGCATAAGCAACTTCGGGTTCAGCCATCCAGAATTCTGTCAGATGTTTTCTTGTTTTTGATTTCTCGGCTCGGAAGGTTGGTCCGAAACAGTAGACTTTACCGAAGGCCATGGCAGCCGCCTCCAAATAAAGTTGTCCGCTCTGAGAAAGATATGCCTTATCACCAAAATAGTCGACCTCAAAAAGAGTTGAGGTTCCTTCGCAAGCTGAGGCAGTTAAAATGGGAGCATCAACCAGGGTAAAATCACGACTGTCAAAGAAGTCACGCACAGCCTTAATAACCTGACTTCTAATTCTGAGGTTAGCCCACTGCTTTCTGGATCTAAGCCAAAGATGCCGGTTCTTAAGTAAGAAATCAGACCCGTGAGCTTTCTTGCCTAGAGGGTAGGTGTCAGCTAACTGAACAACTTCGACATTACTTAAAGCAAGCTCATATCCACCGGGAGCCCTTTTATCCCGGCGTGCCTTACCGCTGACAATTAGAGAAGACTCCTGAGGGATGTGGCTGCACTCGTTGAAAAGGTCTTCACTAACATCGCCCTGAAACATAACCCCCTGAGCAATGCCTGTCCCATCACGGATCAAAAGGAAAAGAAGCTTGCCCTTGGAGCGGCGATTATAAAGCCAACCCTTTATCATTACCATCTCATCAAGATGTTCACTTAATCGGCTAATGGTGGTAAATCGCATCTAAACCTACCTCATAGGGTGTTTAGGAAAAAAGTGCTTTCATTATTGAGATTAATTCCTCAATATCGTCTTTGTCCACACCCAGGTGAGTAACCACCCTTATCGAACGACCACTCTGAGGAAGAACCAGAACTCCCTTGCCTTTCAATTTATTTACCACAACTTTTGAATCCATTCCTCCCTCAATAATATCGAAATGAATAATGTTTGTCTGGACATTTTTCGGGTCTATTTTAAAAGACTTAAATTCACTTAAGGCTTCTGCCAGTCTTTTTGCATTGACATGATCTTCTGCCAACCTTTCAACGTTATGATCCAGAGCATAGATACCTGCTGCAGCAAGATATCCTATCTGTCTCATGCCACCACCGAACATTTTTCTGAATCGATGTACCCGCTTAATGAACTCTCTGCTTCCGGCTACCATTGTGCCAACGGGAGCCCCTAGACCCTTAGACAAACACAAAATCGTTGAGTCCACATATTGCATATATTCCTTAGGATCGATTCCCAGAGCGACAGCAGCGTTTAACAATCTTGCTCCATCCATATGCACCAGTAAGTTATTCTTTCTGGCTACTCGAAAAATCTCTTTCACTACTTCCAGGGGATAGACAGACCCACCGCCTCTATTATGGGTATTTTCAATCCAGATGAGGCGAGTCACCGGCCGGTGATGGTCACTGGAGTCACGGATCACCTCTTCTATCCGGGAAGGATCGAGAATCCCACGGTCGCCCTCCAGAAGATAGAACTGTACCCCAGATAAAGCCGCTCCTCCTCCGCTCTCAGAGTTAAATATGTGAGAGTTCCTCTCTAGAATTATCTCATCTCCAGGTTGAGTTTGAGCTCTGAGACTGAGTTGGTTGGCCATGGTTCCGGAAGCAACGAAGAGAGAATCTTCCTTTCCCAAAAGCTCAGCTACTTTTTCCTGCAGCCAATTAGTGGTGGGATCTTCACCAAACACATCATCTCCGACCTCAGCTTTAAACATGGCATCAAGCATTCCCGCGGTAGGTTTGGTCACGGTATCACTGCGAAGGTCAATCATCTCTTACGTTCTCCCTGAAAAGCTCTTTCTTAATTCTTTTGAGTTATATTCCCTTAGAATAGATTCTAAAAATGATTTCTTTTAAGCGGTCTCAGTATATTTTTTGGGTTCTTTTTCAAACTTCTCTTTACATCCTGTGGAACAAAAGTAGTAAAGTGTACCATGATGTTCCACCACCCCGGCTGCTTTCCTTCTAGAAATTTGCATTCCGCAAACCGGATCTTTAACCTTACCAAAAAACATCTCCCTCACCTCCTTATCCACCTTTTCACCTAGTCCTAGGTGGTCTCTTCTGGTGGTCTTTCATCATTCTACCCCGCTAAATAGGAATGTCAAGGAAGCCGCTGTCAGTGCTTTTGTAAAAATGGTCAGAGATTTGTGGTTAGCAAAAAAGGGGGATTCTCGTTGATTCCTAAGTAAATGAGCTCTTTTGCTGAAGAATTCTTATTTGGTTAGCTAATGTGCTAAATTCTATCTGATCCCCATCACGGGGGTGATGTAGAAATTGATTTTAAAAATAGCGAGCTTCCCTAACTAACTCCTGGCCACTTTTTGCCTTAGCTGATAGATCTATCTCCAGATAGGCTGCCTGAGAATTAAAATAAGGTTCACCTTTTCGGGAGAAAAGGGTCAGCACCTTTCCCTTATGACTTAGAGAAGTTCCCTCACAGGACTCGTGACTTCTGATAAGAGTTTTTACTCCTAGTTGGCCCAGAACCTCCCTGGTCATTTTCTCACCAAAGATCCTACCAGCTCCTCTTGGTGAGGGATAACTTTTTGAAGTTTGCCCAGGATCACTCCAGAGAATTTGTTCTAAATATCTTTTGTCTGGATGGTACTGATGAGCGTAGGCTATATCACTGACTGAAGTAATGCCTTCCGGCAGTCCTCCATGAAGCATCAAATATTTTTCTCTGACGATAACACCGTGATGTAGACTATCAAATAGTTCTCGCAGAGACTTATAAGTCTTCCCCCATTCGTCTCGGTATCTGACTCTCAAAAAATATGGCAGATCATGGGGCCGAACTCCTAAATCCCGGGGTCCTTCATGATTACCTCTTAGAAGAATAACTCTTTCCCTGAATATTGACTTCAGGTTAAGGATGAGATAATAGACCTCAACCGACTGAGCTCCTCTATCTCCGTAGTCCCCCAGAAAAACGATATATTCTCTGGCCTGGGGCGAACTTCTAATAAACCCGCTGTGCTCCAGGATAAAGATTAAGCTTTGAAGATCACCGTGAAGGTCTCCCACTACTATGGTCTTACCCTGAGAGGGAAGATACACCAGGCCACCCTCAATTTCTAGCTCGCCGCCCCTTCCTCTGGATCTTTCCTCAATTAACGTCCCAACGCTGGTCTTAACTAGATTAGAAAACTCCTCTGCTGTTGAGGCGGCAGCCTTCCTGGTAAGTTGTGATATCTCCATTTAGTCCTCTTACGAGAATGTCTTTCTTTAAGCTAGCGGTATCTTTTACCTTATTATGGCTTACAAAGAATAATTGTCAATTCAAAGCCAGAACCTAAAACGAAGCATAACAACTATATTTTATCAAAGGATAAACCAAATTCCAACTACGGAAATTACCGTGCCCAGAGACGTTTTCAAGCTAATCTTTTCCGTAAATATATTGTGTTGATTTTGTGTTGATTACGAAACAGCAGCACAGAAGTATAGCGTTGGATTATAATAACTTCTCTGATACGTTATTTCTATGGGCAAAATCCGGCCATGACAATTTTTAAATGCGTCTTTTTGCGAGATATCTGCCAGGAAGATGAGGAAGGAGGTGTCTGGGTTCCCGGACGAGAAAGGCCATATATAAGATTCCTCCTAGAAGGATGAATATAGTAAGAATGAAAACAAAAGGGAAAGAGATCCTATCAGCAAGGATTCCCCCTAAGAGAGGAGATAAGCTCACAAAAGGTGCTTTAACCGTATTAGCTAAGGCAATATAAGTTGGTCTCATTTCAGGGGAGGAGAACTCCAGAACAACCCCCAGGCTGGAGATAAAAGATGCACTAAAAGCCCAACCAAAAATAAAAAAGACCCCGTAAAATAGATAAATAGAAGAGGAAACGACGGCAAGTAAAATAGCGAGCATGGTAAGTAAAATTCCCAATTCCATGATCAGTTTATATCCCTTTTTATCTCCCAGATAGCCCCACAAGATGGAACTGATGGTCTGTCCTGTAAGCAATAAAACAGTAAAGATTCCTATCTGTCTATCGGGAAGAGTCAATTTGTTCATGGCATGGACGGCAAAAAAGGCGGTAGCCATTCCTCCGCAGCTCAAGAAGATGCTGGAAATTAGAAAAGATAGGAAATTCTTATCTTTTCTAAGTAAAGAGGGAAGTTGGAGGAAATACTCTTTGAAGCCGGATTCTTTGTTTCTTACAGGATAGACAGGTTCCTTAATCAAGAAGGGAGAAAATACATAGGAGACAGAGGTAGCAATGAAAGCAAATAGAAAGCAGAGAGCAAAGTTTTTGGGAAAAGGAAAGCTCTTCAGTAAATAAATGGACAAAAAAGCGGCAAAGATACCTACTCCTCCGGCCAGAAAGTTGCTCCAACCGAAGAAACGACCTCTCTTTCTTAAGGGTATTATCTTAGCTAGCATATCTTGCCAGGCGGGACCTCCGATTCCTCCCGAGAAAGAAAATACTCCATAGAGGATAAAGAAAGTAGCTAGCAAAAGAGAGGGGGGGGAAAGAAATATTACCGCCAAGAATAGAAATAGCCAGGGAATCCTTTCTCCCAGTCCGGTAAAAATAATCAGGTCCTTCTTCCTCTTTAATTTTTGGACGAAGTTAGCTATGAGAATTTGGGGAAGTAACCAGCCCAAGGTATTAAGACAAGGAATGAGACCAATGAGGAAATTGGAGGAGGTAAGATGCCGGGCAAAGGCGGGTAGAATCGTATTGACCGAAGCGAAGCTCATTGCCATAGAGAAAAAAACCCAATCCAGGAGATTGACAGCGAAGTTCCAGCGTAAATCTCTTTCTACTTCATCATCGAATTTTGCCAAAGCTGTTTGTTCTGATTGCTTACTCATGATTAGCCTTCTTCTGCCATCGCCTCAATCATAACTTTCACATCGGATGAGTGATCAAGATGCTTATGCGAAGGGATTATAGCGTCAAGTTTGGTCGGATCAAGCTTAGGCCTACTTGAGGTGCATTTAACCAGCGCTCCTGGCCCTGGGTCCAAATAGATATTAACATCATTCAAACACAGCCAGGCTCCTCCCGAGGCTCGAAGTTGCCTGGATACCACTACTCGAGCCCGGTAGTACCCAGAAATTTAATGTAGCCCATTAGATTAGGGGCTTTTTAAAGAAAAAAGCGGAGTGAGTCTTTTTTTGGTATTTTTTAAGAATGAGACATTTTTGTTCGTCCCGACAGATTTTTCTGGTCTCTTTTTCGATCTCCTCATCATGCCTCAAGATACCTTTAAAGTAATAGTAAATACTTAGTATCTCATGAACCCAGGTTCTGTCTTCTTCTACCTCGGATAGATTTTTATCAATCATAATTTCACCAGTGTCTATTCTGACCAATCCACCAATTTTTCTATCTTTATATGGCCTGAACTCAGGGTCATTAAAATCAATATATTTCACCTCAAACGAGGACAAAATCTGGTTTAAGATTCTATCGAATTCGGATGCTTCCATGAGTTTCCTCATGAGGCAATATAGTCAAATATATTGAATTACCTTATCCCATGGTTTTCTTGACTTAGACTCAGGTAATGCAGCAGGATAACCAAGAGGGGTCAAGGCTATGGGCTCTATTCCTGGTGGAAGATTTAAAATTCTTTTTATTTCGAAGGGCTCAAAAGCTCCGATCCAGCAAGTACCCAGTCCCTCGGCTGTGGCAGCCAGAATGAGATGATCCATAGCAATAGCAACATCTACATCCAGATAGCTCTTTCCGTCGCTCCTTCTCCAGGCTTCACTTGTTATTCCACAAGCACATATCACCACCGGCGCTGTCCAGAACCATGGTCGAGGATAGGCTGCCTTTAGTTTTTCCCTCACTTTCTTCTTTCTTACTACTATAAAACGCCAGGGCTGGGCATTAGTGGCGGAAGGGGCAATTCTCGCTGCCTCTAAAATTCTCTTTAATTTATCCTCTTCTACATCTCGATCCTGGTATTTTCTTACACTGCGCCTTTTTCTTATCACTTCATAGTAATCCATTTCTTTACCTCCTCGCGTATTTTCAGATTACACAATTTCTAGCTAACGGTCAAATCAAGCTAAAAGAACGGGGGATTTGACAAAAAGAGGTAAGAATATAAAATGAAACTATAGGAATTCCTTATTTTCGAGAAAAGAGGAGGAAAGTGAAATGAATAATGGGAGGATTAAATTAAAAAGGCGAAGCTATTTGTTCGCGGGAGCTCTGATCCTCATTGCGGCTGTCTTTATTATCAATCTTTCAATCAATGCTTCCCAGAAGGCCCAAAATCCACCTGAAAATCAGGAAGAAGCAGTTTCGTTTCTACAGAATACTGTCATCGAAGCTTCCAGCAAGGTGGCACCAGCGGTGGTAAACATCACTACTGTTAGAATCGGAGCGGATTTCTTTTTTAATCCTGTTCCTCAGCGAGGGCTCGGCTCTGGGGTAATCTTTGATCAAAAAAATGGGTATATCCTCACCAATGAACATGTAATCCACCAGGTAAAAGAGATAAAAGTACTCTTGCCTGATGGGCGGGAGTCTGAAGGTAAACTAATCGGATCCGATCCCACAATGGATTTAGCGGTAGTGAAGATTAAAGGTAAAAACCTACCGGTGGCTAAACTAGGCGATTCCGATGAGGTAAAAGTAGGAGAGTTCTGTATAGCTATAGGAAATCCTTTTGGGCTGCAGAACACAGTTACCTTTGGCATAGTAAGCGCTCTTAATCGTCCAATCAGGCCCGACCTGGAGGATTTGATTCAGACCGA
>Ga0315551_10003775_pt1 | contig 10692 bp, 8 predicted proteins | sample SalMarSW160290MG_FD_203678 | JGI IMG/M metagenome (GOLD analysis project Ga0315551, IMG submission 203678) | Salt marsh sediment microbial communities from the Plum Island Ecosystem LTER, Massachusetts, United States - Salt Marsh Sediment SW1602-90 ... | reverse complement strand
TACTGGACTGCCGTCTCACTCTCGTTTGTTCGCCTTCCTGATATGACATCCTGCTTTCCCTTTAGTACCAATTATATCGTAAATGTAGTCCTGCAATCCAATAAAATCAAGTGTAAAAAGTCACATTTTTATAGGTAATTTCGGCTATTTATAGAAAAATTTTGGAGAGAGCTTGAAGCTCTCTCCAAAAAACCTTTTCGCAGATGAATCAATACGGTTTATATTACCTTTGTCCTAGTCCTCTTTGTCCAGCTCGAATGCCTTATGTAAAGCACTGACTGCGTCCTTGACTTTAGATTCCTCGATAATACATGTTATTCTTATCTCAGACGTTGAAATAAGCTGAATGTTTATGCCCTGCTCGCTCAGCGTCCTGAACATCCGCGCCGCATAGCCGGGAGCATTCTGCATCCCTGTACCGATAATGCTGACCTTGCCCAGCTTCGAATCACTGACACACTCCCTGGCGCCTATTTCTGTCAATATCGGCTCCACCACCTCCATGGCTTTTTTAAGCTGGCTTCTGGCAACGGTAAAGGTAAGGTCGGTTATATTATCGATGCTGGCATTCTGAACGATGGTATCGACACTGATATTTGCCTCAGCCAGGGGCTCGAAAAGGACGGCAGCGATGCCCGGGCGGTCAGGGACGCCGACCACGGTTATCTTGGCAACATCGGTGTCATGGGCTACATTTCTTACTTTATTGCTTACTTCCATAGACGCTCCTCCATGTATCAACGTACCCGGATTATCGGTAAAGCTGGAAGCTACGAGGATAGGTATATTATACAGCTCGCCGAGTTCGATTGCCCTGGGGTGCATTACCTTTGAGCCGTAGGTGGTAATCTCCAGCATCTCCTCATAACCTATCTCGGACAAACGCCGCGCTTCTGGGACGAGATGCGGGTCGGCGGTATAAATCCCCTCCACGTCGGTATAACGCTCACATACTTCCGCTCCGAGGCTGGCAGCAAGAGCAACCGCGCTGGTATCCGATGCCCCCCTGCCCAGCGTGGTTACGTCCATTTCATCGGTTATACCCTGGAAACCAGCTACGATAACGATATTCCCTTTCTCCAGCTCCTTGATCACTCGTTTCGCTTCAACTTTCAGAATACGTGCCTGGCGATAGACGTCATCGGTCCTTATCCCTGCCTGAGCGCCGCTCAGGCTGATGGCTTGATAGCCCATAGCTTCGAGTGCCATCGCCAGCAGCGTGCTGGAAACGACCTCTCCCGTAGATACCAGAGCATCAAGCTCCCTGTCACTGGGCTGCTCCGAGACCTGGTAAGCCAGCTTGATTAACTCGTCGGTGGTATCTCCCATCGCCGAGACGACCACCACCACCTGATTATCCTTATCCCTGATAGCCGCGACGCGCCGGGCTACGTTCCTGATTTTCCCGGCATCCGCCAGCGAAGTACCACCGTATTTCTGAACAATAAGTGCCATAACCCGTTATCTCTTACCCACCAGTCTACTCATAATATTATACCCCGGGTCAATAGACAAGCCGGTTCCGGTCGCTTCAGCTTCGGTGAACCTTTCCGCCCCGTTGGAGGTAAACCCCTCTCCCCAGAGCATAAACGGGACAGGTTCCGGGCTGTGAGTGCGGATTTCAATCGGCGTGGGATGGTCCGGCATAATCAGCACCCGCAGGCTGTCTCCACGCCAGGTGCGCAACCTGCTCACAACCTCGCTGTCTATCCTCTGAATAGCTTCAACTTTATTATCAATAGAGCCGGCGTGGGCTTCCTCATCAGGCGCTTCGATATGGACTAACACCAGGTTATGAGTTTCTAGCGCCGCCAAGGCTCCTTTAATCTGTCCAGCAAAATCATTGTCCAGACCGTCGGTAACATTGGGTATCTCGAGCACCTCAATCTCAATCATCTGCGCCAGACCCCGGATAACATCCACCGCTGATGTCGCCGCCGCGTCGAGGCCGTAAACCTGCCTGAATTTGGGTATATCGGGACTTTTTGAGCTTCCCCAGAAGAGCCATATCATATTTGCCGGAGACTCGCCTCGCGATTTCCGGGCTATGTTCATCGGGTGCTCCCGGAGCACGCCTTCCGACTTTTCCATCAGTTCGTTAAGGAACTCGCTACCCGTACCTTGGGGCATGTATCCGGCGACAGGTTTGCCGGGAATATCATGCGGCGGCTTACACTCAGCCAGTAGGGTTTCTTCTCTGCCCGATACCTTCAGTATATGCCGGTAATTCAGACCGGGGAAAAACCGCACCGTATCACTGCCCAGGGCTTCGTTCACGGCTTCGATGAGCTGTCGCGCCTCTTCGTTGCCGATGTGTCCGGCGCTGTAGTCGTGCATCCTGCCGTCTTTAATCGTGACCAGATTACAGCGGAAGAGGACGTCCCCCTCGCCCACCGGTATCCCCAGGCTTTTTGCTTCTATTGCCGCCCTGCCCACCGGATATTTCACCGGGTCATAGCCGAGTACCGATAAACAGCCGTTGGCGCTTGAAGGCTCCATTCCCGGAGGGATAGTGCGCGCCATCCCCAGAGTGCCCGCCCGCGCCATAGCGTCCAGGTTCTGGGTATCCGCCAGCTCGAGGCAGGTCCTGCCGCCGCGCTCGGGCAGAGGTAGACCGGAAGCACCGTCCATAATAACAACGCAGTATTTCATTTTTTACCTGACCAGACTTAATGCGGCGGCGATATCCTCTGCAATCATTTTTCGCTTACTTTTTTCGATGAAGAAGCTGGGTCCTGCCTGGAGATAGGACGGGAAAGCCCCTCGCATTTCACGTGCTCGCTGATCTTCATCTCCTGCTCCTTATCCTGAGAATACTATATCACCTACCAAGGACTATAACCAAGTTGTGTTGCACTTTCACCCGAAAGGTTATGTTAATATATGGTTGTAGCCTAGTGAGGTACTCACCCCCTTATTCCCCCTCTCACACAGTTCCCTGATTACCCTTCGAAATTCCTCTTGTGTGAGAGGGGGAGAGTTTTATGAGAGGGGGCTTCGCCCCCTCTCTTTTTTTTCCTCCCCTCTCCAGCCATGAGAACTCATCATCCTATACAATGGTCCTGGCTGGAGAGGGGCAAGGGGTGAGGTACAGACTAGTAACCCGATGCAAACAGAACTCATATAACCATCCTTGCCGAAGACATAAAATCGGGCTATAATGTCGCTGTCGGGGTGTAGCGCAGACGGGTAGCGCGCAGCGTTCGGGACGCTGAGGTCGGAGGTTCAAGTCCTCTCACCCCGACCAAATCATCTCCATTGTCTTTGTGCAAATAAGTTTGCGTCCGGTATAGTGGGCGCTGCTGTACGACAAGTGGTACACCCTAGTCGAAGTACAATTTGAGTTGACTATGCAACATATTGGTAATATAAACTAAGTTAATAATCTTCGTTTATCAGCCTGATTATTTATTCTTTTAAATTGCACTTATTGACAAGTTTTGGTTGTTAGGATATTTTGGACTTATGATGGTGGTGCTGGGAAGATGGAAAGTACAATTAATATAATTCAAAAGTCCATCGAAAACGCCGGACTGGAAGTGATTCTTCAAAACGTACTGGACGCCATTGAAGATGAGATTATTATCATCGACCATGAATATAATGTAAGATATGCCAACTCGGTAGTGTTAGAGCAGTTACAGAACAAAGACGTATCACCCGTGGGCAGAAAGTGCTACGAAGTCTTCTACAATAGGGATAGCCCATGTCGTGAGCCGCTTTGGGATTGTCTGCTAAAGAAAGCTATTGAAAAAGGAAAATCAGCGACAGTTATCCATCCTGTTTCTTTCCCTGAAGCCATCAAGTACTTCAAGATTACAGCCTACCCTCTAAGAGATAACCAGGGTAATATTATAGCAATAATTGAGTTGCGGAAAGACGTTACAGCAGAGAGAGAGCTTGAGACGCAAATCCTAAAACGCCACCACCAGTTGTTAGCTCTGAGCCAGATATCAAGTGCCCTGAGCGGACTACACGACCTGGATACAACTTTAACGAATGCTTTAGATTCTGTTTTAGAACTAATCAACGGTGACATCGGCGGAATATTACTACAGGATGAAAAAACAAAAACACTGTACTACCACGTCTACCGCGGACTTTCTTCCAGATATGTAGAAAAAACAAAAATACGCATCGGTGAGGGAATAGCAGGTGCCGTAGCCGAAACCGGTGAATCCATAATGCTGGAAGACATTTCAAAAGATAAGCGTACCGCTAATATCGATATAGTTAGTTCTGAAGGTCTGAAGGGCTTTATCAGTATTCCGCTAAAATCAAAGGAAAAAGTGGTTGGCGTAATGAACATTGCCAGCCACATAGCTGGAAGATTCAGCGACGACGAAAAGTCCCTGCTCATTTCTATCGGCGATTACCTGGGCAGTGCCATAGAGCAGGCAAGATTACATGAACGCCTGGCAAGATTAGGGGAGAGATACAGGGCTCTACTTCGGTTTTCGCTAACTGCTCAGGAAGAAGAGAGGAAAAGGATTGCCAGAGAGCTCCATGATGATACCAGCCAGGCGATTACCAGTATGACGTTGAGTTTACAAGCCATTATTACACTGGCAGAAATGAAAGGTATCGGAGACAAGCAGTTTTTAGATATGGTCAAGGATACACATTCCTATGCGATTCACGCCGGCTACGAGATAGTCAGACTGATGAAGGAACTACGCCCAACGCTTTTAGATGAACTGGGAATGGCAGCAGCAATTCACCGTTATGCCAAAGATGCTCTTGAGCCTCATGGAATTAAGGTATCTAAGAAATTTACTGGAACAGATGATAGGTTCCCCTCAGAGGTTGAGATAACTCTCTTTCGTGTTGCACAAGGGATAGTAGGTAATGTACTTGAGCACTCGGAGGCTAAAAACGTTTCAATCAAGCTGGCATGCAATGAGCATCAATGCGAAATGATAATCGAGGACGATGGTAAAGGCTTCGATGTTAGCAAACTTACTCGCGTGGAGTCAAGTGGCCGGGGAGCAGGTCTGTTCACTATGAGAGAAAGATTACATCTTGCGGGTGGTGAAGGTTTTGTTGAATCTGAACCGGGACACGGTACAAGAGTTATTGCCCGGATACCGATAAATAGAGGCGCTGGAGATGAAGAGAATAAAGGTACTGATAGTTGACGACCATACACTTGTACGGGCAGGAATTCGAGCTCTACTATCGCTAGCTGCCGATATTGAAGTGATAGGTGAAGCGTCGAACGGGAGAGAAGCCCTTGAAAAAATCAGGCAGAATATACCAGATGTGGTTCTGATGGACCTGGCAATGCCTGTTATGGGAGGGCTGGAAACTACACGTCGCATAAGGAAGGAATTTCCCAGTGTACAGGTGGTAGTCTTAACTCAGTATGATGATAATGAATATGTTATCCCCGTAATTGAGGCAGGAGCCCGCGGCTTCGTTACCAAGATGGCAGCGTTCTCTGAACTCGCTACGGCTATTCAGACTGCCTATCGGGGAGACTCCTACTTATCACCTGTGGCAGCAACCGCTCTTGTCGGAGAATACCAGCATAAAGCACCGACCGACGGAGACCAGGACCCTTATAACCTTTTAACTGATAGAGAAAGAGAAGTGTTTAAGCTGGTTGCCGAGGGACATACAGCCAGAGAAATTGCTTCAATACTTGTTGTCAGCCCCAAAACCGTAGAGTGGTACAAGACCCATCTGATGAACAAACTGAACATACACAATAAAACCGACCTGATTAGATACGCAATACGTAAACGAGTAATAGCTCCGTAATTAACCACGCATGATTTTTCTCCCACCCGGTATTTATCCTAGTAGTAGTTTAAGGTGTTTTCCTAGTAGATATTCCAGACTCAATTTTACCGTCACACAGTAAAATCCCCATTGTCTGAAAATTATATTCAGATATTATTAAAGCAACGTTAATTGTTCGGTCAGGGGGAATAGTATGTATTCACCTTCGAATACTGACAAACGTAATTACCCCGCAAATCGCACCGAGAAGCGCCCAGACCACACTCTGATACCACCCTGCCAGGCTGCCTGCCCCCTCCATATGGACATCCGCGAGTATGTTGACCTGGTTGCTCAGGGAAAAGTGATGGAGGCTTTACAAAGCATCCGGGCCGGTAATCCGTTCCCTTCTATTTGTGCTTATGTGTGTACCCATCCCTGCGAGGAAGCATGCCGGCGTTCACAGGTCGACAAACCTATAGCAATCCGGGCGTTAAAAAGATTTGCTGTCGAATTCGGTGGCGATAGAGTGGTTCAGACTGAAGCTGAGACCAGATATTCTGACAAGGTCGCTATTGTAGGTTCGGGTCCTGCCGGGCTGGCATGTGCGTATTATCTGAGAATGCTCGGCTATCCGGTAATAATTTTTGAGGCTCATACAGAAGTAGGAGGCATGCTGAGGGTAGGTATTCCCCAGTACCGTCTACCCCGCGAAGTGCTTGATACTGAAGTCCATAGACTAAACCAGATGGGTGTAGAAATCAGAACAAACACGAGAGTGGTATCTCTTGATTTATTATTTGAACTCGATTACAAGGCTATATTTATTACTATTGGCGCTCACCAGAGTCTGCGAATGGGTATAAAAGGCGAAGAAAGCCCCGGTGTGATAGACGGGGCTACTTTCCTCAAGGAGGTCAACCTTGGGCTTAAGCCATCGCTCGATGAAAATGTTGCTGTGGTCGGGGGAGGGAATGTAGCTGTTGATGCTGCTCGCACTGCGGCACGACTCGGGGCAAAAAATGTAAATATCCTCTATCGCCGTAGTAAAAAGGAGATGCCGGCGGACCCAACGGAAGTGGCGCAAGCCCTTGAGGAGGGTATAAAAATCCGGTACCTGATAACGCCGACCGCGATAGAGAGAAAAAACGGGCAGTTATATGTAACCTGTGTCAGGATGAAGCTGGGTAAGCCTGATTCAAGCGGTCGGCGGCAACCCATACCGGTTGAAGGCAGCGAGACTGTAAAAAAGCTTGATTCCCTGATTACCGCTACCGGACAGGTACCTCAAACTCCGGGAGAATTTGGGGTACGTATCGGAAGGGGAAGTACAATTCAGGTTGACCCCGTAACACTGACGACCAACCGCGCGGGGGTTTTTGCCGGAGGTGATGCTGTAACCGGACCGGCAACTGTAACGGAGGCACTGGCAGCCGGCAGAATGGCAGCCAACCGAATCGACGATTATCTACAGCATCGATATCCTGTAGTCAGCAGCGAGGAACAAGACACTCTTACCGGTGAACTGCTGCCAGAAACAATAGAAATGATACGCAAAATAGGGCGGATTGAGCCTCCGATGCTTCCACCTGTAAAAAGGACGAAAGACTTCGCACCCATTGAGCTGGGATATGGTTGGGAAGAGGCAATCAACGAGGCGAGAAGGTGCCTGCGTTGCGGTATGGGTGCAGAAATTCGATTCCAGGATAAATGTGCAACCTGTCTTACCTGTATAAGGGTATGCCCTTACCATGTCCCGTATCTGGATGAAACCGGCACTGTAAAGATACCACCAGACCAGTGTCAGGCTTGCGGAGTATGCGTTGCCGAGTGCCCGGCAAAAGCCATAGTTCTGAGAAATCCGCGTGATATACGGAATATTTCCGAGGAGCTGGAGCACGTATACAAATCTACTGCGGAATCGAAAAACAAGCCTCTTATCATTGGCTTCTGCTGTCAGTACGGACTTTTCGGAACTGGAGCACTTGGCAGTCTCTGGCGCGGAACTAAAGCCGGTGTCTGGATAGTGCCGGTTCTCTGTATTGCCAAGGTGGACCCGGAGCATATTTTACGCGCTTTTGAAATAGGAGCGGAAGGTGTCTTTATTGCCGGATGCGGAGAACAATGTGCCAGAGAAAATACATCCGCTCAGGTGATGCAGCGTGTTGAGAAAGTCAGAAAGGTGCTAAAAGCAATCGGTATCGAGCCCGAACGTCTTAAAATGTTTATCCCGGGAGCAATTGAGCAAATAAGCGGGTTTTTCCTGGAATCACTGGTAAAACAGGAGGCGAAAGAATGATAGTAGCAGAACAGAAACCTCTGGCAGAAATAATGAGAATGCTCGCCCCCTATGAGAATGTGTTAATTCTGGGTTGTGGTACCTGTATGACGGTTTGTGATGCTGGTGGTGAGCGTGAAGTCACTTTTCTTCACGATGCACTCCGCCTGGCACAGAAAAAGAGCGGGGATGTGACTCATAAATTTACTGAATATACGATAAAAAGGCAATGTGACCCTGAATTTCTTGAGCAGCTTCATGACAGGATTAGTGGCGTGGATGCCGTTCTTTCTCTGGGTTGCGGAATCGGAGTGCAGGCTATTGCAGAACGGTTCATTGATTTACCGGTTCTGCCGGGCGTTAACACTTCCTTTATGGGAATGACAAAGGAAGCGGGTATCTGGGATGAGCGGTGTTCTGCCTGTGGCGAATGCCGATTGGACGATACTGCCGGTATCTGTCCGATTACCAGATGCACTAAAGGAATACTCAACGGTCCGTGTGCCGGTGCTAAAAACGGTAAATGCGAGGCGAATAAGGAGATGGACTGCGCCTGGATTTTAATTTACGAGCGACTGGAAAGGTTACAACAACTGGAAAAAATGCGTCGGTATTATCCGCTACGCAATTTTCGTGCTATTCCCAGACCTAGAAGGATTACCAGTAACGCGGTTATTGAGGCAGGTGAAAGTGATGGCTAATTCATTATTTGAAGAAAAGCTGAATTCTGGCGAGTTTGTGGTAACTACCGAAATAGGTCCCCCCAAAGGAGCCGATACTTCGGAGATGGTTCATCACATAGACCTGTTGAAGGATAAGGTCGATGCAATAAACGTAACCGACCACCAGAGCTCGGTGATGCGATATCCTTCTTTAGGCGGTTGCCTGCTGGTAAAAGAACAGGGGGGAGAGCCCATTCTTCAGGTGACCTGTCGTGACCGCAATCGTCTGGCTCTTCAAGCCGACCTGCTTTTCGCCTACTCCAGAGGCGTTGTCAACGTACTTTGCCTTACTGGAGACTCTATTGACGTTGGAGACCATAAAGAAGCAAAGCCGGTTTTCGATGCAGACTCTATTCAGCTACTGAACATAATTAAGACGCTGGAATCAGGAACGGATACAGTTGGTAATGAATTGAAGGGCGTACCAAAGTTTTATGCCGGGGCATCAGTACATCCCGAGGCAGACTTCATAGAGCCACAGCTGATTAAGTTTGACAAAAAAGTTTCTGCCGGAGCGCAATTTTTTCAGACCCAGGGGATATTTGATTTAGCGAGTCTACGCCGGTTTATGCAATATGCATCGCAGTTCAACGTAAAAATACTTGCCGGCATTATAGTATTAAGTTCAGCCGGGGCGGCAAGATATATGAACCGTAATGTCCCCGGAATTATCATCTCTCAGGATATCGTGGACGAACTGGCAGCCGTAGAGAAAGGTAAAGGGCTGGAAAAAGGTATAGAGATAGCAGCCAGATTTATAAAAACAATAAAAGAAGAAAAGCTTTGCCACGGGGTACATATTATGGCTGTCGGTAACGAAGGCATTGTGCCGGAAATAATCGAGGCGGCCGATATTATCGGCGTGCCTTCCTGAAGCATTCAAAGGAAATGCAACTGTGGACCAACTAAAAGCCTGAACCTAGATTAAGGAGGGGGAGTCAAATGGCAACTAAAAGAATAAGAAGCCGAGGTAGCGCCAGTACTAAGGGTAAGATAAAAAAGAAAAAGAAGGAAAAGGTTCTTATTATCGACGACGAGCCTGATTTTGTAGAAGCTTGCCGCAGAACGATGGAATCAAAAGCCTACAAGGTTCTCAGTGCTTCAGAAATAGAACTCGCCAAGGAAATGATGGCGGAGGAACCGGACCTGGTCGTACTGGGTACGCTGGCTCCGGCAGGACAGACATTCTCCATGTACAAGTGGCTGGACCAACACCCCAGATATAAAAACACCCCCATTCTGGTGATTGATGCCCGGCAGGGGGAGCAGAATATTAGAGGATTGAGAACGTTTGAAAATATTCAGGTGGACGGTGATGAATATTTATCCAAACCCATCGAACCGGTCTCGCTGATTCCCAGAATTCAAAGCCTGCTGGACGTAACGACGAAGACAATAAAAATACTGGTGGTAGATGACCACACCATGATAAGAACCGGCATATCGGCGGTTATTGCTCTGCAAAAGGACATGGAGGTAATCAGTGAAGCCGTGAACGGGCAGGATGCGATAGACAAGGTATTACGGTTCTCACCACACGTAGCGCTGGTCGACATTTTCATGCCAGTGATGAGCGGGATAGAAGCGACCAAGACTATAAGTGAGAAATATCCGCAGACAAAAGTCCTGATACTGACACAGTACGATGAAGAAGAAAATATGATTGTCGCCAAGCAATCGGGTGCGTACGGATTTATTCCCAAAAAAGCCGCCAGTTCGGACCTGATAAGGGGGATTAGATACGTCAGCCAGGGAAAGTATTTCCCATCGTCTTTTGCTGAACTGGTTGTCAATTAGCATCGTTCTTTTTTTGATTCTGTGATTCCATTCATAGTATCTAGGAGTGATTTTCAGCGGACCTTTTCTCCGCTTCTTGCGGTTTCCTGTCTATTAGCGGAATGGCCAGCTGAAACTCATCTGGAATTACATCGTCTTTCTTTTAGAAATATCCCTACCGATATATCATGG
>Ga0315551_10003767_pt1 | contig 10710 bp, 5 predicted proteins | sample SalMarSW160290MG_FD_203678 | JGI IMG/M metagenome (GOLD analysis project Ga0315551, IMG submission 203678) | Salt marsh sediment microbial communities from the Plum Island Ecosystem LTER, Massachusetts, United States - Salt Marsh Sediment SW1602-90 ... | reverse complement strand
CGTGGTGCTGCAGCGCTGCGTTGGCTACTGGCCAGGGAAGATTTGCATCCTTCAATATGTTATAACCTTGTTTCGTATGGGCACGGATAAGAGCCCATTCTTCCTCAGCTAGTTTCCCCGGCTTGGTAAGAATACTCGTCGGGATGGAAATCTTGCCGATGTCGTGGAGCAATCCGTTGAAGTAGAGCCTCTCCACTATATCATCAGCCAAACCCATATTCTCACCTACAAGACGGGCTAGTTCAGCTACCCTTTGCTGATGCCCCGCCGTATAGGGGTCACAAGATTCAATTACACGGGAAACGATTTTTGCCAGGTTGATAAGAGAACTCTTCAAGTGTTCTGCCGTTTTGTTGCGCTCGGCGATGTCTCTGTAAGACTCTTGAAATCCTACGATTGTGCCCTTTCTCTTGATGGAATTTAAATACTGCTCTATCAGTATCCTTTTGCCATCTTTACTGAAAATTTTGTGCATTATGCTGGATACAGGTTCATCTACGTTCAGAATCCTCTCTACTTGTTTGAAAATATATTCCCTGCTTTCTGGAGGAAGAACGTTTGTTGACTTCATCTCGGTTAGTTCTTCCAGACAATAGCCACATAGTTTCTCAAGCGCCTCATTACCCGCTAAAACATTGTCTTCGATGTCCGCAGAAAAAACTGCTTCCAAGGAGTTCGCAAAGAGATTGCAATAATGTTCTGCGCTTTCCCTGAGTGCCTGCTCCATTTGTTTGCGCTCGGTGATGTCTCTCCCGATGGCAAGTCCCACAAATTTGCCGTTTTGCTGCCAAATGGATAAAGACAATTCAACGGGGAATGTAGAGCCATCTTTCCTCAATGCTTCAAATTCGATGGTCCCTGTTCCCCCGTAATGTCCGCTCAAGAAAGCCCTAAGTACTTTTGTGTGACCCTCTTTGTGTTCCGCCGGCATCAACTTGGTTACTGGCTGGCCCAGTATCTCGTCGGTTGAGTAGCCAAAAATTTGCTCCGCACCTTGATTCCAGAATATTATTGTCCCTTTGCGATTTAATCCCAGTATGGAATCCCAGGGGGATGCTACGAGGGCCCTATATATCTCTCCACTGCTAGGTAGCGCTTCTAACTCTTTGTGCGGTGGTTCTGTTTCTTTCATGAGTGATTTTTCTTCTTACCACCATACATACTTCCTTCCCTATTCTGGCTAAAAAATTCAAGCTCCATTTATAACCAAGTATAGTCAACTATACCAAACACATCAATCCGTTTGCAATAGGTGTTTGGTCGTGATGATAATGGGAAGTTAGCCCCAGCTTAAAGTCTATGCTATCCAGGTAATTGGGCATATGCCCAACTGAAATACTAATCACATGAATCCTACTTTTAAGTAGAGGATACTCAGAAATGTAGTGCGCGACCCTAAAGGGTCGCACTACATTTTTGCCAAAATTTAAGGATATCACAATTGCAACTCTGAGGCGATTCCTTTCATGGCCTCGATTCCCAGCCTGATGAACTCTTCCAGTTCCAGTCCGATTTCCTGGCACTGAGCCACTTGCTCCCGATTGACTCCAGCGGCAAAGCTCTTTTCGCGAAAGCGTTTCATTGCCGAGTTGGTGGTCAAACCGCTTAGTTTATCAGGGCGAACCAGGGCAGCAGCGGTGATAAGCCCGCTCAGGGGGTCGGCACAAAAAAGGGCTTTATCCAATTTCGTTTCCCGGGGAACACCGTGAGCTTCGTTGTGGCACAAAATAGCATGGACCATAGTCTCACTGGCTCCAAGCTCCTTGGCGATATCGGCGCCCAATTTGCTATGGCTGCTCATATCACCTTCAACCAGTTCCATATCTATATCGTGGATGAGCCCGGTAATGCCCCACTCTTCTTCATTCTCTCCCAACTTCCTGGCCAAAGCCCGCATAATAGCCTCGGTGGCTAACATATGCTTAATCAGATTCTTATCCTGGACGTTGCCCTGGATGGAATCAAGAATTTCTTCTCTATTGGGCCTTGACATCATGTCAATACTTTTTCCCGCTGCGCTAATAATATACCACGTAGATATTGCCCAGTGGAAGAGGCATCGTTTCGGGTCAATTCCTCAGGTGTGCCGGCATCCACAAGGTAGCCGCCATCGTCACCAGCTCCAGGACCAAGGTCAATGACCCAATCGGCGTTTTTGACCACATCCAGGTGGTGCTCGATGACAATTACCGTATTTCCGTAATCCACCAGGCGCTGTAGCACCTTCAGGAGATAAGCAATATCTGAGAAGGCAAGGCCGGTAGTCGGCTCATCCAGTATATAAAGCGTTTTGCCTGTGGAGCGGCGGGATAGCTCAGTAGCTAGTTTTACTCGCTGGGCCTCGCCTCCGGAAAGGGTCGGTGCTGGCTGCCCCAGGCAAATATATCCCAAACCTACATCGCGGAGGGTTTCCAGCTTGTTTTTGATTTTAGGAAAGTGGTCAAAGAAGAGCAAAGCTTCATCTACCGTCATATCCAGAATTTCGGCGATGTTTTTTCCTTTAAATTGGATTTCCAGCGCCTCCCGGTTATATCTTTTCCCTTTGCATACCTCGCAGGGGACAGTGACATTGGGTAGAAATTGCATCTCAATCTGAACGTAGCCTGCTCCCTGACAGGCTTCGCACCTTCCCCCCTTTACGTTGAAGGAAAAGCGTCCCTGGGGATAACCACGCACTCTGGCTTCAGGAACAGTGGCGAAAAGTTCTCGAATAGGTGTGAATGTCCCTGTATAAGTGGCAGGGTTGCTTCTCGGTGTGCGGCCAATCGGTGATTGGTCAATGTTGACCACCTTATCGATATTCTCAGTGCCCAGAATGCCATCACACTCGCCCGGTCTCTCCTTGGCCCGGTAGAAGAGGCGGGCCAGTCTTTTATACAGGACTTCGTTAATGAGGGAGCTTTTACCGCTTCCAGAAACGCCGGTGACGCACACAAACTTGCCCAGGGGTATATGGATATCGATGTTTTTCAGGTTGTTCTCCCTGGCACCTTGAATCACCAGTTCTTTTCCCGAACCAGGGCGGCGCTCAGGTGGCAGGGGAATTTGCTTCGTCTTGCTGAGGTACTGCCCTGTTATTGATTTAGGGCAATCCATTATATCCTGGAGTGTCCCCGTGGCAACAATTTCCCCCCCCTGTTTACCAGCCCCAGGCCCCATATCGATAATATGGTCGGCAGTTCTCATCATAGCTTCATCGTGCTCTACGATGATTATGGTATTATCCAGGTCTCTGAGTCGCTTCAGTGTGGCGATAAGCCGGGAACCATCGGCAGGATGCAAACCGACTGTGGGCTCGTCACAAATATAAAGGACACCGCTGAGCCCGCTGCCAATCTGGGTAGCCAAACGGATTCTCTGCGCCTCACCGCCGCTCAAGGTTGCCGAAGGACGGTCCAGGGTTAAGTAGCTCAGACCTATATCTCTGAGAAAGCCCAACCGGGCCTGAATCTCCTTGATAATTTGCCTGGCTATGGTAAGTTCCCGAGGACTGATTTTGTCACCGAGTTGCTCCATCCAATTTAAAGACTGTGTGACAGGCATGCCGGTGACATCCATAATATTTTTGTCCACAATGGTGACGGCTAAAGACTCGGGTTTCAGTCTCTTCCCATGGCAAGCCGGGCAGGGGTTGGATGCCATGTAACGCTCGATATCCGTCCTGACACTGTCGGAACCCGTCTCTCGATAGCGGCACTCCAGGTAGGGTATGACACCTTCGAAATTTGTGTAGTACTGACGCATTCTGCCATAGCGGTCTTCATATGTGGCGGAAACCAGTTCACCCCCCTCGCCGTAAAGAATCAAATGCACCAGTTCCTCACTGAGTTCCTTGACTGGTGTGGAGAGAGAAAAACCGTGGCGGCGACCCAGGGACTGTAGTATGCTGCTGTACCAGGTGCTGACCTGTCCATTTCTTGTCCAGGGCTGAATAGCTCCTTCAGCCAGGCTCAGTCCTTTGTCGGGGATGATTAAATTAGGGTCAATTTCCAGTTTACAGCCCAGACCCGTGCAAATAGGGCAGGCGCCGTAGGGGCTGTTGAAGCTAAATGTTCTGGGAGCAATTTCCCCCAGGCTTATGCCGCAATAGACGCAGGCGAAATGCTCCGAGAAAAGCAACTCCTCCCCGTCAAGGACTTTAACCAGCACCACGCCCGACCCCAGTTTCAATGCTGTCTCGATGGAGTCAGCAAGGCGAGTGGCATTTTCGTTTTGCTCTATCTGAAGCCGGTCAACTACTACCTCTATGGTATGCCTCTTATTCTTATCTAACTGAAATTCCTCTGAGAGGTCATAAATTTTCCCATCAACTCGAACCCTGACGAACCCCGCCTTCTGCAAATCCTTAAGTATCGTTTGATGCTCACCCTTGCGGTCCCTGACCAGCGGCGCCAGAATCATGATGCGGCTGCCCTGAGGTATTGCCTGAACGGCATCGACAATTTGCTGCACCGTCTGACGCGAGATTTCCCTTCCGCATTCGGGGCAATGGGGATGCCCGATGCGAGCAAAAAGAAGGCGCAAATAATCATAGATTTCAGTCACCGTGCCCACGATAGACCGCGGGTTATGAGGCGGCCCTTTTTGGTCAATGGATATGGCCGGGCTGAGACCTTCGATGTAATCAACGTCCGGTTTCTCCATCTGCCCCAGGAACTGGCGGGCATAGGCAGAAAGAGACTCTACATAGCGGCGCTGTCCCTCGGCATATATGGTATCGAAGGCTAAAGAGCTTTTTCCTGAGCCGGAGACGCCGGTAATAACCACTAGCTTGTTCCTGGGGATAACGACGTCTATATCCTTGAGGTTGTGCTCTCTGGCACCTTTGATAAATATGGCATCCGGCATGATGCTTTATTGTAACATCAACGCCCGATGCCTCTCAAAAGGAAAGCTGGCCTTTGGCCCAATGACAAATTGCTGCGGTTAAATCAGGCCGCCGAAATGCATTATTACCGGCGCCAGCATAAGTGAAATCACCGACATCAGCTTGAGCATTATATTCAAGGATGGTCCGGCGGTATCTTTCATGGGGTCACCGGCTGTATCTCCAACCACAGCCGCTTTATGAGCGTCTGAACCCTTGCCGCCAAACTTACCGGACTCAACCCACTTTTTCGCATTGTCCCAGGCGCCGCCGGCGTTGTTCAAGGTGATGGCGAGAATGAAACCAGTAGCCAGGGCGCCGATAAGGAAGCCGGCAAGAGCGTATTTGCCCAGGACCACTCCCACAATAACAGGTGCAACTATCGTCATTATGGAAGGAAGCAACATTTGCTTCAATGCTATTCTGGTGGCAATATCCACACACTTGCCATATTCAGCCTTGGCTGTCCCTTCCATCAAGCCCTTTATCTCGCGCCACTGCCGACGGACCTCCTCTATAATCGCTGATGTAGTCACTCCCACCGATTTCATCGTCATAGCGCAAAAAATAGGAGGCATAAGCGCACCTATAAGTATACCGACAATAACCGGCACGCTCAGCAAGCTTAGTGCCTCAGGCAATATCAGTTTGCCTTCGGAGAGTGTCACTATGCCTACAGCCATAGCGAAGGCCAGAATCAAGCCCAGGGAATTCAGGGCAGCAGCACCGATGGCGAATCCCTTACCTGTGGCAGCGGTAGTATTGCCCAGAGAATCTAAAGCGTCGGTTTTCTCGCGCACCTCCTCTGGTAACCCCGCCTGAGTGGTGATGCCTCCGGCATTATCAGCTATAGGTCCGTAAGCATCGGTGGCCAATGTCACACCGAGGGTGGATAACATACCAACAGCCGCTAAAGCCACACCATAGAAGCTGCCGAAGTTATAGGCAACCGCAATTGCCGCAGCTATCAAGACTATCGGTGGCCAGGTGCTCATCAGGCCATTGGCAAAGCCTCTAATTATAGTGGCGCCGGCACCGGTAGTGGAAGCTTCAGAGATTTCCTGCGTCGGCTTAAAGGCATAAGAGGTGAAATAGTTTGTGCTTTCCCCCATTAAGGCACCAGCCGCAAGTCCGGCAAGCATCGCCCAGAAGAGGCCTAAGCTAGCATGCAGGAAATAAATCACCAGAAAACCGAATACCGCTGTCAATATCGTGGCGCCAAGTGTGCCGCGACGCAAAGCTCCCAGGAGAGCGGACATATCTACCTTCTCTCCAACTCTGACCAGAAAGCAGCCAATTATGGAGGCTACAATGCCGCCAGCCATAACCAGAAGAGGCAGCCACCAGGCAGCTTGCAGAGCAGCCTCGGTTGAGAGTCCGGGAAATAGATTTGCCAGCCATGGTGCTATTACGACACCAACGGTGGTAAGCGTCATGGTAGCAATGACAGTCTCTACATAAGACTCAAGTAGGTCAGCACCCATGCCGCAGACATCACCGACATTGTCACCGACATTATCAGCTATTACCGCAGCATTCCTGGGGTCGTCCTCCGGTATTCCCGCCTCCACCTTGCCCACCAGGTCAGAACCAGCATCAGCCCCTTTGGTGAAGATGCCACCGCCTACCCTGGCAAAAAGAGCTACCAGTGAAGCGCCAGTTCCATAGGCGGGAATTATAAACAAGAACTTGTTGTCGGGGAGCCCATGCCAGGCAAAATAGAGAATAGATAGCCCTATGATGCCGATGCTGACTACAGTCAGCCCCATAACCGCTCCACCCCGGAAAGAGACTCTTAGCCCCTGATTCAGGCTCTTCTGTGCCGCTGCACAGGTCCGGCCGTTAGTTCTGAGTGCCATGTTCATGCCGGCATAGCCAGCGCCCATAGAACATACGGCGCCAAAGACAAAAGCTACACTCAATCTCCAACCCAAGCTGGGGATGACCGCTAGAACAATGGCTATTACCGCTACCACAATTCCCAACGTGAGATATTCCCTGTGAATAAAAGCCAGTCCCCCTTCTTTAATGGCGGCGGTAATTTCCCTAAGCTTCTCCGACCCTTGGTCTTGCTTTAGAACATAGCGCACGAAGAATGCAACTACACCGGCTCCCACAAGCCCCACGATTACACAAATCCAGACTAAGTCCATGGCTCTTCCTCCTGTATAGACACAAAATCAGGGCACTCAAGCCAAGCCCTGGTGCCCTCGCCTTCGTTTACTAGAATATACATACTGAGAATGTAAGTCTATTATAAAGAGGCTCTATCCGTCAATGATTTGTACTGTTCATACGATTAGTGACACCTCTTTTTCGTCATTGCGAGGAGCGAGATTCCTCGCTTGCTCTTCGGAACAGGCTCTGCAATCCTTCCATCTGTCTTTGCGAGGAGCCGAGATTCCTCGCTTATGCTTCGGAACAGGCTCCGCAATCTCGGTGGACCTGGCGGGGAATGGGATTGCCACGCCCCGACAAGTCGGGGCTCGCAATGACAGGGAGGTTATTACCCAACGTTACAAACATATAAAGTGTCACCCATCTATCTGAACTAGATCATGAATGCAATCATCTGCGTTGGAATACAGGAGAAACAATTGACCGTGGTTTGACCTGAAGTGTAAAATCAGGCCTGAAAGCAAGGGACTGGCCGGAAGTGAACGATAGCTTTCAAAAAACAAAGGGTCGAAAATGCAGGGGGTTAATCAATGGTCGTTGATTACTCTTCAACAAAAAGGTTTTAAATTAGCCTGGAGAGGAGCTGGAAATGGATTTTGAACTTACCGAAGACCAAAAGATGTTCCAAGCGATGGTGCGGGATTTTTGTGCCGGGGAAATCGAACCCCACGCCGCCGAATGGGATGAGACCGAGAAGTTCCCCCATGATGTCATCAAGAAGATGGCTGACGCCGGATTGCATAGCGTGCATTTTCCCGAAGAATATGGGGGAAATGGAGACGAAGTAACTTTTGCCATAGCCACTGAAGAGATTTCCCGTGCCTGTGCCGGCATAGGCGTCGTGTATCTCGTTAGCCTTGGCCTGGGCATGTATCCCGTCGTCATGCATGGCAATGAACAGCAAAAAAGGCACTACATTTCCCGCGTAATCGATGGAGCGACGGTGGCTTTCGCCTTAACCGAGGCCATGGCGGGCAGCGATGTCGCCGCTATGGAAACAAAATACGCCCGGGAAGGCGATTATTATGTTCTAAATGGCCAGAAGATTTTCATAAGTAATGGTGCCGAGGCCGACTTTGTAACCACCTTTGCTACGAAAGATAAATCGCTGGGCTATCGCGGCATCAGCGCCTTTGTGGTGGATAAGGGTACTAAGGGCTTCTCCGTGGGCAAGCTGGAAAGAAAAATGGGACTGCACCCTGCTTCGGTAGCTGAGCTTATCTTCGATGATTGTAAAATACCTGTGGCTAATATGTTGGGAGAGGAAGGGAGAGGCTTCAGGATAGCTTTGGAAGGCATAGACGCCAGCAGGGTCAGCATAGCTGCCCAGGCACTGGGTATCGCTCAGGCTGCTTATGATGCCGCCGTGGCCTATGCCAAGGAAAGGAAACAATTTGGCGCCGAAATCGCCCGCCTGCAAGCAATTCAATGGATGATTTCCGATATGGCTACGGATATAGACGCAGCCCGGTTGCTGATTTACAGGGCTGCCTGGTTGACCAAGAAAGAGGGGCACGCTCCTCCCAAGGAAGCGGCGATGGCCAAGCTTTTCGCCTCGGAGGCAGCTCACAGGGTCTGCCACAAAGCCGTCCAGATATTCGGTGGCTATGGCTATACCAGGGATTTTGCCGTGGAACGCTACTACCGTGACCAGAGGATAACTGAGATTTACGAAGGGACTTCGGAGATGCAGAGATGGACGATCGCCCGCCAGGTACTGGGTGTAAAGTGAAGGGCTAATTATGTTTACAGAAAAAACCCTGCAAGAGGTACAGGAAGGTAAGGAAAAATGGGAGAAGGAAGTTGGGAAGGCCGGAAGGCAGAAGGCTGAGAAGGGAAAGAGATTTTCCACCGTTTCCGACCTCGAGATAAAGGATATTTATACCCCGGAAGATATCAAGGACCTGGATTTTTCCAAGGATATCGGCTATCCCGGCATTTCCCCCTTTACCAGAGGGTGCCAGCCCACAATGTATCGAGGGAGAGAGTGGACCTTTCGCATGTTCTCCGGCATGGGCAGTGCCGAGGATACTAACAAAAGATGGCATCACCTGCTTAAAGAAGGCGAGACGGGGCTGAGCACTGCCTTCGACTTCCCCACCTTGATGGGATACGACACCGACTCGCCCCGGGCTATGGGTGAGTGCGGGAAATGTGGGGTAGCCATTGATACGCTCAGAGATTTCGAGATTCTAACTCACAGGATCCCCCTAGGTAGTGTCACTACTTCTATGACTATTAATCCCCCTGCCTCCGTACTCTGGGCAATGTATCTGGTTGTCGCCGAAAAAGCAGGAGTGAGCTGGGACAAAATCGGCGGCACGATTCAAAACGATATGCTCAAGGAGTTTATTGCCCAGAAGACATTCATGCTCCCGCCCGAGCCATCAATCAGGCTGATAAGCGATACCATCGAGTTCGGCACACAATATGTTCCCCTGTGGAATCCTATCAGCATTAGCGGCTATCATATTCGGGAGGCGGGCTCCACCGCTATCCAGGAACTGGCTTTCACCCTGGCTGATGGGATAGCCTATGTCCGGGATGTCATGGAAAGAAAGAAGCTGGATGTCGATTCATTTGCCCCTCGTCTCTCATTCTTCTTTAATTCTCATCTCGATTTCTTTGAAGAGATTGCCAAGTTTCGGGCAGCCAGAAGGATGTGGGCCGGAATTATGAAAGATAGATTCAAGGCTAAGAATCCTCGCTCCTGGTGGATGCGATTCCATACCCAGACCGCGGGCTGCTCCCTGACCGCCCAGCAACCCTATAACAATATCGTCCGGACTGCCACCGAAGCTCTGGCGGCGGTCATGGGTGGGACACAGTCTCTACATACCAATGCCCTGGACGAGACCCTGGCTTTGCCCTCTGAATTTGCGGCTACCATCGCTCTGCGCACCCAGCAAATCCTGGCCGATGAGATAGGCGTCACCAACACCATAGACCCCCTGGCGGGTTCTTATTTTATAGAATCTTTGACCAGCCACATAGAGGAAAAGGCCTGGGAATACATCAATAAGATAGACAGTATGGGAGGCATGCTTGCTGCTATTGATAAAGGTTTTCCGCAGATGGAGATTGCCGATGCCGCCTATCACTACCAGCGGCAGATAGACAAAGGGGAGAAGGTCGTGGTGGGGGTGAATAAATACGTTGTTGAAGAAAAAGCTCCTCCCGAGATACTGAGAATAGACGAAGAGGTCGAAGAGAAGCAGATTGCCAGACTGCAGGAAGTAAAAAAGGAGAGGGATAACCGCAGGGTAGTCCAAATTTTGAGCGACCTTCGCGCTGCTTCCAGGACGGACAAGAACTTGATGCCCTATGTGATAGAGGCAGTAAGGGAATACGCTACCGAGCAGGAAATCTGCGATGTTTGGAGAGATGTTTTTGGCGAGTATCGAGACCCGGGCTTTTACTAAACTCCACTCTCGAAATTTTCCCTCTCCCTTGAAGGAGGCCAGAAGTAAGTTTTGGCACATTCTCCCCTCTCCCTTGAAGGGAGAGGGTGAGGGTGAGGGTGAGGGTGAGGGTGAGGATGCAATTATGTAGTGCGAGGCTTTAGCCTCGTGCAAGAAATACCCTGTAGTGGCGGGGCTTGTCCCCGCCTAAAAGGAGACTATCTGAAGGTAAAGGAAACATGGTGAACTCAGGAAGAAGGATAA
>Ga0315551_10003762_pt1 | contig 10724 bp, 13 predicted proteins | sample SalMarSW160290MG_FD_203678 | JGI IMG/M metagenome (GOLD analysis project Ga0315551, IMG submission 203678) | Salt marsh sediment microbial communities from the Plum Island Ecosystem LTER, Massachusetts, United States - Salt Marsh Sediment SW1602-90 ... | reverse complement strand
CAATCTAAAGTTTAATCCATGATGGATGTTGTTTGTTAATGTGTGAGGTAATGAGCTTTGGCTAATAAAGGAGTAAAACCTGAAGAGGAGACAACCAACGCAGATAATGTTGTTCTTATAGGCAGAAAACCTGTGATGAACTATGTAACTGCTTGTATAACCTTCTTCAATAGTGGCGAAAAGCAGGTAGTTGTTAAGGCAAGGGGAAGAGCAATCTGCAGAGCAGTTGACACTGTCGAGTTGCTTCACCGCGCCTTCGTTAAAGACTTGGAAATAGAACGTATCGTTATAAACACCGAAGAACTGGTTAGAGCTGAAGGTGGACAAAAATCAAACGTTTCAACAATTGAAATAACTGTCAGTAAAGCCGAATCCAAACAACCTACAGAAGAGGAATAGACTCCCCAATTTACATAACCGCTCAATCCTTTACGCGATATTTCTTATTACTTCAGACTATTGCAAGATTGTTTCAGGGGTCTCAGATATCTATAAAAATAGTGTGATTTAATGGATTGTTATTGGTGAGATACTTGTCTGACTATCCTAAGATGGTTGTTCGTCCTCCTGGTCCGAAGGCTAGAGCTCTAGTCGAAAGAGACTCGGTTACGATTTCGCCTTCGTACACTCGCTATTATCCGCTTGTGGTGGATTCTGGAAATAACTGTATAGTGAAGGATGTGGACGGAAACGAATACATCGACTTCAACTCCGGGTTGGCATGCCTAAACGTGGGACACAACCACCCCAAGGTAGTCAAGGCAATAAAAAGTCAATGCGACAAATTTCTTCACTACTCTAACACCGACTTCTATTACCAAGAAACCGTTAATCTAGCCGAAAAACTGTTCGAAATAACTCCCGGCGCTTTCCAGAAAAGAATCCACTTCGGAAACAGCGGAGCAGAAGCAATAGAAACCGCAATCAAACTTTCCAAATGGCACACCCGCAAACACCAATTTATCGCCTTTACCGGAGCATTTCATGGCAGAACCTGCGGCGCCACAGCTCTTACAGCCAGCAAACCAACCCAAAGAAGACACTACTTTCCCCTGCTCCCAGGAATAACCCATGTGCCCTACCCGTACTGTTACCGCTGCCCCTTCAACCATTCATACCCCGAATGCAATTACAGATGCGTAGACTTCATAGATGAACAGGTTCTGCAAAAATACTTGCCTCCAGAAGAGGTTGCAGGCTTCGTATTCGAGCCTATCCAAGGCGAAGGCGGATACGTGGTTCCCCCTCCAGAATACTTCCAGCGCCTCAAAAAACTGGCAGACAAATATGGCTTACTGCTAATCGCCGACGAGATTCAATCAGGCATCGGGAGAACAGGAAAATGGTTTGCCATCGAGCATTGGAAAACAGAACCTGACATCATTTGCGCAGCCAAATCCTTAGCCTCAGGATTGCCCTTAAGCGCAACCGTGGCTAGAGCCCGGCTGATGGACTGGGAGGCTGGTTCCCACGCCAGCACTTTTGGAGGAAATCCGTTAGCCTGTGCAGCAGCCATGAATGTGATTGATGTAATCAAGGATGAGAAGCTTCTTGAAAACGCTGAGAAACAGGGCAGCTATATCATGAAGTGGCTGCAAGACGTGAAGCAAGAACAGGAGATTGTGGGGGACGTTCGAGGGAAGGGGTTGATGATTGGAGTTGAGTTTGTGGAAGACAAGGAGACAAAGAAGGCGGGGGCAGATCAGGCTAGAGAAGTGATGATCCGCTGCTGGAGACGAGGCGTAGCCATTATAACCTGCGGCGTTTCCACCCTCAGATTGATTCCGCCGTTAACCATAACCAGAGAACTGGTAGACACAAGCCTAGAAATAATCGGAGACGTTATCAAAGAAGTTGAAACAGAATCTTCTTCTGCATGAGATTATTTTTCTGTCTCTTTTATGACCTTTATGCTTCCCCGCTGCCCCAAATGCAGTTCCGGCTTTCCATTCAGCCCCTCGCGCACGTATCCGTGTGAAATCCTGATTGTCTGTTCCCGTTGAATCTTTCCACCCTCAACCAACTCTACTTTGTCGTCCCACAAAACCACCCTTAAAGTTCCGCTCTTATCCGAAACAATAAGGCTGGCAAGCTTTCCCTCTGTCCAGTCTCTGCGCGTAAAAGTTTTAGGGGGATAAACGGCAACAACCTGCCCAGCCACTGTCACATCATTCAATCCAGAAATAAGGTCCTGAATCTGAATTTTGAGCCGAAGAGGCTTCTTGACGATTTTCACCCCCAACTCTGAAGCGGCAATCCGCGCCGCGGTTTCATCGGTTAAAAAATCTCCTGCGCCCCTCTTTTTCTTTTCAATCATTTCCAGAATTTCTTTACGTTCAAGGTCAGAACGGGACGATAGTATTCGATTAACGATTTCCTCTAAACTCATCTTGCTCATTTTATTCAGATTCCTCTGGACACTGAACTCGCAATATTCTCTTCTTTTGCCCATAGGCTTAGGCACCGCATCACCTGCTTTCTGGACAATCCTATTGTCTACTACTTACTGTCCTTTTGTTTAATCTTGTTTCTTATGTGGCAAAAAACGAGGGCAAAAAGAAACCTATGCCTCTTCTTCGCTGCTTTCTTCTTTGCCGTAAACCAAATACAAGAAGCCTAGAACCAAAGCTATGAAAATCAAACCTGTTAGAATAAGGAGTATCCAAGTGAAGTAGGCATCTGGGGTCATCATAATCTCTCCTTCGTCTAATATTTGAATGTGCGATATTTAAGGTGTAACCTTTTTCCACTCTTCCATGAGGCAGTCGTAGAGCCTATCCTCTTCTTCAATCTTGTCGTACCGCTCCAAAGCATCCGCTAATTTCTGGGCGATGAGATGATAACAGATGTTTGCTTCTCGGTCCATTACGCGGAAATAGAAATCGTCGCAGGAACAGAAACCCGCGGCTGGCATAATCTGGTATTCCCTTTCTCTGCCTACAACTATCCAAACAATCCTGCCGCTGGGGCTAAAAATATATTTTTTGACTCGCTTCTCCTTTATGGTGTCCCATGCTTTAGTGAACTGTGAACCAAATGACTCTGAAAGCTGGGTTAAGTGGTTAGCCGTTAACTCTCCCTTGGTTTTTGCTTCCTCGCAAACGTTTTCGAGTACCTTAATTTCTTTTGGTGTTTTCACTGTTTATCTATCCTTGAGAGTGTATTGGACTTCTAGGGAGAAGCGATTGTGTTCCAGCAGCGGAGTTCGATGAGCCGTTTTGTTGGGTTAGTCGATTTTTATCTGTTCGCCGCTGGACTTCTTTTTCTCTTCGATTTTGGGTACTGTAACCTCTAGCACTCCATTTTTGTATGATGTTTTAGCTTTCTTGTGGTCAATTTTCGCTGGCATTTCAATTTCTTTGAAGTACTTGCGTTCAGGAGCCTCAACAGAAATCGTTAACGTGTCCTCTGTTCCATGCAATTTGATGTCTTCTTTTTCAACTCCGGGCAATTCTACTATGACCTTTATCTCCCCGTCTACGCTGATTATGTCCACAAGCGGTTCCCGCTCTTCTTTTACGTCAAGGCATGGTTGGTTTAAGCCACAGGTTTCGGGTTCGCTTGAAGGCTTGATGTTGCCGAATTCTCTTATTTTCGGTTTTCCATCCGGTCCAACGGTCATGGTGTAGCCGTAAACGAAGGGTCCCCACTCGGGTATAGTTGAGCCGTCAGGAAGCTTGCGTTCCCGTTTCAAATCTTCTGGGATGCGAGTTTTGAATTGGCTGAACTCCCTTTCCATCATCTCCTCCATTTCCTTCATCATCTCTTCGATGTCTCCGAAGAACCAGTTTCCAAAAAATGGAGTGCGCTTCTTTCTTTTTCTGAACCATTCAGGTAAGTCATCCTCTGACATTCTTTCACCTTCGTAAGTATGTACGTTTAGGAATTCATTAAAACTTTTCTGAACTAACCTTCTGCCCAATGATAACTGGAGATGTCTTCGTGTTAACTCAGCGCTTTCAGCTGATCAACTGTTCCCAGAAAGGTTCCGTCCAGAAGATACACCTCTGCATCATCTATGTTTACACAGCCGGAACGTAATATTGGACCAATAAACGTTGCACCCTTCTTTTTTGCTCTTTTTCTTTCGTTGATTGGTCTGCCTCCAAGGAACTGGTTGAAGGAGGGCATTATGAAAAGCTGCGAAACGTTGACTTTTACCTTATACTGCTCTTCAAAAACTGCAGAAAGATTGTTGTTATTTTTTTTGGCGCCTAAACGGTTAAGAAGAGACTTCGCTAACTGCTCTCCGTTGCATGGTGCCTTGACAAAAACCTGTCTTGTCATCCTGAAGCCCATGGGGTCGCGGATGGCGACTGTGGGATGAACATGACCTGATATTAGGCTTCTGCATTCTAGGAGTTCTGGTGCTGGCCATGCGTGTCCATGGAAGAGTCCGACATCTCCGAAACTGATTCCTGTTGGGGGGATGATTTTTACGTTTTCGGGGAGGAGGGGCTCAAGGTTTCCGTCGTGGTTTCCTAGAATAACTTGAATGTCTGAAACTTCTTTTTGTATGTCCTCGAAGAATTCTGGGATGTCCTTCCATTCTTCCATGGCTACTTTCGTGATGGCGTCTTTTATGTCTCCCAGAAATATTGCTTGTGTGGGTTTTGTTTCTTTGATTAGCTTAAGCAGTGTGTTCTTGATTTTTGGGGTTTGGGATGGAACGTGGACTCCTCGTTGGCTTAGGAGTCTTTCCCAGCCTATGTGAAGGTCAGAAACCACCAGGGCTCGGTCATGATTGTTCTGCAGTATGAGGGCTGGATACGGCTGTATAGGCTTTATCTGCGTCAAGGTACCACACTAAACTCTCTGGTTTCCTCTGTTAAAAACTGGACTGATGTCCGTCAGCTGTTTAGAGCCTCTCTTATGGCTTCATAGATTCTGTTGTTCGAGGCTGCGATGAAGGATAGTCGTTGGGTGGCTGCTAAGGGAACGTTAAGTTCTTCTCCTTCTGGCGAGACAATGATTCCGCCTGCCTCGCGAAGAATAAGATAGGAGGCGACCATGTCGGTTACCCGCAGTTTTCCTCGGATGTCGATGAAGGCGTCTGTGGAGCCGTCTGCAACGTAGCAGATTTCCAGGGCGTTGGCTCCGAAATGTCGGAAATGCTTTCCAACCCTGAGCAGTCCCTCCAGCTTGGTTAAAAGCTCCTCTATCTTGAAGGTGTTCAAGTCAACGCCAATCACAGCGTCCGATATCTCAGACGTTTCAGAGGGCTTGATTCTTTCCCCGTTTCTGAAGGCGCCCCCATTCTTCTGGGCAGTGTAGGTTATGTTGTGGACGAGGTCGGTTACGAGGGCTGTCTCCACGTCCTGAAGCCATGGTCCCCTAGAAACTGCAATAACCGTAGCGCTGAATGGCAATCCTCGCACAGCGTTGGTTGTGCCGTCCACAGGGTCTGCTGTAACATAAAATTCAGAGGGCTCTGACCCAATCTTTTTGGTTCCAGCCTCTTCGCTGACAAGAGTACACGAAATTTCATGCTCGTTCAAGCAGTCTATCAGGGCTTTTTCGGCAGCCAAATCAATCCTCTTCGTGACGTCGCCGCCAGCTCCAACACCAAAGCCGACTGCAGCCTCTGGGGAACCATAAAGGGTGAGGGCTTCCTTTCTGATCTTTTGTGAACATTCCTGTATTATCTCCAGCCAGTTCATAATTCTCACGTCTAACTTGGCTTTAGGATAAACTGCTTCTTTAAGCTTTTAAACTCCAATGTAAGCGAAAAGACACTTAAGGAAGATTTGATTTTCTGAAACAAAGGGGCGGGGGTCGCCAAGCCAGGTCAAAGGCGCAGGCTTCAGGAGCCTGTCCCGTAGGGGTTCGTGGGTTCGAATCCCACTCCCCGCACCATTTAATTGTTGCATAAATGCTAAGTTGAAGTGTGAATATTAGGTTCAACAGGATCCATGGAGGAAGAAGCTATAGAAGCTAAACATTCTGCAGCAAGAATTGCCATTGTAATTCCTACCTTGAACGAATGTAAAGCTGTGGGAAAAGTGTTGGGCGGTGTGAAATCTGTTATGGATGGCTATGAATATCGAGTGTTGGTTGTGGATGGGCGTTCCATTGATGGCACAGATGAGATTGCTAGGGATATGGGTGCCGATGTCATTTATCAGCGGGGCAGAGGTTATGGGGATGCTTTGAAAACTGGTTTTTTTCATGCTAGAAAACGGCTAGATGCTAAAGTGATTGTGATGATGGATGCCGACTTAACTTATGATCCCAAAGATATACCCAAATTGGTAGCGCCTATTTTGGAGGATGAGGCTGACTTGGTGGTGGGTAACAGGTTTGCTGGATTGCAGAAGGGGGCAATGCCTTTCGTTAACAGGGTTGGGAATAGAGTGCTTTCTCTAGTTGCAAAGTTGGCTTTGAGACTTAACGTGTATGACACTCAAAGTGGCATGAGGGCCTTCAAATCTGAACTCTTAGACAGTATGAATTTAGTGGCTGTGGGTATGCCCTTTGCCATGGAAATGTTGGCAGAAGCCCTTTCCGTTGATGCTAGAATCTGTGAGGTGCCCATAAGTTATAGGCCCAGGGTGGGGAAGACAAAGCTTAATCCCATAAAAGATGGAGGCAGGATACTTGGAATCACTGTGAGGTTAATGTTTGATATTCAACCTCTACTTTTCTTCGGGAGCATAGGAACAGTTTTGGGGGTAGTGGGTTTACTTCTTCATTACATCATGCTTCCCATCGAGCTCGCGCATGTTGTGTTTCCGTTTTTATTTATGATTGGGGGCATGCTATTGTTTTGGTTTGGTTTTGTGATAGTCTTAATCAAGAAGCTTAGAAGACGTAAGTGATGTTGAAGCGTAATACCAGAAGATATCATGCTGAACTTCGACCATTTATCTCCAAAAAAACCTATATTTTACTGGTAAATTAGGGTGCAAATCCCACCCCCCGCACCATTTCCCTGATCATAGTTGAAGCCTAATAACAGCAGATTGTTGAAAACAAGCTTTTTCAGAAAAAACGAAGCACCGCTTTTAGTTACGTTTATCTTCTGTTGCCGCCTCTTTTATTATCGTCTAGGCGTTGAGTTCGGTGCGAGATGTTATTATTCCGATAGGCGGAACTCGCCCTCCGGAACCAGAGGACAAATGTAGCCTATGCAAACGGACAGTGCCCCCCTCACAGCTTACTCGCTGTCCACGCTGCAAACAACTATTCTGCAGAAGCTGCATAACCGAAGACCTACGTGAAGGCGAATATCTGATCTGCCTCAACTGCGCCAGAAGATACGTCGCACCCAAACCAGCATTCAAAGGAAAATACATCCCCCTCACCCTGTATCTGTCCCGAAAAGCCGAATGGACCCGATGGGTCAAACTCCAATTCTCACGAATAGAAGGAATAATCGGCAACGACCTTCCAGCGTCCGCCCACAAAAACCCTGAATGGTGGACAAACACAAAAAACACATCCCACGCCAAAGCTTGGCTCAGCATAGGCTGGAACATAAAAGAAGTAAACCTGAAAGAAAAAACAGTGATTTTCACCCGCCCCGAAGTGCTGACACCAGAAAAGCAACATAAACTAAAGAAAACGTCTCCGCTAGTCAAACTTCCAGAATACAAACCAAGAAAGAAGAAGACTCCATCCTTGACTCGCATAGCCATAGCGCAAGCCAGACTCAAAAACATCTCCCGCAAAAAAGCCTCCATCAGAAAATACCGCGGAAAATTCCGCCCAAAATCCGCCTACGAAAAACGCCTCTGGAAAACAGACGAAAAACCCTAGAACCAACCAAAAAACCTGTTTTACGCAATCTAGATTAACATCACGAAGAGTCTACCCCCCATCAACTGCACTTGCGTAACCGAAAGAAATAAAGAAGAACCATTTACTATTTGCTCAGAGTATAAACAGAATGTGATTACATGGGCAAAATTAGGGTTGGCGTAATTGGCGTAGGAAACTGTTTCGCTGGTCTCGCCCAAGGAATCGAATACTACAAGCGAAACAAAACCCAGAAAATAGGACTAATGCACGAAAAACTCGGCGGCTACGGCACAGAAGACGTAGAATTCGTCTCAGCCTTCGATGTAGGAGAAAACAAAGTAGGCAAACCACTAAACGAAGCCATATTCTCAGACCCAAACTACGTCAACTGGGTTGACAGCGCCTCAAAATGCACCACAAGAAAAGTGAAAGAAAGCCCAATCCTTGACGGCGTAGGAGTCTACGTAGCAAGCATGATCAACCCAATCAACCAAACAAAAACGCCAAAAGAACTCGAGAAAGAAGCAATAGAAGAGATAGAAACCACAAAAACACAAATCCTAATCAACTACCTGCCTGTGGGAAGCCAAAAAGCCACAGAATTCTGGGCTAACATCGCCCTGAAAACAGGCTGCGCCTTCATAAACTGCATGCCCGTTTTTATTGCATCCAACGAAGGCTGGCTGAAAAAGTTTGAAAATGCGGGTCTTCCAATTGTAGGAGATGACGTTAAAGGCGTAATCGGAGCAACAATAACCCACAGAACCCTCGCCAAACTTTGCGTAGACCGAGGAGCAGTTATAGACAGAACCTACCAAATCAACGTTGGCGGAAACACAGACTTCGCCAACATGCTTGAACGGGAGCGGCTGGAAAGCAAAAAAATATCAAAAACAGAAGCCGTTCAAAGCCTAATCCCAAAAAATCAGCGATTGAATGACAAAGACATCTACATCGGACCAAGCGACTTCATACCATTCCTAGGCAACACCAAACTAGCATTCATCCGAATAGAAGGAAGAATGTTCGCTAATATCCCATTCAACATGGAAATCAGATTAGACGTAGACGACAAAGCCAACTCTGGCGGAGTAGCAATCGACGCAATAAGATGCGCACAACTAGCATTAGACAAAGGCGTCAGCGGCAACCTAACTTACGCTTCCGCCTACCTAATGAAACATCCCCTCATTCAAATGGGCGACGAAGAAGCCAGAGAAAAACTTGACAACTGGATTTCTAAACTAGAACAACAATAGAATATACTACCAGTCTACGTGACCAGCCTTTCAAATTGTTAAAGAATGTCTACGATACTTGAAAAGCCCCGGAAATAGGTAATATGTAGACCCCTTTATCGCATAACCAAGAGACTTTGCGATATCATAGCCGTCACTCACTCTGTTCCGAGTTCTCGTGAAAACCCCAGCCCCTCGTTCATAGGAAATCCTTCCAAACCTAGACATCAACCTAGAAATTTTTTGATCCTCGGACACTCCCAGCTCCGGGTCGTAGGGTCCATACCCATTATTAGCCATTCTGCAGGCAACGTCATACAACAATGTCATACTGCATCCGGGAACGCTGGCTCCAATCACTGGAATCCCCAATATCTCTATCGTCGGAAACTTCAGGGAAAGACGTGTCAAAAGGTTAGCTCCCATGATTCCGAATCTTCTTCCCAGCTTAAGGCTGTCTCTTGGTCTCAAGGATGGAACTGTGGCGACGATGTCCTTCCTTTTGAAGGCGTAATACATCACTTCGAAATAGTTCTCATATTTATCTAATTCAGAAAAAATGTAGGCATCATCCATTTCGGTTCCCGTAGAGAAGAGGGAATCAATGTCATGAAAAACAACTATCCTTCCTTTAGCATGTTTGAATCCCAAATTCCTTCCTATGGCAGGAGTATCCCACCATGGATACTTGATTATTCCAGATTTCCAGAGTTCCTTTCTATACTCCTCGTATTCCTCAGGAGAAATTATTTTACAGTCACCAATTTCCGGAAACTCCGCGTTTTCTCCCGCATCAACAACTATAAATTCAATTGTCTTGCTTTTTCCAGACTTCTCTTCAAAAACCTTCTTCGCAATCTCCCAGTTGCTAAAAGTCTCTTCGAGGGCTCTTGTATCTTTCTCCCGCCTTCCTGTTGTTATAACTGAGAAGACTGGTTTTGACATAACCTCCCTATGAAACACAGTTGTTTTTATCACTTTTGCATGCATACGCAATGAAAACTTGAACGCTTCTTTGCCATTAACCACTACACCCTCTTTTAATCTGCTTCCAATTGTAACTGTATATATGCAGAATTCTCCGAGAGTTTCAAAAATTTACACGTTCGCCATTTCATCATTTCTTGTCAGATCAACTACCGCGTATAATCTAAAATAGATGTTTGGTTTGATAATTTTTAGTTTGTGCAATAAACGAATGGGTTTCTGTAACCATCGAGGCAATCCAACCGCCCCTAACGCTACAGGTTCACGTTGTTCAATTTTAAAACTTTCAAAATGACTTGAAAGCAATTCCTCCAAATCTTTCACTGTAAAGAAATTTACATGGTCTCTCTCTAGCATATGCTCGTAAGTAAAACCAAGACTTCTCAGTTTAGAAGCAGCAGTGCAATCTGGCACAGTTATCAAAATATTTTTTCTCGCAACTCTCCTAGCTTCTATTAAAACATCCTGAGGATCGTCTATATGCTCTAGAACCTCAAACAATAAAACAGTATCAAACGAGTTATCTGGAAACTCTGTAGATTTAGCATCCATACAATATGCTTCTACACCATTTGTTTTTGCCTCTGCAACATATTCTACGTGAAGTGACGGTGTGCACGCATTTTGTGGGGGGTTTTAATTTTTAACCCCTAAACCCAAACATGCTTCTATTTAGGTAATTTTCAACAGTGATTATGATGAAAGGGATTTCGCTTGCTAATATAACCAATTAAAAAATAAGTGAAAAAGGATTGTTGG
>Ga0315551_10003761_pt1 | contig 10725 bp, 6 predicted proteins | sample SalMarSW160290MG_FD_203678 | JGI IMG/M metagenome (GOLD analysis project Ga0315551, IMG submission 203678) | Salt marsh sediment microbial communities from the Plum Island Ecosystem LTER, Massachusetts, United States - Salt Marsh Sediment SW1602-90 ... | reverse complement strand
CGTTCTTCACCCAGACGTCGATCCTCGCCGTGCCCACCAGAAGGAGCGCCACCAGCAGGGCGAAGAAGCCCAGTATTCTGCCCTCGATCCGCGCTGGACCTGTGACCGCTACCGCAGTCCGCGGACTGGTCGCTTCCTCCTTGCGGAAAACCCAGGCCATGATCAAGCCGATGAGGACTCCGAAACCGACGGCCAGCACGGCCCGCGCCACAGCGATGTCCATCCCGATCAGCCCTCCGGTATAGGTCAGGGCCAGGATGTTGACCGCCGGGCCCACGAACAAGAAGGTGACGGCCGGACCCAGCCCGGCGCCTCTTTTCCAGATGCCCGCGAAGAGCGGCAGGATCGTACAGGAGCAGACGGCCAGCAGAAAACCGGACACCGCCGCCGCGGGGTAGGCGATCCAGGGCTTCGCGTCGCGCCCGAGGTACTTGGTGATCGCCTCCTTGGGTATCAGGGCACTCATGGCCCCCGCGATGAAGAAGGCTGGAACCAGGCACATCAACACGTGGGCGGAGAGATACTCCACCAAGCTGGCCCATCCCCCACGCAAGAGGGTCATCATCAAAGGAATCCAGTTCTCCATATTCAGTCTACACTCTCCCTCGTATCCGCCTCAACTCGGTAGGCATCCCGCTGAAGGGATCGCCAACGCACGAACACTTGTCAGCACGCTCCAAGGCGCGGGCCTTCTCTCGATTGGGCTGTCCCATCTCTCTAGGCCACTTCCCCCAGGGCTGCGGCCGCCTCGACGAACTGGTCGCGCGCGATGTGTGCCAGGGTGTCCAGCACCCCGCTCGTGCGCTGATCGGAGAGGCTGTACATCACGCGCACCCCATCCCGCCGCGTATGAACTAGCTGCGCCCTGCGCAACACGGCAAGGTGCTGCGAGACGTTGGCCTGCCCCAGCCCCAAGAGCGGCCCGAACTCGCAGGCGCACCGCTCGCCATCCCGGAGCAACGCCAGCATCTGGAGCCGCGTGGGATGGGCCAGCGCCTTGACCATTCGCGCCTGGATCCTGTATCCGTGTTCCTCCATGAGTATTCCATCCTATTCTTATATTCGAGAATCCTTATATATTATACCACTGCAGCGGCGCCCCTGTCAAGCTGGCTGTGGCGGCCACGCCCTCCAGCCCGAGAGATCATCCGCCGGACGCGCATTCTGCCTTGACATGGCCTGCTGGTTGTGCTATAATGCGTGTGCAAGGCGGCGCCACCACATCACCTCCTCTAAGCACGAGCCAGCCTTGTATGGAACGACATCTCTGGCCATTTCCAACCCAGGGGCAACGCCAATTGAACCAGCATCCTCGAGGGGAGAAGCTTGACATGGATGATCGATTCTTCAAGCAACCTATCCTCAACTCTCCCTACGAATACCCTTCGCGGCATTGGGAACTCGATGACACGGGTCAACCCACGCAGCACATTCTTGAGCGCCGTCGCCCCGCAGAGTTCATCACGCCGATCCCGAAGCCAAAGAAACGGAAAGGCCGTGGTCAGCAGATCGAAATGGTGCTTGACGAAGGCAAAGGGCTGTCTACCAGGGACCAGCAGTATGATCTCACTTCAACCATCAATTCAATTCGTGGCTTTGTAGATCAGTGGCGCATGATACCGGACCCAAGTCGGTGGAAGGTGACGCCGGAAACGGCGCGGCTGCTTCAGCATTGGCGTCATCATCGCTTTGCCAGCTTCCGGCCTTTCTTCTGCCAGGTGGAAGCGGTCGAGACCGTGATCTGGCTTTCTGAGGCCGCGCCGAGATCCGGAAAGCGTGAGAGGGCCGTCCTCGAGCGGCTTGCCAATGCGAACAGAGACGCCAACCCGGAGCTTCCTCGCCTGGCGCTGAAGATGGCCACGGGTTCGGGGAAGACCACCGTCATGGCGATGCTGATCGCCTGGCAGACGATCAATGCGGTGCGCAGGCCTACCAGCAAGCGATTCACACGCGGGTTTCTGGTGGTTGCGCCCGGGATCACGATCCGCGATCGGCTTCGTGTCCTGCAGCCCAACGATCCGGATGCCTACTACGACAGCCGTGAACTGGTGCCCAACGACATGCTCAGCCACTTGGGGCAAGCCAAGATCGTGATCACAAACTACCACGCCTTCATGCTTCGAGAGCGCATCCCGCTTTCGAAGGGAACGCGCTCGCTTCTGCGGGGTCGGGGCGAGGAATTGAAGACGCTGGAAACCGAGGGGCAGATGCTCCAGCGGGTGATGCCCGATCTCATGGCCATGAAGAACATCATGGTGCTCAACGATGAAGCGCATCACTGCTATCGTGAGAAACCGATCGCTGACGACGAAGGCAAACTGAAGGGGGACGAACGCAAAGAGGCAGACCAGAACAACGAGGCGGCCCGCGTCTGGATCACGGGTTTGGAGACGGTGAGCCGCAAGATGGGGATTTCGCGGGCCATCGATCTGTCGGCGACCCCATTTTTCCTGCGCGGCTCAGGCTATGCCGAAGGGACGCTCTTCCCGTGGACGATGAGCGATTTCTCGTTGATGGATGCCATCGAGTGCGGGATCGTCAAGCTCCCGCGCGTGCCTGTCGCGGACAATATCCCCGGCGGGGATATGCCCAAGTTCCGCAACCTGTGGGAACACATTCGCGCCCGCATGCCCAAGAAAGGCCGCGGCAAGTCGAAGTCACTCGATCCACTAGACCTGCCGGTGGAGCTGCAAACGGCGCTGCAGGCACTCTACGGCCATTACAAGAAGACGTACGAGCTTTGGCAAGAAGCCGGCATTCGCGTCCATCCGTGCTTCATCATCGTATGCCAGAACACCTCCATCTCCAAGCTGGTTTACGACTACGTATCCGGGTTTCACCGGGAGAACCAAGATGGCTCTACCACGCTCGAGAACGGGCGTCTGGACCTCTTCCGCAATTTCGACGAACATGGCAACCCTTTTCCCCGACCGCGCACGTTATTGATCGACAGTGAGCAGCTCGAATCCGGCGAAGCACTGGACAAGAACTTCCGCAAAATGGCCGCAGACGAAATTGAGCGTTTCCGGAGCGATATCATCCAGCGCACCCGCGACCGCCTCCAGGCCGAGAAGATCACGGACCAAGATCTGCTGCGAGAGGTGATGAACACGGTAGGCAGAGAAGACCACCTTGGCGAGTCCATCCGCTGCGTTGTTTCGGTCGCTATGCTCACCGAGGGTTGGGATGCCAGAACCGTCACGCACGTGTTGGGCGTGCGTGCCTTCGGAACCCAGCTCCTGTGCGAACAGGTCGTTGGCCGAGCCTTGCGCCGACAATCCTATGACCTGAACGAACAGAGCCTCTTCGACGTGGAGTACGCCGACGTTTTGGGGATTCCCTTCGACTTCACCGCCAAGCCTGTCGTTGCACCGCCGCAGCCTCCCCGTGAGACCGTCCAGGTTCGAGCCGTCAGCCCCGAGCGCGATGACCTCGAAATCCCGTTCCCGCGCGTCGAGGGGTATCGCGTTGAGTTGCCTGAGGAAAGGCTCACTGCCGAATTCAATGATGATTCTGTCCTGGAACTAACCCCGGACCTCGTAGGCCCCTCGATCACACGGAACCTAGGCATCATCGGCGAAGGTGTCGACCTCAACTTGGAGCACCTGCAAGACATGCGGCGATCCAGCCTGTTGTATCACGTCACCAAGCGGCTGCTGTACACCAAGTGGCGCGATTCGGACCAAGAACCAAAACTACACCTGTTCGGACAGCTCAAGCGGATCACCAAGCAGTGGCTCGACACCTGTCTGGTCTGCAAAGGCGGTACCTATCCGGCGCAGTTGATGTACCAGGAACTGGCCGACATGGCTTGCGAGCGCATCACTGCTGCCATCACCCGCTCCCTGGCGGGAGAGATGCCCATCAGAGCCGTGCTCGACCCCTACAATCCGACTGGATCGACGATGCACGTCAACTTCACGACCTCGAAGAGGAACCGCTGGGAGACAGATTCACGCAAATGCCACATCAACTGGGTGGTGCTCGACGGCGATTGGGAGGCTGAGTTCTGCCGTGTGGCCGAATCGCACCCCCGGGTCAGGTCGTACGTCAAGAACCACGGCCTCGGTCTGGAAGTGCCCTACCGCTATGGTTCCATCTCGCGCACCTACCTGCCCGACTTCATCGTCCTGGTGGACGATGGTCGGGAAGACCCACTGCACATTATCGTCGAGATCAAGGGCTACCGGGCCGAGGATGCCAAGGAGAAGAAATCGACCATGGAAACCTACTGGGTGCCTGGCGTGAACCGCCTCGGTTTGTATGGCCGCTGGGCGTTCATGGAGCTCAAAGAGGTGTACCAGATCGAAGCCGACTTCAAAGCCCGTGTAGAGACCGAGTTCAGTCAAATGATCGACTCAGTCACCGCGCAGCCGGTGAGGTAAGGAAAGGCAATGGTCGAGAGAAGCGGTCGCAAGAAGAGCAAGAAAACCGTAGAAACCATCTTGCACGAGGAGGCCTCCCGCAAGTACATCCCCACGGCCGAGTACGAATCGGTGATGCGGGAGGAGGACAAGACCCCAATCCAGATCGCCTATGAGCACCGCAACCGCGATCTCGACCCCCAGCTCGTGTGGCGCGGTAAGGATGAGCAGAACTGGTCTGACCTGGTGGTACAGGCGCCCCCGCTATACATCCAGGAGAAGGTCCATCCGAAAGTCTTGATTGAAGACTTGGTCAGGCAGAGCGAGGCGCAGAGGCAAGAGGGCACCCCTCAGCAGCTTGATCTCTTTGCCGATTTCAACGGCCTGGCGAGCGAGAGCGCCAAAACCGAGTTCTACCAGCACGACGCCAACTGGTCCAATCGTATGATCCTAGGCGATAGCCTACAAGTCATGGCCACGCTGGCCGAGCGAGAAGGCCTTCGCGGCAAAGTACAATGCATTTACGTCGACCCGCCTTACGGCATCAAGTTTGATTCCAACTTCCAGTGGTCAACCACCAGCCGGGATGTACGAGATGGGAAGGTTGATCACATCACCCGCGAGCCGGAGCAGGTGAAGGCATTTCGGGACACCTGGCGGGACGGGATTCATTCGTATTTGACCTATCTGCGGGATCGGTTGACTGTGGCGAGAGACCTCCTTTGCGACACAGGTTCGATCTTCGTGCAGATCGGCGATGAGAATGTGCATCGCGTCAGGGGATTGATGGATGAGGTACTCGGTCCAGACAACTACGTCTCGCTAATCGCATTTCGCAAGAAGACTATGCCCTTAGGCGCACGTTTCCTCGAAGAGATGTATGACTACATCATCTGGTACGCAAGAGAGAAGGCGCATACAAAGTACAGGCAGCCGTTCATCGAGAAGGATTACAGTGAAGACTTCCACTGGAACAACTACGAGGATCCTTTCGGAGAACGCCACAAGATCACTAAGAAACAAGTGGACACTGGGTTTCAGATTCCTTCGGGTGGTCGAAGGTTCAGACTTGTATCTCTTTGGCCAGCATCGTTTGATCCCAATGCAGTCTTCTCTGTCAGTTTTCGGGGTGAAGCATGGCCGCCCCCGCCAGGACAATGCTACCCAACCTCACCGGACAACATGGAGCGTTTGGCAAAGGCATCTCAACTTGAAGTTGAAGGGAATTATCTCAGAAAGGTCCTTTACGAAGAAGGCGCGAGCTTCGCAAAGCTGACATCTTACTGGGATGACACTATCGGAGCGAGAGGCAAAGCGTATGTAGTAGAAACATCACCAATGGTGATTCAAAGATGCATCTTGATGTCGACTGATCCCAGCGATCTAGTCCTCGATCCGACTTGTGGTTCTGGCACAACTGCCCTCGTCGCAGAGCAATGGGGACGGCGGTGGATCGCCATTGACACCTCGCGGGTGGCCCTTGCCCTCGCGCGCGCTCGCATCATGGGCGCTCGTTACCCATACTACCTGCTGGCCGACAGCGGCGAAGGACAGGCCAAAGAAGCCGAGATCTCGCGCACGGTACCCTCCGAAGCCTCAACCTTCGGGCGCATCCGCCAGGGCTTCGTTTACGAGCGAGTGCCTCATATCACCTTGAGATCCATCGCCAACAACGCGGAGATCGACGTGATCTGGAAGAGATTCCAGGAGACGGTCGAGCCGCTGCGCGAGAAGCTCAACAAGGTGTTGGGTGAGAGCTGGGAGGAATGGGAGATACCCCGCGACGCCAGAGATGGCTGGTCGAGGGAGGCAAAAGACCTGCACAGCCGATGGTGGGAGCAACGAATCGCCCGCCAGCGAGAAATCGATGCCTCCATCGCCGCCAAAGCCGACTACGAGTATCTCTACGACAAGCCCTACGAGGACAAGAAGACGGTGCGCGTCGCAGGGCCCTTCACCGTCGAAAGCCTTTCCCCTCATCGTGTGCTGGCGGTGGACGAGAACGACGAACTGATTGACCCGCTGCAAAGGCTGGATGGACCGGGAGGCGCCGAAGCCGATTTCGTCCAGATGATCCTGGAGAATCTCAAGACCGCCGGCGTGCAGCAGGCTCATAAAGAGGACAAGATCGATTTCCTCTCGATCACGCCCTGGCCGGGACACTACATCTGCGCCGAGGGGCGCTACATCGAAGGCAATGAGGAGTCAGGCCTCCAGAAACGCGCCGCTATGTTCGTCGGTCCCGAGTTCGGTACCGTGTCGCGTCCGGATCTCGTCGCTGCCGCGCGCGAGGCAGGAGATGCCGGCTTTGACGCTCTCATCGCCTGCGCCTTCAATCACGATGCCCAATCCACGGAATTCGACAAGCTGGGGCGCATCCCGGTACTGAAGGCACGCATGAACGCCGACCTGCACATGGCAGATGACCTCAAGAACACCGGCAAAGGCAACCTCTTCGTCATCTTCGGCGAGCCGGATATCGATATCCTGGGTGCAGAAAACGCCCAGATCAAGGTCAAGATCAACGGCGTCGACGTCTTCCATCCTACCACCGGCGAGGTGCGCAGCGACGGGGCCGAAGGCATCGCCTGCTGGTTCATCGACACCGACTACAATGAAGAAAGCTTCTTCGTGCGCCATGCCTATTTCCTGGGCGCCAACGATCCCTATCAATCGCTGAAGACCACCCTCAAAGCGGAGATCAACCAGGAAGCATGGGAGACGCTCCACAGCGACACCTCCCGGCCGTTCGAGAAGCCGGAATCCGGGCGCATCGCGGTGAAAGTGATCAATCACCTTGGGGACGAAGTGATGAAAGTATTCCGGGTGGATTGATGGAGTTTCGCATCGCCGATACATTCATCGATAGTCTTGCACGCCTGAACGATCAGGAGCAGAAAGCCGTCAAGACGACTGCTTTCGACCTGCAAATGAACCCGGCCCATCCTAGCATGCAGGTGCACAAGCTTGAGCGTGCTCGCGATGCCAACTTCCGATCCTTGCGCGTGAGCCGTGATGTGCGGCTGATCGTACACCAGACCAAGGCGAGCCTGCTGCTGTGCTATGCTGGTCACCACGATGTTGCCTACCGCTGGGCGGAGCGACGCCAGCTTGAAACGCACCCCACCACGGGCGCCGCCCAACTCGTTGAGATCCGCGAAACCATCAAGGAAGTCGCCATCCCCACTTACGTGGTGGAGGAACGCCCTACTGCGCCCAAACCACTCTTGTTCGCTGATATGCCAGAGAGCGATCTACTGAGCTATGGCGTGCCGGTAGAGTGGCTGGATGATGTGCGCCACGCGGATGAGGACACTGTGCTCGAAGTGGCCGACCATCTCCCCGGTGAAGCAGCAGAAGCACTGTTGGAGCTTGCCACCGGAGGGAAGCCACGGGTCGCACTGCCGATTGCCCCCGATGCCGATCCGTTTGACCATCCCGATGCGCAGCGCCGATTCCGGGTCATGCAAGACGTAGAGGAACTCAGACTCGCCCTGGAGTACCCATGGGAGAAATGGACCGTCTTTCTGCATCCCGAGCAGCGCAAGGTAGTAGAGTATGATTTCAACGGTCCGGCGCGCGTGTCCGGATCGGCCGGCACGGGAAAGACCATCGTAGCGCTGCACAGGGCGGTGCATCTGGCCCGCTCGAACCCCGAAGCACGCGTGCTGCTCACCACCTTTTCCGACACCCTGGCCAACGCACTCAAGACCAAACTGAGGCGCTTGATCAGCAGCGAGCCCCGCCTGGGGGAGCGCATCGAAGTGTACGCCATAGACGCGATTGGAGAGCGTCTGTACGGCTTGAGCCTCGGCGAACCGCAGATCGCGACACAGGATGTCACAAGGCAGCTACTCACTGACGCCGCTGCAGATGTAGGTGATCAGGCTTTCAGCCCTCACTTCCTGATGACGGAATGGTCACAGGTGGTGGACGCCTGGCAATTGGCAAGCTGGGAGGCCTACCGGGATGTCCTGCGGCTCGGGCGAAAGACCCGACTGCCAGAGAGCCGGCGCGTTGTGCTGTGGTCCATCTTCGAACGTGTCCGATCCAGCATGAAGTCAGGGGGTCTGGTCACGCACTCGGAGACCTTCGCCCAACTGGCGTCGCAGTTCGAAGCAGGCCAGCGTTCGCCATTCGGCTTTGTAGTGGTGGACGAGGCGCAAGACATCAGTGTCGCCCAATTGCGGTTCCTCGCCGCACTTGCTGGCGACCGACCGAATGGCCTGTTCTTTGCCGGGGACCTGGGTCAACGGATCTTCCAGCAACCGTTCTCCTGGTTGGCGCTCGGCGTCGATGTGCGCGGCCGCTCACACACGCTCCGCATCAACTACCGCACCTCGCATCAGATTCGAACTCAGGCGGACCGACTGCTTGGGCCCGAATTGTCGGATGTTGATGGCATCACGGAGACAAGGGGTGGGACCATTTCAGTCTTCAATGGGCCTAAGCCAGATATCCTTGTGCTGGATACACAAGAAGAGGAAACCGAAGCGGTGAGCCAATGGCTTCCTGATCGGATGAGTGAGGGCATGGAGGCCCACGAAATCGGTGTTTTCGTACGGTCAACGGCTGAGATTGCGAGAGCCGTAATGGCGATCGAAGGTGCGGGGCTCCCCTACGAAACGCTTGACGAGCATGTGGAAACGACCAGTGGGCACATTTCCCTATGTACCATGCACCTTGCCAAAGGCTTGGAATTCCGTGCCGTGGTCGTAATGGCCTGTGATGATGAGGTCATTCCGCTGCAGGAGCGAATCGAAACGGTGGCTGATGATTCGGATCTGGAGGAGGTTTACAATACGGAACGGCACTTGCTCTACGTCGCTTGCACCCGCGCCCGCGACCATCTGCTCGTAACCAGCGTGCGCCCGGCATCCGAGTTCCTTGATGACTTGATGATGTGAATCTGTGATGTACACCATCTAGGACCTCGAAGTTGCCCACACGTCAGTCTCCGCAGGGCGCCTTCTGTCCCACCGAAGCGTCCGGCCAGCCAACGCCTCGTTGGCGCTGACACTAGCACGAAGGAGGTCGGCATGCCGCAGTTCGACTGCATCTGTGGCGAAGACGATCGTGTCATCCTGAGCAGAATCCAGAATCTGGATTTCCCGAGCTACGTGCTCAAGAATCCTTGTTGCTGGCGCCGTGTTTGCCAAGTGCAAGCGAAGTACACAGAGCATCTAGCCTCTGGGATCTGGAGTGAGGTGTGCAAGTTGCGGGTCCGCTCTCCAAGGCCTCCGACCATCGAGGATGAGGCGGCGCAACTTCGTCAGGCACAGCTGCAAACAGATTCGCTCGTCCTCGGGGAGATCATGGACGAGGAGCTGAGAGAGCGCCTTGAGCCTCTGTTCCAGCAGGAGTCTCTCGCCCTCGACAGGATTATCAGGGAGGCTTCCGTGCTCCTAGAGGACAGGCTTCGCGACCTGGCAGGCGCAGCCAACGCGCTGTCCGGTGTAAGGCTGGTCGACGCGACTCTCAGGCCATCCTCATGCAGCATCAGGTTCAGCGATGATGACAGTGAGCAGGATGGCGCACGGTTCCTGTACCGTGGGGCGATGCAGTTCGTCCGAAACCCGCCCATGCACAGACTGGTCAGTTATCCCGAGGCCACGGGGAGGGCGTTGGTCCGGTTGACAGACTGTCTGCTTGTGCTGCTCTCGCAGGCCGCCGAACAATCGATGCGAGCCCAATAGCCCTCGGCGGTTTCTCCCTGCCAACTTCCTCGCTTCTTGCGCACAGCCGGCGCCCGCGATAGGGGTAGCATGCCCGCGCCCCAACCTGCTCAGGCCAACGGGATCAAACACACAAACCGCAGCACCTCATCGCCGGTATTCGTGAACTGGTGCTCCTCCATCGGCGGCACGAAAACCGTGTAGCCTGGCTCCAGGGCTACCTCTCTACCCCCGCCGTACACCCTTCCCTTCCCCGCCAGAATGAAGACCTCGTGCTCCCAATCGTGGGTGTGACGGGGCGAGGAGGCCCCTGGTTCCACGTCGAAGACGCGCATCACGAAGTTCGGCGCGTTCTCCTTGGCACCGATGACCACGCGGATACTGACGCCCTCCGCCTCCCCGCCCGAGGCACCAGTCAAGGACGCCCGCGCACTCAGTAGACCTCCCTGACTGGTTACGTAAACCGTCGCGCGAGGAGTCTCGTCGCCGGAAAGATGAAGGCGATGAAGAATCCTCCCAGCGCCACAGCGTCTATCGCCACCATCGCCGGCGAGGCCCCTGAAGAAGCCTGGCGCAGTCCGTCCACGGTGTAAGTCAGCGGCAGCAGATAGGCCACCAGGCGCAGGACCGGCGGCATGGCTGAGATGGGATAGACCACGCCACTGAGAAAGATCATCAGAAAACGA
>Ga0315551_10003760_pt1 | contig 10726 bp, 9 predicted proteins | sample SalMarSW160290MG_FD_203678 | JGI IMG/M metagenome (GOLD analysis project Ga0315551, IMG submission 203678) | Salt marsh sediment microbial communities from the Plum Island Ecosystem LTER, Massachusetts, United States - Salt Marsh Sediment SW1602-90 ... | reverse complement strand
GTTCCCATAATCTTAGACAACTGTGACTATTGCTTCGGAAACCCCGTGTGCGTCCAGGTTTGTCTCCCTCAGGCAATCGAATGGAAGGAAATGGAAGCCAAACCCCACAGGCCGGAGGTTTCAGAGGCAAAGAAGATTGCCGAAGAATGGCTGGCTTCCGTGAGTCAATAGGGAAGGAAATATGGCTAAGGTAAGGGTAAAGACCTTTTCCGTAATCCGGGATGTTCTTGGCTCGGACGTCGTGGAGATAGCGGTGGATAAGCCCGAGACTGTGGGTGGGCTGTTTGATGTTCTGCTGCATAACTATGGAGAGCCTTTTAAAGAGAAGATATGGGACCCGAATACGGGAGAAATAGCAGCCTTTCTTATAAGGTTAAATGATGAAATGATCAGATCTACATCTGATATGAGTAAAGAAATCAAGGACGGAGATAAGATTGCACTTATCTTTCCGATAGGAGGAGGTTGATCATGGCTTTTAAGTATGGTGGTTATATCGGACAACTTCTGAGAGTCAATCTGACCAATAAAGGGATTACAAAAGAGACCCTTAGAGAGGATTGGGCCAGAGATTTTGTTGGAGGGGTTGGGTTATCAGCAAGGATCATTTACGAAGAGGTCAAGCCGAAAATTGATCCCCTCGGACCGGAGAATAAACTGGTAATGATGACCGGTCCGGTTAATGGGACAATGATTCCTGCGGCTTCCCGGTCCTCTTTCTGCGCCAAATCGCCTTATACAGGTTCTTTCTTCCATAGTATTTTCGGAGGCTTTCTCGGGCCGGAAGTCAAATTTGCGGGCTACGACGGGGTCATTATCGAAGGCCAGGCCAAAGCCCCCGTCTATATCTGGATTGACGATGACAAAGTCCAGGTCAAGGATGCAACTCACCTGTGGGGAAAGGATCCTTTCAAGACACAAGAGATCCTTCGACAGGAGATCGGAGATGAAGAAATCCATATCGCCACGATTGGCCTCGCAGGTGAACAGAAAGCGCCTTATGCCATGATTCTATGCGACATCCGGGCGGCAGGTCGCGGCGGGATGGGCGCAGTGATGGGTTCTAAAAACCTCAAGGCTATTGTCGTCAGGGGAACCGGAGGCGTAACTGTCCCGAATGTCCTGAAAGTCTATAATACCGCCATAAGGCTCAATGAAGTGCTGAGCACCAATCCTGCCGTGAAAGGTCTCTCCGAATACGGTACCCCAAGGAATGTTGGTGCCATGAACGAAGCCGGCATTTTGCCCACAAGAAACTGGCAAACTGAAGTCTTTGAAGGGATGAAGGACATCACAGCCGAAGTGATGAGAGAGAAGGTGGTCAAAGGAGACCGGGCATGCTTCGCCTGTTCCATCAACTGCACAAAGTACAGTGTGGTGCCATCCGGCCCCTACAAGTCGATCATCAACGGCGCAGATTATGAGGCGATTTACGGATTTGGAAGCTGCTGTGCGGTTGATAATATCGAAGCGCTCTGCAAAGCGGATGAACTGTGTGATCACTACGGGATTGATCTGATCTCTACGGCATTAAGCATCTCCTGGGCTATGGAATGTTTTGAGAAGGGAATATTTACAAAGGATGATACCGACGGAATTGAGCTGAAGTTTGGAAACGCAGATGGCATGCTCCAAATGATTGAAAAAATCGGAAAAAGAGAAGGATTTGGAGCCTTACTGGCAAAGGGAACAAGGGAGGCCTCAAAAATCGTAGGAAAAGATACCTTTCGCTTTGCTATTCAGAACAAGGGATTAGAGTTTCCAGGCCATACCCCTCGCCCCTTTCCGGCATGTGCCGTTGGTTATGCGACAGGGCCGAGAGGGGGAAGCCATCATGACATCCGACCAACTCCCGAGAAGACGGGATTGGTGGATCGAAAGGTTTTTGAAGGAAAGGGAGCCCTTGCAGCCGAGATCAATCATTGGTTGATTCTCTGCGACTCGATGCTGCTGTGTCACCTGGCCGAAGCCATCTGGGGGCCCATGAAGATCAGTGATGATACCATCGAGGCCCTGAATGTGGTTACCGGATGGGAACTCAACTACGAAAAGGCGAGAAAGATTGCCGAAAGGCAATGGAACATGATCCGTTGTTTTTCCGCACGGGAGGGTTTCACCCGTGAGAACGACCAGCTACCCGTCCGGTTTATGGAAGAGCCGGTTCCGGAAGGGCCAATGAAAGGAAGCTACATCCCAAAAGAGACCCTGGAACGCCTGAAAAACGACTATTTTTCCTATCGGGGCTGGGATCTAAAAACAGGAAATCCTACAAAAGAAAAGTTGATAGAACTGGGGCTAGATTTTGCCGTTGAGGATATCTGCTTATAACCTTATCGAGACATTCCTAGTCATTTCAGGCTGTTTCTGCTTCCTGGCCATCTGCTTCACCTATCACCCTAACTGAATCTACAAGATTGATGAGGTCTTGCATTGTCTTACCCTATTCGTAGCCGTTCATGGGTTCAGGGTTCAGAGGTTGTGGGTTCACCTCAAACCCGCCTGCCATCCGTCGGGGGAAGGGGTGAACTCTGAACCTGTGAACGCTTACAAAATATCGTATAAGAGAGCATTGGAGATAGTTCCGCTGCTGGAAGCGTATGTATGTTACCCATCCAGCAGTCAATAGTTACACGCTAGCGTCGGAGGATATATGGAAGAACCATTGGCTGTACTTGACGACGGACCTGCCCGCATAATCCGAATTAACCGCCCCCACGTACGCAATGCTATCAACGGACAAACTGCACAAGCCCTGAAGATAGCCTGGAAGGCCTTTGAGGAAGACGAGGAAGCACGGGTGGGCATTTTGACCGGTGGGGATGACACATTTTGTGCAGGCGCCGATTTGAAGGACCTTAAGGGATTGGCACCCGAGGTAACGGGAGAAAGCGGCCCTCTCGGCTTTACCCGATTATCCGTGAACAAACCAACTATTGCCGCGGTTGCTGGATACTGTCTGGCCGGTGGTTTAGAGCTGGCCTGCTGGTGTGACCTACGGATAGCAGACGAAACAGCGGTTTTCGGATTCTTTGAACGCCGATTTGGTGTCCCCCTCATCGATGGCGGCACACAACGTTTGCGGCGTATCATCGGACTTGGAAGGGCTTTGGAATTGATCCTCACTGGTAGACCCGTCCGTGCCAAGGAGGCCTTAGGGATTGGGCTGGTGAATGAGGTCGTGCCAAGGGGAGAGAGCCTACGGCGCTCACTGGAGTTGGCCCACCAGATTGCTGCCTTCCCGCAGATCTGTATGCGTAATGATCGAAAGGCGGTCTACGCAGGGCTCGGGCGCAGCCTTAAAGAGGGGCTCCAAATAGAGGCCCGGCTTGGGGCAGAGGTGTTAGATAGTGGTGAGCCGCACACAGGAGCCGAGGCTTTTCAGAAAGGGAAAGGGCGAGGAGGTCAGTTCGAGTAAAGAATTGTCGCCCTACCTTTTCTACCAGGCATTAACCCGACTCGGGACGAGCCGCACTTTCCGCGGTGATGCCAACCAGATAGCCGCACATCCCACGGCGTACAACGCCGTTGCCACAAGGAAAGCAATCAGATAGCTATTCGTGAATTCAAATATCCAGCCACCCAGCCAGGGTCCTATTGCGCCCCCTACGGCAAAGCTGAACCAGATAGAGCCGATGACAGCGCCCACCTTTGGCCCCTGGAAGATATCAGTGACCGAGGTGACTATGGTAGGCGCAGCCATTCCCTGGCCAAAACCCATGGCTATGGAATAATAGTAGAGCATCCATGGCTGGGAGGTGTCCTTAATGAGCATCAGTACTAATATACCCGAGATACCGATGATGGTACTTATCGTCATGGTGGGCTCGCGCCCAATGCGATCAGAAATAAGACCAGCCAGAGAGCCACAAGCAAACAGGACGCCAAATAGGGATAGAACTGAGGACGCATAGATCCTTGAGTATCCCATATCTGTGGCGAAAGCGACGTGATGAGCCACCATAATATGTTGCATTATACCCCACAGGCAAAATGTTGACAGACACAGCAGCCAAAAGCGGCTGGTTCTTACTGCCTTAGGTAAGGTCCACTCTATAGCTGCCCAAGCTTGATCCGCAATCTGAGATGCCTCCTTTGCTCTGGTTGAAAAAATCTCCCCCGCCTCCAAATGGCCATCAGAGACAAGACCCTTCTCCCGAGGATGATACCGGACTATAAGGATTATCACGGGAAGCACAAAACAGGCGACGATGAGGCCCTCAATGACGAAAGTGTTGCGCCAGTTTACCGTTCTGATTAAAAACGCTATGCCTGGATAGCAGGCAAAGGAACCGCCAGTACCCAAGAACAAGAACGAAAAGGCCCGGCCTCGCCCTCTTTCAAACCAATTCCTTATTACAGTCGTGAAGGGCACTGCACCTATAAGACAGAGGCCAGCTCCAGACAGGACCCCAAAACTCAAATAGAAATGCCACGGCTCCCTCCCCTCCCCCGATAAGACTAAACCCAGGGCTAGCAGGATGGTTCCAAAAGTCATGGTTTTGCGTGGACCTATCCTGTCTACCAGTTCGCCAGCCACAGGGGCAACGAAACCATAGACCAGTATGTGAACAGATAGAATGGCAGCTGTTATGTCTCTAGGCCATTGGAACTCATCGAGGAGTGCAGGAAAAATAACTGAGAAGGAATATCGGGTCCCGTAACCAAGGGCATATGTTACTATACCCGTAGCTACTATAAGCCACCCATAGAAGATGAACTGGTGTTTCTTTTCTTGCATGTCGATTCTACTGCTCACGATTACCTTGGATTAACAAATAAGGGAATCACCATTTCACACCTTCAGCAGGAATCGGGCCAAAATGGTGCTTAGAAACATTCTCTAATTATCGAAGATACTTAAGGCTGACTCCCTTAGAAGTGCAGCATGGGGGGATATGACTTCAAGCCCTCAGATGTGCCAGATTCTTGACACGTGGTCATGGCATGGACAAGACGGCTCTTCTTTCAAAATATTTCTCAAATGAATAGGTATCGATTCTCAGAGACTTCATCTTGCTATTAGCTACCTACCTGATCCACTCTATCTCGAATGCAAGCAAGTAGTTTCTCAATCTCTTTCTTTTCCAATCGTAACAGGAAACTCAGATCACTATCCGTTCGCAAAAGCTCCTTAATCTTCTCTACCAGTTTCTCCTTTGTCATAACACTCTCCCACTCACATCAGACGGCATTCAACCGGAAGTGCTCAACCAGCCAAGAGGCAGCCTCGTCTTGAGCTTCATCTGTCAACCGGGGATGAAGTCTAAGAATATATTGTTATGGTTAGTAACACCTGACGTCCTTCCTGTCTGCACTCTTTTGATTTTTTCAGGCTCGGTATATCTTCTATGATAAAAGAAAAAATATTTCAACACTTTTGATCTTTGTTGAAAAAGAAAGGAATTGTCAAGGTTTCCTTTGCTTAAAGTGGAAGGTGCTACATATTGCGGATTCTGCTTCTAGTGGAAAAGTCGTGAGTTCTTGGCAAAATCAAAGCCCACGATCAGCAAAACTTCCTTGAAGCATAGCGGAATCATAACATTATCGAATGCCTCCGGCCCGTAGGCTCACACCCGGGGTCCTCTGCCGATTCTTGATAGTTAAGCCTGTTGTGTACTCTTATGAATTATTGACAAACAAGCGGATCGGGTGGAGAGATCAGGAGGAATCTTTGGGAAAAAGCAAAACGTACGCCTTGTGAACCATTATCAAAACTGTTGCCGAGAGAAATACTGCCGAGATGGGCTTGGTCATGAAAATGGTCCATGAGCCATCAGAGACCATGAGAGACTGCCGCAACCCTTCCTCAGCAATGGGGCCCAGGATCAGCCCCATAACAATAGGCGCCAGGGGAAACTCGAACTTGGTAAAAAAGTATCCCACGACTCCGAAAATCAACGCCAGGCCCACGTCAAAGAGGGAAGAGTTCACGGCATAAGCACCTATGAAAGAAATGACAAGAATGATCGGGACCAGGATAGCCTCTCTGACCTTAAGGATGGAGGCGAAAGGGTAGGCGCCGAAGTAGCCGTAAGCCAGGACCAGGAAATAGGTCACCAGCATGGTAGCGAAGATGGCATACACGAAGGGGCCGGACTCTACGAAGAGCATCGGCCCGGGTATGAGGCCGTGTACCAAAAAAGCGCCCAGCATTATGGCAGTGATGGGATCTCCTGGAATTCCCAGCGTCAAAAGAGGGATCAAGGCGCCGCCTGTGACAGAGTTGTTGGATGATTCGGAGGCAACGACGCCCTCTATATAGCCTGTGCCGAATCTTTCCGGCCACTTGGAGGCTCGTTTGGCCTCAGAGTATGCAACAAATGAAGAAATCGCCGCTCCAGTCCCAGGGATGGCACCGATCCCAGTACCGATCAGGGAGGACTTGAGCAGGGTCATTTTGAAGTTGCCCAGCAATTTGAATACGCTCCATAAGCCTGCTTTGCGTTCCATCTTCTCCAGGTCGACTTTCCTGGCCCCTTGCTCTGTAAGAAGCAGCGCCTGGGAGATGGCAAACAGACCCACCAGGACCGGAAGCAGGGGAACCCCTCGGCTCAAATCAAGGATACCAAAGGTAAAGCGCTCCATGGTGCCCATCTTATCCTGACCAATGCATGCCAGAAACAGTCCGAAGGTTCCCATGACCAGTCCCTTGAGAAAGGACGTGCGGCTGCTTGAGGTTATAACCATAATGATTCCGAACGCAGCAATGGCAAAATACTCAGTGTAGCTAAACTTAAGAGCCACCTTGGCGATCAAGGGGGCGCAGAAGGTCAAAATGAGTACGCTGAAGATTCCTCCGATAAAGGAGGCCGCAACCGCTGCAGTCAGAGCCTTGTGGGCCTCCCCCTTTTGCGCCATTGGGAACCCGTCCAAAATGGTGCAGATGGCCGCTGGAGTGCCTGGCGTGTTTATCAAGATGGCACTGACTGCACCACCATAGAAGGCCCCGCAGTACACAGCGATCAGCATGCAGATGCCGAGAACCGGGTCCATACCGAAGGTCAGCGGCAAAAGAACCGCAACGCCCACAGTGGCTCCGATACCGGGTAACACGCCGACGGTTATTCCCAGGGGCACGCTGAAGAGCAAGATCAAAATTAACTTGATATTCAAAACGGCCCCCCAACCAGCCACCAAGTCCTGAATCATGTCTCTAAACCCTTTTAAAAAAGGCTGCCCGAAGGCAGGTACACATCGAGGAGAGTCTCGAACAGATAGTAGGTTGCCAAGGTTATGGCGGGTGGAACCACAACAAGCTGCCAGACCTTGTGCACACCCAAGAGGTAAAAGCTGAGGATCAAAAAAGCGATCGTAGAAGCTATGTATCCGAACAAGGTGGCCAGGTAGACATAGACGAGGAAAGCCCCGAACATGATAACCGGACGGCTGTGCCAAAGGGGCTTCTGCTTCTCAGAATCAGCGGGGATCTTTCCATTTCCCCGCAGGGAGAAAAAAATAAGAAAGATCGACTCAAGGACCAGGACTGCCAACACGAGGCGCGGCAAGAAGGTGGGGCCCACATCCTTGGGCAGCCCTTCAATCTCATAGCCTGAGAATAGATAGCTCAGGGCATAAAACGAGATGGCAAAGACCAACAGCAAAACCCCCATCAACAGATCCCGCTGAACCCTGGTCATGGTACTTCCGTTTCCGGGCATAATTCACCCTCCCGTTGCTCAAAACCCCTTTGTGACCTGAGCCGCATCCCCCGGCTCTCAAAGCTATGGACTTTAACTTCCTCTACTTCTTGGCCTTATATTCCTTGAAATATTCAATGTCGGCCTTGATCTTGGCCTGAAAAGCTCTCCTGTCAAGGTAAAAAACAGGTTGCTTGGCCTTGAGCATCGCCTTGACAAATTCTGGGCTCTGGGCCGCGTTGGCAAAAGACTCTTCCAGTTTCTTCAGGACAGCGGCATCAGTACCTTTTGGAGCGAAAATGCCTGTCCAAAGCTGCGGATAAGTCTTTATCCCATCTTCCTCCACGGTGGGCACATCCGGGGCCAATTCCATGCGTTTGCCGGCAAACAATCCCAGGATACGTATTTTCTGAGCCTTCTGGAAACCGATGACGCCCGCTAGCACTGCCGGGGCCACATCTACATGGCCCCCAACCACGGCCGTGACCCCAGGCCGCAAGCCTTTGAATGGAATGCCCTTCATTTTGATGCCGGTAGCCGATTCAAGGGCCTTCATCATCAGGTAAGGAACGGTGCCCAGGCCTGGATGCGCAAATACAACCTTGCCTGGATTCTTTTTGGCGTGCGCGATGAACTCCTTCATGGACCGGTAGGGTGTGTGCGCGCCGGCCACCACCACTATCGGCAGATAGGTGAACTGACAGATCGGCTCCAGGTCCTCCGTCTTGTAAGGCAGCTTCACAGAAAAAATGGGTTGCGTGACGGCCGGACCAATGGGAAGCGAACCGATCTCATAACCGTCTTTCTTGGCATTCACCACCTTAGCCGCGCCAATGGTCGCCCTTCCGCCAGTCACATTCGTAACCTTCACCGGCTGTCCCAGCTCCTTGCCGGCCGCATCCGCAAAAAACCTGGTGGCAATGTCCCCACCAGATCCTGCCGGGAAGGGGTATATCATGCGGATCGGCTTGCTGGGATAGTCCCCGCCAAAGACAACCGTGGATGCCCCGAAAATCAACAATGCGCCGAGCACAACAGCCATAGTCAAAAAGATTGTCGGTTTGATACGCTTGTTCATTTTACACTCCTTTCCACTAAAAGGTTAAAGCTGTGGTGAAACCGATGTGGATCTTCGCCTTCAAACACGGTTTCAGCGGCCTCAACTGTGAAACATTACCTCCTTCATCCATGCCTTGCCTGCGCCGTTGATATAGAGGCGCAATTCCACACAGGTGGCGTTATCCGGAGCCACCGCCTCGGCTGTGTCCAGGGTCCAATCGTTGTCACCGATATAGATGTCCCCCCTGGGGATATCGCCCATGTCGTAGATCTGTCCACCGTATTTGTCCAAGAAGCACATCATAAAAGAGCAGGATCCCTTCACACCCTCGGTCTTGATCTTCGCAGCCAATTTGTAGCGCTGCCCAGGCGTGACCGCGATCGTCTGCTGCAAGTAGAGAAACCCGTGCCGGTCGAACTCCAGGCCCGGGCAGGGGTAAGGCTTGTTGTTCTCGTCCCAGATCAGCCTCCCGCCGCCCTCATTGTGCCGCTTGGCAAAGTTCCAGTGTCGGGGCTGACCGTTCTCGTCCCGTTCCTTGAAAAAGCCGTTCATCAACTTAGATTGAATCGGGCCAATCATGTGGTAGTTTCGGTGAAGCCAGCGGTAGTTTCCCGATCGATCGACCTCGATCACCTGGTGATGCTGCTGATCCGATACCAGGATGTTGTTATTGGGCAGCACCTGAATGTCATAGAACTTGGCAAAGTAGTCAACCTTATATTCCCAGACCACCTCGCCTCCGGGTGTAACCTCGATAACCCTGGCATTCTTGGAATCGCAGATGGCCGTATTGCCGTTGTCCAACCTTACGGCACACCTTGGCCAGTTGAGCATCTGCTTACTACCGTCACCGTAGGACCAGACCACTTCCTTCTGGGGCGTGATTTCCAGAATCCTGTTCTTATCCGAGTCCGAGATCATGATATTGCCATTGGGCAGGGGGTGTGCGTTGTGTGGGTGCTCAATGCCCTCGGAAAACTGCCAGTGCACCTCCCCCTGGCGGTCCACGAGCACACAACGGTCGTTGTTGCGGTCACAGATGAGCAAGGTTCCGTCCTCCAACTCGTGGGCGTCGTTCGGGTAGCTGAGGTGCGACCCGTCGCTGAGGGTTCCGGTGCCGTTTGCCCAGTCGTCGGAGGTGAAGACAATCTGTTTGTCCCGGTTGACCTCTATCACCCGGGCATTGGTCGTGTCCGTGATCAAAATATTGCCATTCTTGAGCAGGCGAGCGCTGTGCACGAACGACAGGTCTTCGGCATAGTTCCACACGATGTTGCCCAAAGGGCCAACTTCAACGACTTCGCTGCCGAAACCCAATTCGTCCCCGCCATCGCCTATCAAGGTGTTCCCGTTGGGCAGACGCTCGACGCTGCCCGGAAACTCAACCATGCCCGGAGCCCCCCAAGTCACGATGCTTTGTCCGTCGGCTGTCATAGCTGCTTTCTTGGTTTTTGCTGAGCTCTGTGGTTGCCTTCCCATCATGTCCTCTTTGTCTACATGTAACCAAGTCTCCTGAGTTTCTCCATGGCCTCTTCTTTATCCTGGCGGCGACCGTCACGTTCTCCGGTGTTCTCCAGATCCTGTTCCCAGGCTGGGATATCGGCAATCCTCTTCGAGGTGCTTTTCGCCCCCAGGGAGCGGTAACCCTGGGCATAGAGTTCGTTGTGAGGGATGTTGAAGGTGCGGATGGTGTTCCATACATCTCTCTCCGTGAAGTGCAGGATGGGGTTAATTCGCGTATGGCCGGGAGAAAGCTCCGCAGGTTGGCGATAGGTGAAGTATTCGTCCCGGGCTCTAGCGACCTGCTCATCCCACCGCAACCCTTGGAAGACTGCCTTGATCTTGTACTCCTCCAGGAAAAGGTTGAAGGGGACCGTCTTCATCAGGTGGTTGCCAACATATGATTCTGCTTCAAAGGCGAATTCACCCTCCTCATAGCCAATTCTTGCAACCTCTTGACGATTTCGCTCATTGAGATCCCTGACACGGACCAGGGCGCCTAACTGCCCGCCGGCGGCCTTGATCGCCT
>Ga0315551_10003758_pt1 | contig 10730 bp, 7 predicted proteins | sample SalMarSW160290MG_FD_203678 | JGI IMG/M metagenome (GOLD analysis project Ga0315551, IMG submission 203678) | Salt marsh sediment microbial communities from the Plum Island Ecosystem LTER, Massachusetts, United States - Salt Marsh Sediment SW1602-90 ... | reverse complement strand
TTACTTTATCGGCATTAATGATGATAACAAAATCACCGTTGTCAAGATGTGGAGTGAAGTCAGCTTTATGTTTACCCCTTAATATGCTGGCAGCTTTGGAAGCTAATCTTCCCAAAATTTCATCTTTAGCATCTATAATCCACCAATCCTGTTTGATGTCCTCCTTCTTTAATGAAAAAGTCTTCATTTTTTCTCCTTTCGTAATTTAATGCTTTTTTTATCTAATTATTGTATACTTCTCTGGTTTAATATATATGGAAAAGGTATTTTGTCAAGAACTGTTTTATAATTACCCACATCACCCCAATACCCGAAGCTATTAGCTATTCGTCTTTTGCTTTTAGCAAATTAACTCATTCGCAAGTCTCAAATTTTAGAATTTAATACTAAATGAAATAGAAAATTGTTATTTTTTTCGCTAACAGATAAGCGCAAATAGCCAATAGCTTTTTTTTGCCACTTGAAATTTTTATTTTTTTTATTATAATAATTGACATGAATAGAAGAAATTACATGGAAAGAATGGTAGAGGAAATTTTGATCGAAATCTTTAAGGGTTATCCTGAATATGCTGATATTAAATCTTATAAAGAAGAGATAATCGCTTTAGCGCTTACTAAATGCGAACCATTTTATACAACCAGTGATGTAGGGCATGCAGTAGTGAAGACAAGGATGGATAGCTCTGGTTTTCGTTCGAAAGTTACCTCTATTGTTTTGGAAGCGATAGGGCAAGTTAAAGAAAATCCCAGAGAATAAATTTTTTCCTTAACCTTTCGTTTAAATATGGATCTTTTTAACATATATACTACCGTATATATCTTTTTATAATTAAGGATTTTTGTTATGAAAGTTGGTTTTCTTCAATTTTCACCTGTTTTTGGTAACCCTGAGAAAAACTTGGATTTTATCAAAGAAAAGATTAATAATACAGACCCTCTCGATATACTGGTTCTTCCTGAACTTGCGCTTACGGGTTACACTTTTGAGGATTCCGAGGAAGCTTATTCTTTGAGTGAGAAGGTAGGGGAGAAGTTAACGGGAGAATTGATAAGTATTGCTGGGGAAAACGGTGTTGCAATGGCAGTAGGTTTTCTTGAAAGAGAAGGCAAGCATCTTTACAACTCAAGTATTCTTGTTGACGGAAACGGAATTATAGGAGTTTACCGAAAGGTACATCTTTTTCGTGAGGAAAAGTCCATTTTTAAGTCAGGCAATGTGGGTTTTCCGGTTTTTGAGATTGATGGCGTTAAGGTTGGTCTGCTTGTTTGTTTTGATTGGATCTTTCCGGAAGCCTCAAGAACACTTGCTTTAAAGGGAGCCGATATAATCCTTCATTCAGCAAACTTGGTACTGTCTTATTACCAGAAAGCGGCCGTTACCAGAGCAATAGAAAATAGGGTTTTTATAGTTCTTGCAAATCGAATCGGGGTAGAGGATAGGTTCGGCACCAAAAATGAGTTTACGGGTGGAAGTGAAGTTGTTAGCCCGAAGGGGAAGATAATGTTGAAAACCGAAAAAGACGAAGAAGGAATATTTTCAGTTGATATTAATCCTGAAGAAGCCAGGGATAAAAACGTGACAGAATTAAATAACCTTTTCGGGGATCGTAAACCCGAGTTTTATGAGAATTGGGGATAAACAACCCCCCATCCCCAAAATTATTATTACCGCAGAGACACAGAGAACGCAGAAAAAAAATTTGTGTAATTAGTGTGATTTGTTGTTACTGTTAAAAATGTTCGTTTTTTCATGTCTTATAGCTTGAATTTTTTTGTAATATTGTTAAATTTATATAATAAGCGGAAGGGCGGATAGTCGCGCTCTCTTTAAGAGGGTGAGGAAAGTCCGGACATTGCGGGTAAGAAAGGCTCCCTTCGGGAGGCACCGTAAGGTGACGGAAAGTGCCACAGAAAACATACCGCCCTGCTTTAGGCAGGGTAAGGGTGAAAAGGCGAGGTAAGAGCTCACCGGGCTTCTGGTGACAGAAGTTGCTTGGTAAACCCCCTTTAATGCAAGACAAATTGGGTAGGTCCATTTACCCGGACCGATAATCCCGGGTAGTCGCAAAGATCAATGACTGTCTATAACAGAATCCGGCTTATAGCCCTTCCGTTTTAATTTACCGCAGAGAACACAGAGCCCACAGCACACTTTTAAATGATAGGACGCAGATGAACGCAGATTAAAAAGGATTTTTTATTTGTTTTTTTTAAAATCCCAACCCTTTTCCCCAAATAATAGCCACTGATTTGCACTGATAAGCACAGATTCTCTTCCCATCTCGTCTTTTATTGTTGTTAAATCAAAATTTTTTTTTAAATCCGTGTTTGTCTGTGTTTATCCGTGGCCAATATTTGTTTTATTTCTTTTTCTCCAGTATAATCCATTCCTCGGAAAGTTCGGCGATTTGGGTTATTATGTCCTTATATTCTGAGTAGTAATCTGCGGGAATTAGTTCTTTTTTCTCCGTATAATAATCCTTGTATGTAATTGATTTTTCAGCCCTTTCAAGAGAGTTTTTAAACTCGACAAAAGGGTTTAAAAGGTTAATTTCTTTTGGGAGATAACGAACTATGTAGTTCTCAGGTACATATATTTTTATTTCGTTTTCTTCTTTATTGAGTTTTCCCCAGTAAATTGGGTACTTTCTATCCGTTGCTCCCACGGAATAAGCGGAATATTTGATACCGGGTATGTGAAATAGTAAGAAGTTGCCCTGTTTTAAAGCCAAACCTTTGGCTTGATATTTTATATTAATTTCAACTTCCGCCTCGTCGTTATCTATATGAATAAGGGAAAGATCTGTTATGTTTGATCCTGGTATGTTTCTGTTTACGTAGCTTTCAATCATGTTGTTTTTATCTTCTTCTCTCATATATCTAAGGCTTTTTAATTTAAGCGCCATACTGCCCAGAAAATTCATTTTTTCTTCTATTTTTGCCTCACCATTTTCGTTAAGTTCTATTATTCTTGAAATAGATGTTTTTTCTTTATCGCCTCCAAATAGAGGTATTTGGATAAATTCGTTTTTTGTTACGGATAATCCCATAGTGCCTTGATATTCAGATCTTATGTATCCGTATGGATTGAGTTCCGAAGAGGGGTCAAGGAATGTACCCCTGAGTTTTATCAAAGCTCCATCGAATTGATATAGGGAAGGAACGTTTTTAGCTAATTCCCCCCTTGTTTTTGAACGGACTAAAACCAATTCTGGGCGATATCCTTTTGAGATTAAAGCAGAGTATAAAAGACATGTTTTATCAAGAGAATTCGCCAGTTTATTTTCTAATATTTCCGCAACACTTTTAGGGTAAATGTTGAAGTTATGAGAGGGTACGCCTACAAATCTTATTAAGTCTATTATTTCTTTATATATGTCTTCTGGTTCGCTGCGTTGTGGAGTGTATTCTCCCTTAAGGTGTTTTTTTAGGTTTTGAGATATTTTTCCCCAATCATTCTTGATTCCGGCTGTTATTCTTGGGAAAATATAAGCTTTTGGTGGAGCATTGTCTTCATCTTCCAGAGCTTGCAACTGGTCTATTTCCCACCGGAAAATTTTATTTCTTCCAGAAAATTTTAATTCAGGGGCATCTGTTTTCCAATTCTGCCAGTCTATATCAAAATTTCTAGGTGCTTCCACTCTAATAATGCTTTTAAGAGTGGAGCCGGAGCTTCCTAGAGTAGTTTCTAGAATAAATGGAAATTCTTCAGTTATTTTTCCGTAAATGGTAATTTTAATATCCAGGAAATTTCCGGGTTTTACTTCTCGGAGTGCTATTTTTCTTTCATGAGAATTCTCGTAAGGGGGTATTCGGGAATAAATAGAAGCATCTTCTATGGCGTTTTCTCTAAGGTGAAGTACGTCACCTTCTTTTGTTATAGTTCTGCCGAAATTTATTTCCATTTTTTCTTCTTTTGATCTATAGTTAAAACTTAAATTGCCTGAACTTCTTCCTTTTTCGGAGCAAATAGCTCTGATGAGTCTTAGTGAATAGGCGTAACTGGAATCTTTTTCAATTTTAAGGTGTTTATCGCAGTAAATATCTACATACCTTTTGTCTTTGAACTCTGAAAGGTCGGTTTTTAAACTCTTCAATAATATTGGGTCTGTTATATCCTTTGTGGTTTTCCATAGATAGCCTTCTCTTTTTTGTGCAATATCTATACTTTTAACTTCTTTTTGGGGGAAAGTAACCTTGGCATCTGATGTTGTTACGAATATTGAGTCAGGAGTTATTTTCCTGACTCTGCATTTGTATTCTTCGCCTTTTTCAGTGTATAGTATATCTTCTTTCCATTCGCTTTCATTTTTTAAAATTTGCTTGTTGCAAGATTGTAGAAAGATGTTTGAAAAAATAATAAGTAATATAATTCCTTTTTTCATCGGTTTCCTCCTGTTAATAGCATAATCACAGGTCTTTTTGCGTAGTTCAATATTTCATTGCATAGAGCCTTATAATTACTGTATTCGGAAACTTCTATTTTTTTATCTTTTCTCCTCCAAGCGTCTTTGAATATTAAGGTGTCACCTTTTTCGGTATAGGAAGCTGTATATTCCGCGTTTTTTTCTTTCCCCGCAAATTGTTCGGGTATTGATAAGATTTTTATTTCTTTTGGTAAACATAATTCAAAGGTATGAACAATTTCTTCGGAAGTATCGTATATTAAGTTATGATTACGGTTTGAGAGAGAAAGCTCATTTTTTGTATACCTTTCTTCAAGTTCGGGAAGTTTCAATAGATATAATTCCCCCTGTTTTTTTAGAAGTTCCGGTACTTTATATTTAATTGTCATTTTTAAAGGTTTGGAGATATTATTTAAATTTTTTAAATTGTAATCCATTAGTATTGCTCCCGAAGAGACTCTTTTTGCCATCTGTTCAAACTGTTTTTTCTTTTCCTCGGGTTCGAGCCTTTCCCAATAGGCTCTTATTCCGGCTTCATAACTTCCAGTGTAGCTCGACTGAAAAGTTACGTAAGCTGAATCGTTTTTGTTTATTTTAATTGAGTATGTGTAATTTCGTCTATTTGTTTCAGGTACCGGTACTTCAATGAAGTCAATCCTTGATTTTTGCGCGCAAATCGCATCGGTTCCGTGATCCATTGCTGCAAAAGAAGGATATCTATGGTGTTCAGAAACCGGATCCAGAAAGTAAGGGTTTTTTCCCGTTGGAAAAACTTCAACAATAGCATGATTTCCCCAGAATGATGGTATCTCTTTGATTAACTGCGGACCTGGGTAGGCATGTAAATAAACCGGGTATGCTTCAATATCAGTTGCTTTTAATAGAGTTGAGAATAGTATAGCCTTATCAGTACAGTCTCCGTATCCGTTTTCGAGGGTCTGGGAAGCTTCGTGACCCGAAACTCCGCTTGCCGCGGTTCCTTTTATGGATATATATCTTATATTTCTCTGTATCCAGTGATATAGCGCGGCTGTTTTTTCTTCATGAGTAGTTAAATCTTTTGTCAGGGAATCCGCAATTTGTTGGATTTCTTCGGTTACTTTCATCCTTTTTTTCTGAAAATCAGCGTACCAGTTAAATATATAATCCCAGTCTTTTTGATTTGAAAGACGTAAAAACGGTACCAGATCTTCGGTAACCGGCATCAGAGGTTCGTCAACAGGCGGCAGGGTATTATTTTTTTCGAAGATATATTCTTTCGTTGAATCAGTGGATGAAGAATCAACTATAACACCTTTTTCGTTTTTAATAACAAAATTAAAATAACTATCAGAAGGTAGTATTGTTTTTATAGACGATTTCATTACAGGCTCAGATCCTCCGAAGAACCATCCACTTGTAAAGATTTTCTTATCCCATGGGTTAAAAATTTCCTCTATGTATTTGTATTCAACAATATCTCCGACTTCTACTTCTGGTATTGAAAATGAGATTATCTTTGTTTTCCCAAAATAGATTTCTTCTGTTTTTGGTTTTGTTATTTTTATCTTGCTCATATCAAGAGATATAATTCTGCCGTCGCCTTTTATAACTCTTGCCATTTCGATTTTCGTTTTTTCTCTTTGAGGGTCAAATTGTCTTTGAAAAGTAGCCCAGGTTCGTTTGGAGTCTTTTAAAATTAAACCTCGAAAGTGATATTCGTTACTACGTGTTCCATCCGGGAAAAGGATGTATACTCCTTTATCAAGCATGACTACTCCGTCGAAATCGGAATATTCTTTTATTAATTTTTCTCTATCCTCAAGAACGCCTTTGATATCCTTGGGTAGTTCTCCTTTTCCTTTTTCTAAGCCTCCCTCGCCAAATATGATAGATTTGACTTCACTTCTTAAAAAAACGGTATCAGTTGTGTAAATAGTGTCATTTTTCATCCGGATTGAATCTGAATTAACGATTTTACCATTATTTAATTCTATTCTATGGGGAAAAATGAGCAAGGGAATTATTAATATTAGGAAAAGCGATTTTCTCAATATGCCTCCTTTTTTTAATAAGTTAGTCCGTTGGACTGTTTTAAAAATAGATTCACCACCCTACCGCTAATATAGCTTGAAACCTATAGCCAAAAACTCGAAAATCATTTTTGCCAGTTATTCTTCATCAAGGGGTGTGATTTTACGAAGTTTTTTCTGATATCGCTTTTTCTTGTAGGCAATTAATATGACTACAATAGAAGTTGTCATCATGAATATACTTAAAACCTGTGAAAGAGTGAGATATTTGAGTATTAAAGCGTTTCCTGAATATTGTCTGAAAAAGTCAATTACAAATCGATGGAGTCCGTATAAACCTAAAAATAGAGTAAAAAGAAATCCGTTAAAAACTCTCTTCCTTCTGATTTTCCAGAGTATCAAGAAAATTATAAAAAGATTTAAGGTTGATATGAGTTGTGTCGGAATTACAGGTAGGCTCTGTTGAACTTCACTTCCGATCAAGCCTCTTTGTATGTGGTCCAGATATACAGGGGGAAACCATCTTGAAGGAAAAGTAACTCCAATACAGCTGCCCGTAACTTTACCATAGCAACAACCGTTAAGGAAACACCCTATTCTGCCGATAGAAATAGCTATTGCAATGCCGGGTGCTGTAATATCCATAACTTTAGATAACGGCAATTTTGCCATTTTGATAAATAATATTCCACCTGCAAATCCACCAATAAAGCCTCCGTAGAATACCATTCCTCCTTCCCAGAGCTTAAAAATAGAGATGAAATCTGGTGCGAATTGATGCCAGTTTTCCCATACATACCAGATTCTTGCTCCTATTAGCATTCCAACTATAATCCACATTGAAAGGGATTGTATGACAATTGGTTTGATTAGGTTTCTCATTGCTTCTCTGTTTATGAAGTACATTCCAACAAAATATCCGATTACTGCCATTACTCCGTAGGCAGGTACATGAAAGTCTTTAATTACGAGTAAATACCTGTACATTAGTTCCTCCTTTAATCTCTCTATAATTTAATACAAGATTTTTATTTCGCATTTATAGTTTTACCAGTCAACTTTTTGTTTTTTTGCAAAAAAATATCTCATTTAATTTCACCGCCTTTTTCTGGTAAATAAAATATAAAAATTTAAAAAACAAAGCCCACACCACATCCCAGATAGTAATCACGAGATTGCACCCTAGTACAGTCGTTCCTCACTACCCCGATACAGTCATTCTTCCTTACGGGGCAGGCAAGGCAGGCAGATTAACACAAGATTACCCAACCTCCCCAAATATTTTTTATTTTTAAACAACAAAATATTTTTTTTAATCCGTGTTTATCCGTGTTCATCCGTATCTATTCCTTTTTTATTTTATTTTCTTTTCTTTTCCTCTGTGTTCTCAGTGTTCTTTCCTTTTTTAACACAATTATTCCTCTGTGTCCTCTGTGGTTAATCTTTTTTCTTTTTTAGATCCATTTTAATATTTAATTTTTACATTTTAGCGACTTTGCCGCGTTTGGATTACCTGTTCGTTTTTCGACTCTTTTCTTAATTCCGATCTTTTTACAAAAGTTTTCGAAGGACATTTTTCGAAACCGGGTTCTAATAATTTGTTATTTGTTATTTTTTCCCACTGTATTCTTGCAAGTTTACCATCCATTTGTATGATTTCATTTTCCGTTACCCTGGTACATAGGGTACAGCCGGTGCAGCCTCGTGAGCAAGCTTTTTTGACTGTTTTAGCATCGTCATACGAACGACAGGCTATGTATATATCCTGCTCCTTGGGAATGAGTTCGAAAAGACCTCTTGGACAGGTTTTGACACAAATCCCGCAAGCTGTACATCTTTCTTCTATTATGTAGGGTAACCCTTTTTCTCCCATTTTAATAGCATCAAACGGGCATTCACTAACACAATCTCCGAGTCCAAGGCAACCATACTGACATCCTTTATCTCCACCCATTAAGTCAAGTGCTTCACAGGTTAAAATACCGTCATAATTTGCAATTCTTTCCGCGGTATCATGATCTCCAAGACAGCAAAGTACGGCTACTTGTTCTTTTGTTCCATTTTCCGCTTTAACTCCCAGTATTTTTGCCACTTTATTTGCGACTTCTTCACCACCTGCTTTACAACCGTTTACAGCATATTTTCCATCGATTACTCCGCCGGCAAAGGCCGCACAGCCCGGAGCACCACAGGCACCGCAATCAATACCAGGTAAAAGATCAAGAATCTTTTCTATTCTTTCATCCTTTTTAACTTTAAATTTTTCAGCGCTAAATACTAAAAAAGCTCCAAAAATAAGCGTTAATCCTGCGAGAAGTAATACAGGTATTAAGATTGATGTCATTAACCCTCCCTTTTTTATTGAGGTCACTTTCTTAAAAGTAAAATAAATAGAAGTTATTCATTGTCAAGAGTGGATAATTCAATTTTACCGCAAAGACGCAGAGAACGCAGAGAAAAAAATATATTTGTATTGTTATTACCACAACCCCACCAAGACTAATTAAACCACAGAAAACACAAAGAGCACTAAGATAAAAGGACGCAGATAAACGCAGATTTTCAGGATTTTTTTTGTTGTTGTTTTTGCTAAGTCCCAACCCCCAAATCCAAAATCCCAAATATAGCCACGGTTCAACATGGATTTACACAGATGAAAAATTTTTTCTTAATTTAATAAAAATAAAAAAATATAGTGATATGGGGGAGGGTATTCGTGTTTATCAGTGAAAATCTGTGGCTAATTTATGGGTTGGGGGCTGTGGACTCTGAGGTTTTCGTAAAATAATCGCTGATTTTTTCGATATGTTTTATTGCCTTAAAGAACGCGTCGGTTGTTTCGGGACAAAAATGTTTACCTTTTTCTTCTTCAATCATAGAAAATGTTTTCGAAAGAGTGAAAGGTTCTTTTCTATAAGGTCTCTCTGAAGTTAGCGCGTCGAAAAAGTCAGATAAAGCAACAATTTTTCCGGCTAAAGGGATTTTTTTTCCGGCAAGACCCCTTGGATATCCTTTTCCGTCCCATCTCTCATGATGGGTGTATGCAATCTCAGCAGCCGTTTTAATTATATCTGATTTAGAATCTTTAAGAAGTTTAAATCCAAGAGTTGTATGTTTTTTCATTATCTCCCATTCATCCGCGTCTAGTTTGCCCGGTTTTGTGAGTATTTTATCCGGGATGCCAATTTTACCAATATCGTGCAGAGGGCTCCCTTTATAAATCGTCTCAATTAAATTATCATCTAAACCTAAATTTTCCGCTATTATTTTTGAAAAAGTCGCGACTCTTTTAATATGATTTCCGGTTTCCTTATCTTTATATTCGGCAGCCTCACCAAGTACATATATGGTTTCAAGCTGAGCGGATTTGAGTTCATCGGTAAGCTGGGCGTTTCTTATCGCCACCGCAGCCTGTGAAGCGAGAGATTCGGCTAATTTTTCGTCTGGATGGGTAAAAAAAGTGCCTTCCCATTTTTCTGTTTTGTTTATGAGTTGAAATACGCCTACTAATTTATTCTCCCGGTCAATAATGGGTACAGTTAACATAGATTTGCATTTGTAACCTGTCTTTTCTTCAAATTCCGTATTATGGCAGTAAGGACAATTTTTTATGGAATTTAGATCTTTTATGTTTAATATTTTTTTGTTTTTTGCGCTCCAGCCGGCAATCGATTTATTTGATATGGGTAAGGCATGCGGAGAAATTGATTCTAAGAAATTTTTTTTACCCATCTTTTCTTCAAGGGTAAGATTACGTGAAATTCTGTATTCCAGTTTGTTATTTTTTTCGAGATAAAAGGTTCCTGCATCGGCTTTACAAAGTTTACAGGCGTCTTCAAGGATTATGTTAAGTAATTTGGCGAGATCTTTTTCTGCTGATAATTTAATTCCTATTTCTATTAGTGTATCATAAGTTCTCATATATATTTATATTAATTAAATTGATGCAATATGTCAATATTTATTTCACCGCAGAGACGCAGAGAAAGCAGAGGAAAAACAAAAAAAATCACCACAGAGTACACAGAGGAAAACAAAAAACGCACTGAGATCACAGAGAAAAAAATTTCTTGTTTAAATCCCAACCACACCAAAACAAAGAGGAACAACGAATCACACAAATAGCACAAAGATAATAGGACACGGATGAACGCAGATTTTCAGGATTTTTTTTGTTGTTACTATTTAACTATTTTACAGTTAGGACATTTGTCCGGTTAGGGTTGTTAGAAGAGATATTTTCATTTACAATAGTTCACAAAGGAGGGAGAAATGGAAGCCCAAGCTCTAAAGCGGATAGAGTCCAAAAC
>Ga0315551_10003745_pt1 | contig 10746 bp, 8 predicted proteins | sample SalMarSW160290MG_FD_203678 | JGI IMG/M metagenome (GOLD analysis project Ga0315551, IMG submission 203678) | Salt marsh sediment microbial communities from the Plum Island Ecosystem LTER, Massachusetts, United States - Salt Marsh Sediment SW1602-90 ... | reverse complement strand
TGCTTTGATTGCCGAAATCAACCCTCTGGTGCGAACCTCAAAGGGGGATTACATAGCGCTGGATGCCAAGATAGAGATTGACGACGATAGTCTCTACCGCCACCCCGAGCTGAACTTAAGTCTGGATAGCCGTATCCCTAACGTTCTGGAGCGTAAAGGACGCGAGATTGGGGTTACCTATGTTGAGCTTGACGGGGATATAGCTATCATTGCCAGCGGCGCCGGTCTGGGGATGGCCAGTATGGATATCATCAGCCGCCAGATGCGCCCGGCTAACTTCCTGGAAACGGGAGGGGCTATTACCGCTGAGCTTATGTACAATGTTATGGACCTGGTTTTGCAAAAGGAAGGAATAAGGGCGGTCTTTATCAATGTCTACGGGGGAATCAACCCCATCCACGAAGGGGCCCAGGGGGTTGTTGATTATATGAAGGAGCACCAGGTTAACGTACCGGTGGTGGCTAAAGCCCTGGGTAACCACCAGGAGGAGACCTGGGAGATTTTCCGGAATAATGGCGTCCATGTGGTCAGTGATGTGTCTACGGAGAAGGGTGTGGAGCACCTTGCCCGCCTGCTGGAGGGTGGTAAGTGAGTATCCTGCTGAATAGCGAGACCAAGGTTCTGGTGCAGGGTATTACCGGCCGGATAGGGCGTGTCCAGACCAAGTGGATGCTGGAGTACGGCACCAAAATAGTTGCCGGGGTTACCCCCGGTAAAGGCGGGCAGGAGGTGGAGGGGGTGCCGGTTTATGATACTGTTGCCGAGGCCGTCGCTGAGCGGGGCGCCGAGGCTTCGGTATTTTTTGTTCCCCCGGGGGCGTTCAGGGAAGCCGCCCTGCAGAGCATTGACGCCGGTATAAGCATGATTGTGGTCATTACCGAGCACATACCGGTTCATGATGCTATGGAAATCAGGGAGTATGCCAGCGAGCGCGAGGTGCGGCTTATCGGCCCCACCACTCCCGGTATTATTACTGTCGGTCAAGCCAAGATGGGGATAATGCCGGGTAATATGTTTACCCCCGGCCGCGTCGGCGTCATCTCCCGGAGCGGCACCCTGTCCTACGAAATAAGCATCAACCTGACTACCGCCGGTCTCGGCCAGAGTACCGTGGTCGGTATGGGGGCTGACTCGGTGGTATTTACCAGCATACCTGAGCTGCTGAGGCTCTTTGAGAAAGACCCGGATACCGACCTGGTGGTGATTGTCGGTGAGGTGGGGGGTGTCCAGGAAGAGAATGCGGCTCAGTTTATCGACCGCTGGATGACCAAACCGGTGGTGACCTATATTGCCGGCCACAACGCCCCCGAAGGCAAGAGGATGGGGCATGCCGGCGCCATCATTCAGGGTGAGCATGGCATGGGGATACCTCAGTCTAAGATGGCCGCTCTCCGGGAGGTGGGTGTGGATGTTGCCATGTACCCCTCAGAGGTGGTGGAGCTGGTTCAAAGGCACCTGAATCATTCTTAGAGCCTTGATTCCAACATATGACTCCCAGACTGATATTTATTTGGCTTTAAGCCGTTTGGGATATTAGATGAGTAAAAAGAGCAAAGATTTGATTCCCCCCGGCTTGGCTTATGTAGCCGATAACATCATCTCCAAGCATAACCTGCTGGGCGCTCCCGGGGAAACCGGCGCCAGGTGGGCTGAAAAACTTAACCTGCCCAAAGAAGCCGAGACCATATTCTTTGCCGGTTGCGGCTATCAGTATAACGACAGCCTGCAGTCCCTGATGTCTTTAATAAGGAAGCTGGATAAAAGCCCCATCGGGGCCGAGTTGCCCATGGGCCTGGCCGGTTTTCAGAAGAAGCTGGGTTTTGACCCGGCGCAGGTTTACCGCCGGCTGACGGCTAAAAATAGCGACTCCGCCGCCCAACCGTTGCGGGACGCGGTTAAAGTTCTGCAGAAGCTGGGGGTTGAGTTCGGCTATCTGGCTGAGGATGAGCCGTGCTGCGGGGGGCTCTTGCACTATATCGGGCTGGAAAAAGATTTTGTCCGGAATGCCCGGAATCTATATGAAAATCTAAAGTCCCACGGCGTGAAAAGGATTATCGGCATTGTTCCCTCCTGCACCTATACCCTGGCGGAGTTGATTCCCCAACATGTCCCGGGCTATGACCTGGAGGTAAAGCATTTTCTGCAGGTGGTGCTGGAGGGGATTGAGGATAGGGAGTTACGCTTTCCCCGTGAGGTTAAGGTGGCTTATCACGACCCCTGCCAGCTTTCCCGCTACCTGGGTCTTATCGAGGAGCCACGCCGGATTCTCAGGGCTGTTAAGGGTATTGAGCTGGTGGAGCCTGAATGGACTTACGGGGAGTGGTCTACCTGCTGCGGGGGTGGGGGCGGCTTTGAGGTGGTTTTCCCGGAGCTGAGCCAGATTCTGGCGGTAAACCGGGCTAAGGAACTGGTTGAAACCGGCGCCCAGATTCTCGTTACCCACTGCCCCGGCTGTGTCATGCAGCTGGAAGAGGGGCTTAAAGCGCTCAAAGCTAGGGATGTGGAAGTCCTTGACTTAGCCCAGGTAGTGGCTATGGCTATGGGAGGGTGAACCGAATGGGTGGTTTTGGCGAATACAAGAAAGAAATAATGAACGCCGCTCATAACGAGAGGATAAGGCTGGCGCTGTCCCGTGCAATAAAGCGCTACCGGGCTAATGTTGATAAAGCCCTTAAAGAGTTCCCCCAGACCGTTGAGCTGGCGGAAGAGGTCAGGGAGATAAAGGAAAAAGCCATCGGCAGGATGGACCAGCTGGCGGAGCAGGCATGCCAGGTTATAGAAGCCAACCACGGCAAGGCCTATATCGCCAGGACTGCCGAAGACGCCCTGAATATTATCGGGGGGCTGGTGGGTAGCGGTAAACTGGTTGTCAAAGCCAAGAGCATGACCTCCGAGGAGATAGGCTTAAGAGAGCACCTGGAGGAGGGGGGCAACGAGGTCTACGAAACCGACCTTGGGGAGTTCATCGTGCAGAAGCTGGGTTCAAAGCCGATGCACATCCTGGCGCCGGCGGTTCACGTGCCCAAGGAGGACGTCGCCAAACTTTTATCGGAGATTACCGGCCAGGAACTGCCTGCTGATATCGAAGTGCTGGTAGCCACCGCCCGGAAATTGCTCAGGGAGAAGTTCTTTAATGCGGATATAGGCATTAGCGGCTCTAACGTGGTTGCCGCCGAGACCGGCTCGCTGTTTCTTATTGAAAATGAGGGTAATATCCGCCTGACCACCAGCGCGCCGCCGGTCCACATTGCCCTGGTGGGCATGGAGAAGCTGGTGCCCACCCTGCATGAAGCCTGGAAGGTGGCTGAGGTCACCTGGCGCTACGCCAACTATACCATTCCCCAGTATATAAGCGTCGTCTCCGGGCCGAGCAGCACCGGCGATATCGAGAAGGTGATAACCTACGGCGCCCACGGACCGAGGGAGTTCCATGTCATCTTTCTGGACGGGGGCAGGACTGAGTTAGCCCGCAATCCGGGCTTAAGCCAGGTACTTTACTGCCTTAGGTGCGGCGGCTGCCTCTATGAGTGCCCCGTATTTGGGGTAACGGCCGGCCACTTTGGCGATAAGTACTTTGCCGGCATCGGCGCCATATGGGCGGCTATGATAACCGGCGATAGGGAAAAAGCGGCGGCACTGGCTTATACTTGCCTGACCTGCGGGCGGTGTAAAATAAGGTGCCCGATGAAGATTGATGTGCCGGAGATGGTGGTTGAGCTGAGGAAATTGCTGGTGGAGGGGGGGCTGAGTTAGCCCCGGTCACTTGGAATTGCGCGGAAAGGCGGACTCTTTTACAATCTCTGAAATGTCTTTAACTACTAGCTTTTCTTCCATTCCCTCGTCCTTTATCGCTTCACTAAGCATAACGGCGCAGGTGGGGCAGGCTACCGCTAAGATGTTGGCGCCGGTCTCGTAGGCTTCTCTAGCCCTGATTCTTGACGGGCTATTTTCGCCGCCGCCGAAGAAATCGGTGTAGAAATTACCGCTACCTCCGCCACAGCAGAAGGAATTCCCGCGGTTCCTTTCCATTTCTATCAGTTCGACCCCCGGAATTGCCTTTAGTATTTCACGCGGTGCTTCATATTCACCGGCGTGCCTGCCCAGAAAGCACGGGTCATGATAAGTCACTTTCATGCTGAGCTTTGAGGCTGGTTTTAGTTTCCCTTGTTCAATAAGGTCGCGGAGTAGCCTGGTGTAGTGAAATACTTCAAATTCGGCGGGGTATTCATTCCGGAAGACATTATAGGAATGGGGGGAAAGGGTTACAATCTTCTTTACCCCGGCTTTCTGGAAAAGTTCGGTGTTCTTGTCTCTTAGCATCTGGAAAATACGGCTTTCGCCGAGCAAGCGGGTTTCGTTGCCATCGCACTCTTCGGCGGAGCCAAGGATACCGAAAGAAGTGCCGGCTTTAAGCAACAGTTCACCGAGCGCTTTGGCGGCTTTCTGTCCCTTCTCATCGAAGGAGCCAACACAGCCGACATAGTAGAGGAAATCCTGGCCGGTGTAAGGCTCTATCCCCATGCCTTCAGCCCAGCCGCCCCGGTTTTCTCTCAGTTCCCGGTAGGGATTGCCATAGGCTTCGATATTGCGGAAAAAATGGGCCACCTTGGGCATAACCAGCCCGTTTGCCACCACCTCTTCTCTGGCCGCTATTATTGTATTGACAATATCATTGCTAAAGGGGAATTTACAGCTCTGGACGCAATTATCGCAGGTGGTGCAGGAATAGAGTATTTTGCCCAGTGATTCAGACCACTCGATTTCTCCCTCCATCCAGGCTCGTATAAGCCACATCAGGCCGCCCGGCGAGTAGCTTTTCAGACGGAATCTATTGTAAATGGGGCAGTTAAACTCCGAGTAATCCAGGGTTAGCTGGCAGTATCCGCAGCCAAAGCATCTATAGATTGCGTCCTTATAATCTTGTAGGGGAATTTTAGCCCACCTCCCAGTTTCCCGGATTCATGATACCGTTGGGGTCCAGCGTTTTCTTTATCCTGTCTATTAATTGACGCGTGTTGGCGTCCATCTTTTCCAGAATCAGTTTCTGCGCCGGCAGTTCCGGTTTCCAGACCACCCCACCCAGCTCCAGGGTTAGCCGGTTAGTATCGTCCAGAGCCCCTCTGGCTCTCTCCGCTTCCTCCTCAACCGCCCGCTTAAAGGGGTAGGAATAGGCGAGCATGACGCTGTGGCCGCCGGGCAGGAGCTGTATCCCCAGTTGATACATCAGGTCATATTTATGGGCAATTTCAATTCCGCTCTGCCAGGCCTGGGGGGTTACCTCTATCGGCAGTATGGCTCCGGTGTATTCAAAACCGCCGCCTTTCCTGAAATCGGCGGCAGTTGCCGCGAATGGGGGTACACCGAGAAATCTCTCCCGCAGCGGGGTCAGTGCCGGTTCTTTGTTTACCGGCGAAACCTTATCCCTGTGTTTACGGAAAATCCGCTCGTGCAGTCCTTTTTTGGTTTCAAACTCCGCTTCCGATTCCCCGGAAATGACGATAATGTAATATATGCGCTGCGCCCACCTGGGCTTTTCCTGGCTGATAATAAAACAGTTCTCCAGGAGATTAATCTGGCTGAGTTCGGATATAATCTGCGGAATCAGTTCAGCACTATCGGAGACGAATAGCAGGAGGTCCCTGAAGGCGGGATTGGGGAAAAGCTGAATTGATATCTTGGTGACGATACCGGTTGTTCCCAGCCAGCCCAGGAAGAGACCCATAAGGTCGGGGAGGGGGTCCCGGCTAAACCAGTTGGGACTTACCGAGCAGGAGCCCAGTTTGCATACCTCGCCGGTGGGTAAAACTACCTCCATGCCGTTGACCATCTGTGAGTTAACGCCATATCTCGGGGTGAGATGGCCGTGTCCGTGAATCAGTATGTTGCCAACCACGGTGGCGGTGGGGGGCGACTCGGGGGTTGAGTGCTGGAGGTGGGGGTGATTTTTTTCAAGGTGGGCTCTCAGAGCCGCCTGGGTGACTCCGGCTTCAATTACGGCGTAACGGCTGGCTTCATTTACCTCAATGATACTATCCATTCTTTTCATGTCCAGTACGATGCCGCCCCTGACCGGGACGGTCAGAGCCGATAAAGTCAGCCCTGCCCCCATCGGGGTGATGGCAATCTTTTCCTGGTTTGCCAGCTTGACTATCTGCTGAACTTCAGCCACTGTTCCGGGCATGACAACGTAGTCGGCTTGGCGCGGCTTCTGTGCCCCCGGGTCACGGGAATAGAGATACAAATCTTCGGGGCGGTTTGATACGTAGTCCTGGCCGACGATTTTAGACAGCTGGCTCGAGAAGTCTTTTTTCATGGGTACTTACTTTCTAACATACTACGGGTTACTTGTGCAAGATTTGGTTTTAATTTCAGGGCAGGCCTTCAGCCTGGAGCTTGTCTATCAAACGGTGTATTGGCACCACTTTTGCCTGCCACAGCCATACAGGGTTACTAAAGCCTGGGGCGGCGCCGTAATGTTTCCGCTAAATCAAACGGCGTAACCTCCGGCTGTAATGCCCCATATACCGTAAAAACATTTTGAAAATTGCTAAATTCCCGCTCTATAGCTGCCAATTCCTCTGGCGATAACGGGGTCACGCCAGAGGGGCGCAGAGGCGTATTTATTTGTACTTCATCGGGGGAAAGCTGCCCGGCTATTTTTGCCATGCCCGCAGAGTAGCCCTTGTTTGCCTTAATGAACATAATCTGGATGGCGAGCTTCCCGTGGTATTCTTTTCTAAAGAGCTGGAGCGCCTTCAGGATTTCAGCCAGTGTCTGATTTCCGACAGGACGGTTGATTTTACGAAAAATATTCTCAGTCGGCGCATCGACCTTGGCTACAACCACATCAGCCAGGGCAAGCTCGTGGCGTACGTCTTCTCTGGGTATTAAGGAAGAATTAGTAAGGACTGCTACTGGTAGTTTTAGGGTAGACTTGACCAGCCTTATTGCCTCGCCTAAATTGGATGCCAGGCTCGGCTCACCCATCCCGGAGAAGGTGGCGTAATCGGCGGCAATACCTTCTACCGCTTTCAACTCCCGGGCGAGTCTGTCCAGGCTGACGAACTCTCTACGATCCACCTCAGGGTTAACCGTCTTTCCCAGCTGGCAATAGAGGCAATCAAATGAGCACGTCTTTCCCTCGGTAGACAATAGGTCAATACCCAGCGACTTGCCCAGCCTCCAGGATGAAACCGGGCCGTAGATAGTAGAATTAGCCACTATGCTGCACCTCTAGGGAGCAAAGTGTTTTTGGTAGGCTTTCTTCCACGGTTCCTTCTGCAACGTTATGCAGTCCTTGATAGCTGCCTTTAGCGTATCCGTTGCCAGAAGCGCGCAGTGCTGGCTTTCCTCGGGTAGCCCTCCCAGGGAGTTCAGGACATCCTCCTGGCTTATCTTGATGGCTTTGGCAAGGCTTTTCCCCTTGACCAGTTCAGTTATCATGCTGCCAGAGGCGAGGGTGGTGCCGCAGCCATCAGTCATGAAACTGGCACCGCTTATAGTGCCATCCTTCACCTTGAGCCACATATGCATGGTGTCACCACAGGGGCCGGTGACCCGGGCAAAGCCATCGGCATCCTCCAGTTCCCCCAGATTCCTCGGGTTCATGCTGTGCTCGACGACAGCTTCGGAGTAGATTTTCCTCATTTCTTGTTTAATTAGTTCCTCAAACTGTTCCCAAGATGAAGACATTGCCTTCACTCCTATCTTATTTGACCTCGGCTAATACCGCCTGAGTTAGAGCCTCACCCAGAGCGGCCAAAATCTCACCGAGAATAGCGGTGGCGTTGTAGGCGTAACCTTGGCACACTTACCGCGGTGGGCTAAAGGGTCATCTCGACGCCTTCATTGGTTAATTCTTTATCGGTAACCGTTCTTAAGGGCGGCATCTGGCTGGCGTCCATGCCCGGCTCGTAGTTAAAAATATCCCCGATTTTCTTGCTCAGCAGGAATACCAGGCGGGAAATGGGGATTTCCATGGGGCAGGCATCCTGGCACTGCCCGCAGTTGACGCAGGAGTCCATGACGTGGGTAATCCTGACCATGGGGAAGAGCATGTTGGGAGGGACCTCTCCGGGGGGCACAAAGCCGCGGTCCGCCTCCAGGAAGCAGTCCTGGCAGTAGCAGATGGGACAGGCGTCCCGGCAGCCGTAGCACTTGATGCAGTGGCTGAACTGCTCCGACCAGTAGTTAAATTTTTCGTCACGGCTCATCTCTTCCAGGGGGGCGAAGTCCTTCTCCTGCCAGCGCTGAGCCAGTTCCCTTGCCGCCTGGTCTTTTTTCTCCCGGGCGGTTACGGCGTCGGCGGTGGGCTGTTCTACCTTGATATAGCCGGCGGCGACGGCGTCCTCAACCAGCTGCGCCCCTTTTTCCGAGCAGACCTCGATAAAGGTTGAGTCTTTATCCTTGGTGCCCCACTTGCCGCAGGCAACATCAGCCATCACCGGGATATTGGTCTCGCAACGGCGGCAGTTGTCGCGCCGACCCTGTCCTTTTTCTTCCAGTTCGGCTAGGTCTTTTTTCTTTTCGCTGCCGTCCTTGAGCTTGATTGTTAGCTCGTTGTCTTCAATATCTTCGCCGACGACATCGGCGGGGTCTACCTCAAAAGCCTCCCGGAACAGTGCCTTGGCTTTAGCCGGGGGCAGGGTGCCGGTGCAGTTAAGCCCGATGATAATCAGGTTATCTAAATTAATCTGGTTTCTCTTGGCCAGCTCGATAATGGCTTTAGCATCACAGGGCTTGGCGACAACGGCTATCTTCATGCCGGCAGCGCCGTCCATGTATTCCTTGAGAAAGCGGGCTATGTTGGGCGAGGCGCAGTGCAGCGAGCCGCCGGTTCCGGCCAGCTCCGCCGGGTCGGTGATGACCACGGGCACGGCGTCGTAGCGGTTGCCATCCCTGGCTTTGACCGCCAACACGGCGTCCGCCTTTTTATTTTCTAAAGCGAATTTGAGCAGGGCGGTAACGGCGCCGCCGCATTCGGCTTTCTCGGTTATTGCCTTATCCGTAGAACGGGCGATATACAGGTCTCCTTTCACGCTTTCACCTCCATCTTAACGGCACATACCTTGGTTTCGGCGCACTTAGCACTGGGGTCTAAGGCTGAGATTGTCAACACATTGGCACAGGCATTGGCGAAGTGGAAGGGAACGAAGAGCAGCCCCGGGGGTACTTGGTCGGTTACCCTGGCTTCAGTTTCAATGCTGCCCCGCCTGGTTGTCAGGGTGACCATATCCTTATCCTTGACGCCCGCCTTGTCGGCGTCTTCGGGGTTGACCTCGACGTAGCCCCGAGGGACTTCGTCATTTAGCTTTGGCGTCCTCCGCGTCATTGCCCCGGTATGGTAATGGAATAGGCTCCTGCCGGTAGTTAGAAAGTAGGGATATTCTTCATCGGGTACTTCGGCCGGGGGTTTATACTCCACCGCCTGAAAGTGTCCTAAGCCGTCAGGGGTATTAAATTTATCCAAAAACATGGAGGGCGTTCCGGGGTGCTCTTCTGAAGGACAGGGCCAGTGGATTCCGCCCACGGTTTGCTTAAGTCTATCGTAGCTTATCCCCTTGTACTGAGGCACGCAGCGCCTGATTTCCTCAAATATCTCACCAGCCGAGGAGTAGTTGAACTTATCTTTGTAGCCCATTCTTTCAGCAAGCTGACAGATTATCTGCCAGTCGGGTCTGGCCTCACCAGGTGGGTCAACTAATTTTTCTATCTTTTGCACTCGCCTGTCTATCCAGGTATGGGTAGCTTCCCTCTCTACCCAGCTAGCCGCCGGCAACACCACATGAGCCAGCTTACTTATCTCGATAGGAAATATATCCTGAACCACGAGGAAATTAGCCTGCTCTAAGGCCTTCTTCACGTTATTAACATCGGGTACTACCATCATCGGGTCTCCGCCCACAATATAGAGGTAAGGACACTTGTAAAGCATGTCTATATAGGTAATCCCGGGCTTGGTGGGCAGGTTAGTTACTCCCCAGGCTTCCTCAAAGACCTTGGCCGAGTCCTCGCCAACGCGCTTAAAGCCGGGGTAGAAAACACATAAACAGCCCATATCTCCGCTGCCCTCACCATTTATCTGCCCCCTCATTGAGTTTACCCCGCTCCCTGGTTTGCCGGCATGCCCGCAGAGAAGGGCTAGGTTGGCGTGATTCCTGACGTTGTCAGTGCCAACATAATGCTGGGACATACCCTGGTCATAGAGTATACAGCCCCTTTCTGCCTTGGCATAGGTGATGGCTGCCTCCTTGATTTTTTCTACAGGTACACCGGTTATCTCCGCCGCCTCTTTCAGGTCTACCTTGGCCAGAAAGTCGCGTAGTTCATCAAACCCGGCGGTCCTTGAGGCGATAAACTCCTTATCCTCCAGCCCTTCCGCCAGGATAACACTCATCATGGCATTTATCAGGGCGGCGTCTGTGCCCGACCTTAGTTGCAGGTGGATATCAGCCAGATGGCGGGCGGTGGTAGTCTTCCTTGGGTCGGTGTAGATAACCTTTGCCCCTCTGGCTTTGGCCCTGAGTACCCTGCGGGCTATCAGGGGAAAGGTTTCCCGCAGGTTAACACCGGCCAGGAAGATGCAGTCGGCAAGCTCAATCTCGGGCTGGGAGGTCTGCATTGCCCCTGAGCCCATGGCCGGGATTAGGGCTGCCGCTGCCGGGGAATGGCACAATCTGCCGCAGTATTCTATATTATTGGTGCCCATCACTACTCGGGTAAACTTCTGCATTACATAGGCATCTT
>Ga0315551_10003744_pt1 | contig 10748 bp, 15 predicted proteins | sample SalMarSW160290MG_FD_203678 | JGI IMG/M metagenome (GOLD analysis project Ga0315551, IMG submission 203678) | Salt marsh sediment microbial communities from the Plum Island Ecosystem LTER, Massachusetts, United States - Salt Marsh Sediment SW1602-90 ... | reverse complement strand
TCGGTAGCCTGACGAATCATGACCGCAGGCATGCACGGACACATTTCGAGTGAACCGATAACATCATTATCATATCCACTGAGAACATCTAACAAATAATCCCAGTTTTCCCGGGGCATACCCCCCTGTAAACCGGGGGGTACATGATCGTCTATCTGGCCGTAATTATCAGTCAGGTGGAGGTGTATCACTTTTGGGGCCAAATCATCGACATATTCTTTAAAGGAATATTCATTATCGAGGTTCGCGTAGCCCGTATCGAGACAGTATCGTAATGACTCGAATCTCTCGCCTGCCTTTTTTAGCAGCGGCAATCGGCCTGTTTCGAGGCATATTTTAACATCGTTATGTTCGGCCGATTTGACAATTTCAGCCGTAAAGCCTGTACCATTAAGCTCCGCCCCGTCAGGGATACCGATATTGCGTAAGTCGGTTACAATATGTGCGTTAAGCAGCTTGGCGCATTCTATCTGCTCATTCCATTGTTCTAATGTTGGATTGTCGTCGCGGGAACGCATAACTACAAGCATATCCTGTGTACTCGCGATGAGTCGGGGCCAGTTACGTCTGTCATATCTGCACTCGTTCTGGCCTTTTATATTCGGCCATAATTCAATGCCAAAGCCTAAGGAACGGAGAAACTGGCATTCCTGCTCGAAAGAAAGCGGGTGCTCGCGTCCCCAAAATATCATCGTTGATACAACATACCTGATTCGCATTCGGTTATCTCCATGCACGGATGCTACTGTGTTTTACAGAAACACTGATATATCGAGCAAAAATGGGGGCATATTCAGTGTGTTTATAAAGAAATGAAACGTTTGATCGTAAAAAGGGAGGTTTTGGTTGGTTATTCTTGATGTAAAACCGTACTTAACAGGATGTAGTTTTTAACCTGAAATGAGAAAGTTCCACATATTTCTATTCCGGAATGTTTATCTATATTGTGCATTTTATCCATAATAACATATTTATTTTAACAATCTTTACTGGTTAATAAAAATTATATTTATAGGACTTTTTCTTTTGACATATTATAAACAAGCTTGTAGATTGTCGTCTAAGTATTTGGAGGAGTGGTGAGAAGGCTTTTCCGAATCATTCCGAGCTTTCCGCCACAGGATATGTTTTTGTTCGAGAGTATGTGTATCCCGAAACATGCATGCTCGACCGTCTGAAAAACTAAGTCGAAAATAAAAGAAAGAAGAAAAGGAAAGCACGTTTGTCCACGTTTTGGGTAACAACGAGCAGAACTTTCTGAGCTTCAATTACTGAACCTGAGGTCTTTTGCAGTAAACGAAAGTGAACGGATTTATTATAATCCCAATATATGGAAGGGGAAAAAATGGCCTTGGCACACTTAATAGGGGAAATTGCTTCGTACGATTCATTATTATTTAACAGAGCAGCAGCCGCAGAGTGGGGATTGCTCGCAATAGCCATAGCTACACCGATTTTGCTGTTTTTTATTTTGAAACGAAGAAAAAGGGCAAAAAAAGTAAGCATACTGATATATCATAACAGACAAAAAAATATGCAACAAAAAAAATCGAATAACTGGGAAAAAGGAAAGAGGCGTATTGAAAAGCTGCTGTATGAAATGACGGATCATATACAGCCCGCCGAATTCATCCATCCTCGGTCTGGTTTAACAAATGCCAACAAGCCGAATTATTATGACATCCCTATATATGGACGCACAAACAAAATACTCAGAGAGCGCAATTTGAAGGTAAACAGGCCGAAAGACTCAGGTACGCCCCTGGATGTTCAGGAGCTTATGGCTGTTTCTACACTGGCCAAGCAGCTACGGGCGAGAAGTCAGCATAGTATTAGAATTTAAGTCACTGCTACAAAACAGATAGCTGTATATATTACCCGTTTCTTGTAACTCTCTTCATTTCGTTTTGAAAAATCTTATATTCTCTCATGAGGTATTTTTTAAAAAATTATAGAGAGCAGTTTGGTGATTTTTTACCAAAATTGTGGTTGGATCTTTGGAAACAAGAGTCCTAAATAAGGATAAACCCCTGCTCCAGGAGGAGGAGGTAGAGGAAAGCAGGGGCTTAAATGATAGTGTGTGTGTTCGGTAAACCTGCCCAGGCTATTCTTTTTGCAAATAAGTGCCGCCAGGAATAAGAAATGTAACGCTTTTTCCGGATTTAACGCTTTTTTTAGTTTTAACGCTTTTTTTGCCGATCCGGCGGTGAATTTGTTGGATTTTAAGATGTGTCTAACAATAGCTGCATAAAGCACTTTAATCAAAATATAAAGACCGGCTTATCAAGGAAATTAGAAAAGGATTTCTCAAGGTATTAAATAAGCTCAGGAGATTTTTTTATAAAAAAATGTTTTGGATCCGCAAAAACATGGGCCGGGTTGGATTCGAACCAACGTAAGCTTACGCTAACGGGTTTACAGCCCGTCCCCTTTAGCCTCTCGGGCACCGACCCCGAAGTTAATATATTAAATTTTGGCGGACAGATTAAACTTTAAACAGACTGCTGTCAATAGTTTAATCAAGCTCCATAGGAAAATACTCCCTTGCGTTGTTGAAGCAGATGTCCTCGACCATTTTTCCGAGCAGCTTCGTATCGTTCGGCAAAAGACCGTTTTGGACGTCGTTGCCCAACATATTGCAAAGTATCCTGCGGAAATATTCATGCCGCGGATAAGAAAGAAAACTCCGCGAGTCGGTGAGCATCCCAACGAACCGGCTCAATAAACCCATGTTCGAGAGGGCGTTAATTTGCTCTTCCATCCCGTGTTTTTGGTCGAGAAACCACCAGGCCGAGCCGAACTGCATCTTACCGGGAGCCGAGCCGTCCTGGAAATTGCCGATCATGGCAGCAATCAGCTCGTTGTCCCTCGGGTTGAGGTTGTAAAGAATGGTTTTCGCCAACTGATTGCCGGCATCCAGCCTGTCGAGGAATTTCGACAGAGACCGGGCTATTTCGAAATCCCCGATAGAGTCGAAACCTGTGTCGGGACCGAGAGTTTTAAGAAGCCTCGTATTATTGTTTCTAAGCGCCCCTAAATGAAACTGCTGGACCCAGCCGGCCTCGTGGTCCATAAGGGCGAATTCGACTAACATTGCTGATTTGAATTTCAAAGCTTCGGTTAAGTCCGGCTTTTTGGATTGCAGGATTTTTTCGAAGATTTTTTTGATTTCGCTCTCAGTATAATCCTCGGCGTAAACGGTTTCTAAGCCGTGGTCGGAGAGCCGACAGCCGTTTTGATGAAAATAATCATGCCGCTGACGGAGGGCTTCTATATATCTCGGAAAGTTGGTTATTTCCATGTCGCAGGTTGCGGATAGTTTTTCGATAAATGAATTCAGCGCCTTCAGGTCTTCGACCGCCATGGCCTGGTCCGGCCGCCAGGCCGTATGGACCTTTACCTCGAATTTGTCCGCCCGTATTTTTTTATGATGTTCCAGAGAATCGAGCGGCCCTTCGGTCGTGCAGGCCAGCTTGACGTTCATTTTGCGCATGATATTGCGCGTGCTGAATTCCGCCGAGCGTAACATTTCACTCATGGATTCGTAAATCTCTTTGACGGTTTCAGGGCCAAGGAGCTTGTCTTTAATCCCGAAGGGATTTTTCAATTCCATGTGGATCCAGTGATATAGCGGATTGCACAGGCAGAATGGAACGGTTTGCGCCCATTTTTCGAACTTTTCATAATCGCTTGCATCGCCGGTAATATATTTTTCGTCCACGCCGTTGGTCCTCATCGCACGCCATTTGTAATGGTCGCCGTACAGCCAGGCCTGTGTGAGATTCTCAAACCGATGGTCAACGGCGATTTGCTGCGTGGGTAAATGACAGTGATAATCATAAATGGGCATCTTTTCTGCGTACTCGTGGTAAAGAGCCTTGGCGGTTTTAGTCTGTAAGAGAAAATCTTCGGTTAAAAAATTGTTCGTCATGTTTGTCCTTTTTATTGATTTATTGAATTTCCGGCAGAGTTCCGGGGATTATTGCTGCTTATCTTGTTCTTTTTGCCCTTGTTTTTCTTCCAGAGCCTTTTGTTTTGCAAGCTTTCTCTTGCGGGCCTGCTCGGCGGGTGATTCGAATTCAGCCATCTTTTTCGCCCAGTCGGAAACCTCGCTTCGGGTTTTTGTGAGCCGCTGGGATACCTGTTTCGGCTTATTTTTCTTTTCTTCCTCGATCTTGCGCTGCCACAGCCAGTACGCAATCCACCCGATGATCAGGGCCGGCACGGCGATTAACATAAAAAATTTATATATCATTTTATCATTCCCCAATTCTTGCAACGCATCTGCATTTTTTAAGATGTTTTGGATTCGAATAATGAATACTACCCGAAAAATCCGCCCCGGTCAATAAACAGCCTGCGGCGAAAATATTTTCGTTACTCTTGTATATATAGGGACTTAAAGAATTTTTAAGGAGATTGTATATGAGAAAAAATAAAAATTTTCAAAAAAAATGATTTTTGCAATCAAGATTTGCGTGGCGAGAAACGCCTATTAAATGGTGAATTGGCTCTAAGGAGAATGGATGTAAGGACATTGAGATTGGTTTGTGAATGGGCTGTTACATTTTTTACAGGTGCGGAGTGCACCGAAGGCGTGTGAAAGTCGGCTTTCCACGCCTTCGGTAGCTCTTTTAGGGGCTGTTGTACATTGATCGTGGCTGCCCATGGGACAATAGTTATATTGAGTCTTTTCACAGCAGAGAACGTGGATAACTCTCTAATCGTAGCTGGTACATAGTTCGGGGTTGGATCTCCATCAGATTATTTTCCTTTTTCTTTTACTCTCCGAATACTCAGTATTTGTATAGATACTAAATCAAGTATCGAGTATCAAATACTGTTGAAATTGAGAGTAGGTTCGGATATATTCGGCCAAAGTTGGCGTTTTTGTGGAAAAAATCACGGAATTACCAGAAATTGAGGACGAACGTAATGAGTGACATATTCGATATCAAGGACAAAGTTATTGCTATAACCGGCGGCGGCGGCGTTCTTTGCGGGACGATGGCGACAGAATTGGCGAAAGCGGGGGCAAAAATAGCCGTTCTGGATCTGGCCGAAGCCGCAGCAATGGAAATCGCCGACGAAATTACAACCGGCGGCGGGCAAGCCCTCGCCGTTAAATGCAACGTGCTGGACAAAAAGAGCCTGGAATCTGCCAAAGAGGAGATTAATTCCGAGTTCGGGAAAATCGATATTTTGATAAACGGGGCCGGCGGCAATAAAAAAGAAGCGACAACTTCGCCGGACCTTTCGTTTTTCGATCTCCCCGCCGAGGCGATCCGGTTAGTGTTCGATTTGAATTTCCTCGGGACGCTGCTGCCGACGCAGGTCTTCGGCAAAGAGATGGCCGAGAACGGCACCGGCATCATTCTGAATGTCTCCAGTATGAATGCTTTCCGGCCGCTCACGAAAATCGCCGCTTATTCGGCCGCAAAGGCCGCCGTGAGTAATTTCACGCAGTGGCTGGCCGTGCATGTCTGCCAGAACTATTCCAGGGATATTCGCGTCAATGCGATTGCTCCGGGATTTTTCCTGACCGATCAGAACCGGTTCCTGTTGACCGATGAGAAAACCGGCGATTTGACCGCCCGCGGCAAAACGATAATCGACCATACGCCGATGGGAAGATTCGGAAAGCCGGAGGAGTTGATCGGGACGGTTATATGGCTGCTCAGTGACGCAGCGAAGTTTGTCACCGGAGTTGTCGTCCCCGTTGACGGCGGTTTCTCGGCCTTCAGCGGAGTCTGATTCGTGATGCGTCGCGCGCACTGCGCACTGCGAAAAACAAAAATGGTAATAGAAAGACAAAATAAAGACGGCAGTGTTACGAAAGAGCAGGCACACGAAGCAATCGCTGAGTTCTTTGCGAAGAACGACTATACCGGCAAAAGAATCCTGCTTATAATTCCGGATAATACCCGTTCGGGACCTATCGGCGAAGTCTTTCAAATTATATTCGATTTTCTGGATAAAAAAGTAAAAGCTCTCGACTGCCTTGTTGCACTTGGCACGCACCAGCCTATGAGCGAAAAACAGATTTGCACGAGGCTCGGTATAACCGCCGAACAGCGAAACGGCAAATACTCTTCGGTGAAATTTTTCAATCACGAATGGGAAAAGGTAGAGACGTTCACATCGATCGGGAAAATTTCCGCCGATGATATCGAACAAATAAGCGGCGGTTTGTTTCGAGAAGAAGTCGATACCCGGATAAACAAACTGATTTACGATTATGATGAATTTTTCATCCTTGGTCCGGTCTTCCCGCATGAAGTGGTGGGCTTTTCCGGCGGGCATAAATACATTTTCCCTGGAATCGCCGGCGATGAGATTATCCATTTCTTCCACTGGCTCGGCGCCGTTATAACAAATCCCTTGATTAACGGCAGCAAGTGGACGCCGACCAGAAAGGTCGTGGAAAAGGCTGCGTCACTGATTACCGTGCCTCGTAAGCTTTTCGCTATCGTGGCTCTGGAAAACGAGCTTAAGGGAATTTTCGTCGGGGACGTGCTCGAAGCATGGGAAAAGGCCGCGGACCTGTCAGAGAAGGTGCATATTACATATAAGGATAAATCCTACAATACGATTCTCGGAATCGCCCCGGAGATGTACGACGATATATGGACCGCCGGCAAGGTGATGTACAAGCTCGAGCCGATAATCGCCGACGGCGGGACATTAATTATCTACGCGCCGCACATCACGGAAATATCCTACACGCACGGCGAATGGTTAGATAAAATCGGATATCATACGCGGGATTATTTCCTCAAACGGATGGAAAAATTTGCTGATGTCCCGCGAGGGATTCTCGCCCACTCGACGCATGTTAAAGGAATCGGCACATTCATTGACGGCAAAGAAAATCCCCGGGCAAACGTGGTGCTCGCCACTGGGATAAGCAAGCAGAGGTGCGAACAAGTAAACCTTGGATATATGAATCCGGGCGATATAAATATTTCCGATTATGAAAATAAAGAGGACGAAGGAATTTTGGTCGTCCATCACGCGGGCGAAGTCCTGCACAGACTATCCAGCGGATATATTCCAACAATATCAAATGAATAAAAAAAGTCCTCGAGATGATATCGTGACAATCGAGCTTGACAAAAAAGAAATCGATATAAAGGCAGCAGCAAAGAAGGCGTTGAAGGACGATAAGCTTCTGGCCGAACTGCTGGAGAATCTCTGGTCGAAGAACGAAAATATCAGGTACAACAGTCATAAGATTCTTTATCTTATTACCGAAGAGCAGCCGCAAAAGCTTTATCCGAAATGGGACTACCTGGTTAAATTCTTAGATAGTGACAACACCTACCACAAGCTCAGCGCAGTGCATCTATTGGCAAATCTCACAAAGGTCGATAAAAAGAATAAATTCGAGAAAGTTTTCGAGAAGTTCTACGGCCTGCTCGAAGATAAGAGCTTTATCACAGCGGCGTATGTATGCGGCGTATCGGGAAAAATCGCAATTGCTAAGCCGAAGCTGCAAACAAAAATAACCAACAGGCTCCTTAATATAGACAAAACCCACCACCAGCAGGAACGAATCGACCTGGTAAAGGCATCCATTATCGAAGCCTTCGAGCAATATTTCGACCAGTCAAAAAACAAAAAGAAAATCACCGAATTCGCAAGGGAGCAATTGAACTGCCAAAGCCCCAAAACCAAAAAAGCAGCAAAAGAATTCCTGAAAAGAATCGATGACAATATCGTTAAATAAAAGCTTGTGAAAAGAAAGCTACAAACACGCCATAAGCCTGTAAGTCGTTAAAATACAAGCACTTATTTGATATTGAAATGTACGGCAATGCTTAATAAATCGTAAAAAAATTGGTTTTTTGTAAACTTTTTTATTGACTGGCAGTATCAATATTGATACTATTTAATTATGGCAGGGATCGCTAAAATACTACGTGCAATGGAAAATAATCCCAAAGGGATACGCTTTAGAGATCTTCGTAAAGTTTGTGAACATTATTTTGGAGAGCATAGACCGAGCCGAAGCAGCCATCTTATTTACAAGACGCCTTGGCACGGCAATCCCCGTGTAAATATTCAAAACGACAAAGGTATGGCAAAAGCGTATCAGGTAAAAGAAGTACTCGAAGCTATTAGGAAGTTGGAAAATGAAGACATTGCCACAGATTGACAATTATACATATCGAGTAACCTGGTCCGAGGACGATAATGAGTTTGTCGGACTTTGTGCCGAATTCCCAAGCTTAAGCTATCTAGCCTCTACAAAAAAGAAAGCTTTATCTGGGATACATCAGATTGTAGCCGATGTTTTAGAGGATATGACCGCCAACGATGAAGCTATACCTGAACCGCTTAATCCAAAACATTAAAAACGATAAATTTATAGTTCGAGTCCATTCGGAGGTTCATGGTCTGTTTGCACTCGAAACCACAAAATATATCAGATTGAAAAATGAAAAAATTACCAAAGATTGAACATTATATATATCGGGTGACGTGGTCCGAAGATGACAATGAGTTTGTCGGACTATGTGCCGAATTTCCAAGCTTAAGTTTTCTGGCCTCCACTCATCAAAAAGCCTTGAATGGAATTCTTAAGGTCGTCGCCGAGGTAGTCAAGGACATGGCGGCTAATGGAGAAGCTATACCTGAACCGCTTAATTCAAGACATTATAGCGGTAAATTCATGGTTCGAGTCCCCCCTGAAGTACATCGACAGCTTGCACTCGAAGCCGCCGAAGAACATATCAGTTTGAATCGGTTGGTTAGTTCCAAGCTATCTTGAATCTTGAACAGCGACTTTTTTTTTGATACGTCAGCTTTTTATCCATTATTTATTTATGATAGTGGAATATTAACAGACCCAATACGTAAAACGCGTACGTGCTTTACGTATTGGCATATTTTTTTTAATTTTAGAGTAATTTTGTAGATTATGTGTGGTGGTTTTGAACAAACCCAAGCGAATTGATTAACGGGGAAAATACCAATTTTTTAGTTTTTCCACTTCAATAGGTAAGCGTCCTTAGTAAAATTCAATATTCTAATATTATAAATCTCATTTAAGTTTCTTGATAACATTCATATCTATATGGGTAACGTACTCCATTCTATTAGAATGAGTCTCAATGAACCAATCTTTCGGACAGATTTTTTGTCCGTCAAAGAAAATCCAATCTTGTTTTTGCTCATCAAAATATGCTTTAGCCAATTTCTTGTGACTATTGGAGATAGCAAGGTAACATTGATGAGTTTTAAGATGGCGTTTATGCCTTGAATTTGTTTCATGACTAATATTTTGTAAATCTATTAAACTGAGTTTTAGCATTATCACTACTAAGGCTTTTGCAGTAACCCTGTTAAGAGCGCCATCATCAAATATTATAGTCTCACTCATCATACTAAACTTTACAAGTATTCTTACTCTGGTGTTGATGAAACTTTGTTTTGAAGTGCCTTATTTTTAGCTTCGTTGAGCCACTGAATTATGGTGTCAACCTGGTGGGGATTAAGAATGATAATTGGTGCCTCATCATAGTAAGCTTCACCCTTTATACAAACATTATTTTCATCAGATACATATACTGAAACAGCTTCCATTTTCTTTTCCATAGAATACTCCTTTGTCTTTTCTCAAAACAAATTTATATCATTAAACAAACGGCTCTGCCTTTTCTTCGCAAGCTTTTTGGTAAGTTAGTGAAGTTTTTTATGCGTTTATCTAAATATTCTAACTTTAATTTTTTGATCTTTAAATCTTTTTATTGGCGAAAACCAAGAAAAAGTACTGACTCAAAATATTTGAGGATATTATTCGGTTTTTCCTTAAAGGTATGGATTTTTGTTTTACCGACAAGGTGGAACTTGACAAGCGGATGCATCTGGATAATAATTGCCGTCATCAATTGAGGTATTTGAGATAAAACCTCTGTATAGCGTTTCAAACTGGTATTATAGGCCAAAAATGGAGATTATAAGATGTCACAAGCAGATATCGGCCTGATAGGCCTGGCAGTAATGGGTGAAAATCTTATACTTAATATGGAAAGCAAGGGCTTTACAGTAGCCTGCTTTAATCGCACCGTCTCGAAGGTGGATAATTTTGTCAACGGCAGGGCAAAAGGAAAGAACATCATCGGCTGTCATTCTATCGAAGAGCTTATCATGAACCTTAAGAAGCCGCATAAAGTCATGCTGATGGTCAAGGCCGGTGCTCCGGTCGATGCATTTATAGATATGCTTTTACCGCACCTCGAAGACGGTGACATTATCATCGACGGCGGCAATTCTCATTTCCCCGATACCATGCGTCGCACCGAGTACGTCGAGGGCAAGGGCAAGCTCTATATCGGTACGGGAGTTTCCGGCGGTGAAGAAGGCGCCCTGCGCGGGCCATCCATTATGCCGGGCGGCTCACCGCCTGCATGGGAGCATGTCAAGCCCATCTTCCAGGCGATTTGCGCCAAGACGGAAGACGGCGAGCCGTGCTGCGACTGGGTCGGCGAAAACGGAGCGGGCCATTTCGTCAAAATGGTACACAACGGCATCGAATACGGTGACATGCAGATGATATGCGAGACCTACCAGATGATGAAGGAAGGTCTCGGCATGACCAACCAGGAGATGCACGATTGTTTCGCCGAATGGAACAAAGGCGAGCTCGATTCGTACCTTATCGAAATTACCCGTGACATCCTGGGCTACAAAGACGAGGACGGCAACGAAGTCATTGACCTTATCCTCGATACCGCAGGCCAGAC
>Ga0315551_10003736_pt1 | contig 10754 bp, 10 predicted proteins | sample SalMarSW160290MG_FD_203678 | JGI IMG/M metagenome (GOLD analysis project Ga0315551, IMG submission 203678) | Salt marsh sediment microbial communities from the Plum Island Ecosystem LTER, Massachusetts, United States - Salt Marsh Sediment SW1602-90 ... | reverse complement strand
AAGCCGCATTAGCCAAGTTGCAATCCTTGAAGAAGCAGATTGCAGAGTTAAGGATGCAATGTGAGGCCTTGAAAAAGCGGCAGTCTGAAAGGCAAACGGATTTGATCTGTAGCGAGTGTGGAAAGTTAATAGAGCCAGGTCAAGAAGTTGTGCTCAAGGGTTCTTTTGGGAAATTAGATAGTTATTATCATAAGGACTGTTTTAAGGCGATTTGGCTGTCTCAGACTTGGACTTTTGATTATTCGGAGCCGGGTTTTCTTAGAAAATTAGATGATAGGTAGCTTTTGTTTGGCTTGTTTGTGGTTTCTTGCTTTCTGGGTGTTTTTGTTTTTTCTTTTTCACCCGAAATAAGTATTATTGAATCGTAATATTTAAGTTAGGCGTTGCACATCAACACATAACAAAAAAACTGGAGGAAAAAGCAGTATGCCCGAATATCTGGTATTGATGAAATTGAACCCAGGAAAAATAGTTGACGCCTTAGGCGACATAAGAAAAATGGAAGATAAACCGGTTTCCGGTGTAGACCTCTGCTACAGCATGAACATTTTCGGAGCTTGGGACGTAGGCATCTGGATCAACGCTGAAAACAGTTCAGAAGTTCTAGAGTTCGTTCAGAAAAAAGTGAAGAGTCTGAGCGGCGTCACCGACGTGTACACAGTGCCCACATTTCCACATGGAAATGGTGCCAAGACCGCAAAGCCCTCAGAGGAACAGAAAGCCCCTTTAGGAACTTGAAAAAGCGGACTAACCGAAAATAGGGTTCAACGACTTCGAAATCACAAAAACTCCCAATATCTTCGTTTCTTAAACATGTTAGACTAGTCTCCGCTTGGCGGAAGGAACTGGCTGATGAGCTATCATCGGAGCTTAATGGCACCGTGACTTTTGGAACCCAACGTGGAGCGCTGATTCACAACAGTTAAAGTCAAATCAGAAAAAACAGAATAAGCGACAAGTGACATCAATGGCAGAAATTGAAATCTTGCCACAAAAGATAGTTGACACAAGGATAGTCATTCTTAAATCTAAATTTGATTCAAGCAGGGTGAAGGTTCAAGGAGAGAAAATAAAAACCAGTTTTTTTGCCAAGTTTGGCTTCTTGAAGCCTAAACCCAAGGACGTGTTGCTTGTCGCATTCAGCAAGTACTATGAACCGTACATTGTGATTGGCGGCAAATACTCGATTGATTATTGCAGGCGCCACGGTTACGCGCTTAAAGTTGAAGATAGGACGCAAGCGCTTTTTATTGACGGCAAAAAACTGAAACCGGAACCCCTGTCTGATCGGGGTGCTGCCCGAGTGATTAAGCTGGTGGGTGAAGAGCATTCTCATTACGAAAACGAAACATACGTGGTTCTTGATAGAATGCTGCAGGAAGTCTCGGCTGAAAACTTGTTTTTGGCGCCTTCCGAGAGTGACCTAGAAAATGAACCATCCGGCGGCTTGGATTTAAGAAAACCTCAGATCTCACTTGAAGAAGAGATAGCGATTCTTCGCGCCAGAATTGCGAAGCGGCCTGCGGATGTTGCGGAGATTATCCGAGAAAACTTTGAAATCAACGAGCGCACGATAATTTACAGTCCTGTTTATGAACTTACTTTCAAAAACTTGAAAAACGGAAAAAAGGTGACTGCGATAGTAAACGGCGTCACCGGAGGCGTGATTGTAAGCAAATTTGAAAAAACCTCCGTAAAACTTGATTTAGAGGCCGTACCTGAAAGTTTTTCAATCACGCATACGCGGTTTTTTCGAGCTGAACCTGAGCAGACGCGTCAACCGCAGGTTCCTGATGAAGCCTACGTTTCCAGTTTAACCAGTAAAAGTCCAGCTGGGAATCTTATAGTTGAAGAAAAGGTGAATACGGTTGCGGCTAAGCCCCAACCACCTCAAAGGGAAGCTGGTTTTCAGTTCAGCGCGGAGAAAACGACGCATTTAGCCACTGATTTTATGAGCCGTCTAGGTTACAAGCAAGGCCAATTTCCAACTAAGCTATCGTTGGATGGCGAAACTAACGTCGTAGAAATAAAACTTCAAAAAGGAACTGCCAGAGTGCAGATTGACACCAAAACAAAGGAAGTCAAAGAATACGAAATCCAAGAGGAAGAGCCTGAGGAAGGCTTTTTCACTTCAAAAAGAAAAATTCTGTTATTACTATCATCAATTGCCACAATCATCGTTGTTCTAAAGCTTGTCAACGTTTTTTAATGCTTGACACTCGCTTCAGGTTGTTACATTTCAAATAGGCATAGTCGTTGAGAAAAGCCGTTACACCAACACGTTGGAGGCATCAGTCCCCTTTTTTCTGGCGTAAATCTGTTTTTGCAGTTAATTGGAGGTCAGTGTTCGGCGGGGTACCACTTTTTGATCTCCTCAACGCTTTCTTTTGATTTGTAGTAGTCCCCGAGCATGCAATCTAAAGATTTGGGGCATTCTAAGCATGTGGCAGGTATTTCTTCTCCTTTTTTGCGTTGACTGAGGTAACCAAAATAATGTTCACATCCAGAATCGGATGATTTGTCAGCCTCCTTTGCACTAGCTGCCTGCTGTTCAGCTTGAGGCGGTTCTATCGGCTTTGGCGCTTCAATTTTAACATGTTGCCGCTTTTCTTTTTCCTTCTGTTCCGTTTCCATTCGCTCTGCCATTCGTTCTGCCAGTTGCTCTACTTTTCGTTTAACCTCTATTCGCCGTGCTTCCTTTCGCTCTGTCTCTAACCGTTCCGCTTCTTTTCGCTCTGCGTCCTTTCGTTCAGCCTCTAAACGTTCTGCTTTCAGTTCTGCCTCCAACTGTTCGGCTTTCTGTTCCGCTTCCAGACGCTCTGCTTTCAGTTGTTCCTCTTCATTCCGTTTCGCTTCTCGTTCAGCCTCTAACTGCGCTACTTTGCGTTCTACCTCTAACCTTTCTGCTTTACGTTCAGCTTCTAACCGTTTTGCCGTCTTCTCTGCTTCAAGGCGCTCTGCGTTTAGGTGTTCTGCTTTTCGCTCAGCCTCCAATCGTTCCACCTCTAATCTCTCCGCCTTTTGCTCTGCTTCCATCCGCTGTGCTTCCAACCGTTCTGCTTCTGCCCGCTCTGCCTCCTTTCGTTCCGCTTCTAGCCGTTCTGCTTCCAGCAGCTCCGCCTTTCGTTCCGTCTCCAGCTTCTCTACCTTTTTCTGGATTTCCTCTCGTTCAGCTTCCAATAATTGCGCCTTTCTTTCCGCCTCTAACCGTTCTGACTCTATGTGCCCTACTTTCTGTTTAACTTCCTTGCGTTCAGCTTCTAGTTCTGCCTCCAACCGCTTTGCCCTCTTTTCGGCTTCAACAAGCTTTGATTCAAACTGCTCTGTTTTTTGTTCCGCTTCCAACTGTTCTGCCTTCCGCTCTGCCTCCAGCCGCTCCACTTCTCTCTGTGTTTCTTCCCGTGCCGCCTCCAACAACTCCAGCTTGCCTTCGGCTTCCACTCGCTCGGTCTCCATCTGCCCTGTTTTCTTTCGTTCCGCTTCAAGTGCTGACTCCAACTGTTTTGCCTTGCGCTCCGTTTCCAGCAGTTCCGCTTCTAGGCGTTTCGTTTTCTTTTCCGCCTTCAGTTGTTCTGTTTTTCTTTCCGCTTCCAACTGTTCTGCCTTCCGCTCTGCCTCCAGCCGCTCCACTTCTCTCTGTGTTTCTTCCCGTGCCGCCTCCAACAACTCCAGTTTGCCTTCGGCTTCCACTCGCTCGGTCTCCATCTGCCCTGTTTTCTTTCGTTCCGCTTCCAGTGCTGACTCCAACTGTTTTGCCTTGCGCTCCGTTTCCAGCAGTTCCGCTTCTAGCCGTTTCGTTTTCTTTTCCGCCTTCAGTTGTTCTGTTTTTCTTTCCGCTTCCAACCGTTGCGCTTCCTTTCGCTCTGCTTTCAGTCGTTCTGTCTGCTGCCGCTCGGCTTCCTTCTGTTCAGCCTCTAATTGCCCTAGTTTTAGCTGCGTTTCTTTTCGTTGTGCTTCTAACTGCTCCACTTTTTGCTCCGCTTCTAACCGTTTAGCCTCTGACTGCTCTGCCTTTTGTTCTGATTCTTTCTGTTCTGCCTCTAACCGTCTCGCTTTTCTTCCCGACTCCAAAAGTTCCGCCGCAATCTGCTTTGCTTTCAGTTCCAGTTCGAGTCGTTCCGCCTCTAGCTGCACGGCTTCCTGGTCTGATTTTTCGCGTTCTGCTTGCAGTTTCTCCTTCAACTGTTTTGCCTTATGTTCCGATTCTAAACGTTCAGCTTTGTTCTTTTCCTCTGACTGTTTCGCCTTTTGCTGCGCTTCTGACAACTCGGCTTCTAGGCGTTCGGCTTTTTGTTTAGCCTTTAGCAATTCAGCTTCTTTTTTCTTGAAGTCTTCCTCGGTTGGTCCACGCTTTTTCTTTTTCGCGTTGCCTTCCGCCGTTTCCATTTTAACAAGTGTTTGGCATTTAGGGCACACGTAGTACTTGATTATTTTAGGTCTGGAAAAAACGCTATTACAATTAGGATTTGGGCATCGGTAGCTTTCTTTCTTCTGTTTTTCTTCGTTCTGCTTCTGCATCACTTTAGCGCGCCATTCATTAGATAATTGTTTCAAAAGCGTATATAGTCCTTGTTTAAGGAGAGTAAGTATTACTTATCCAATTTTGTATTCATGTAAAACATAACTACACAAGCATGCGTAATGTTAACTTCAAGATGTAAAAAAATAAAAAAGACAAGCCCACCCAAATGGGCTTTTGCTCAGCTGTTGCGTTTTTGATGCGTTGAGTCTTCAATTCTAAGCTTCGGCTTCGTTGATGCTTCAAGTGCTGCCCGTGTCGCCGTGTGGAAACGTGGGAATTGGGTACACGTCTGTAACGCCGTTAAGGTCTTTCAGTTTTTTCTGTACAAACTGCAAAGTTTGAGCGTTTTCTTCAGCGTTTATCCAAAGTCCTGCGTCCCAGGAACCGAAAATGTTTATGGTGTACTGCAAGTCTACTCCGGCAACGGGTTTCTGCTCCATTTTTCTCAGGGCTTCTAATGTCTCGGCTAATTTAGCTGGGTTCACTTTGAGCAATATTAAATATTCTGGCATATCTTTTCCCTCTTTTGTGTTTTCAAGTGATAATTCTCATTAACTTAACTCTTATGAATCGAAGATAATGAGCACCAGCTTAAATTAAAAAAGCGAAATTAACATAAGCATTTGAAAAATGTTTAAGCAGTTCGACTGGATACCCTTGTTATTTTTCCATGAAAATGCAAATGGCGAAAAAGCTTCATTGGAATCGTGGGAAGTTTAAACATGTTTAAACATTATATACGGAATACTTAATTGGGACACCTTATGTGAATGTTAAGCTTAAGTTCAAAGGGATAACTGTTGAAAACTCAAGATATCGCTGTCATCGGCATTTGTGCAGCGCTTTATGCTGTGGTTGGAATTTTAACTGCCAACATCACTTTTTTTGGCGTAGGATTTCTGCCGGCAGTTGTCATACCTGCCATTTTCGCAGTATTATATGGTCCATGGGTAGGGGGGTTAAGTGGCGCCTTTGGCATCTTTATAAGAGACATGTTTGTCCATGGAAATGCCGGTTTAAGTCTCGCAGCCGGTGTACCGCCGAACTTTATATTATTCTTTCTAATCGGATACATAGCAAGTAGGAACATCAGCCTGAAACAGGCCCTTGCAGGCGTAGCAGTCGCCGCTGTTGGGTTGCTTGTACCTACGATGATGTTTCTCCCAGAGTTTGCGTCTTACACAGGTTTGTCAACTGAAGTGTTTCTCCTAACTTTCGTGTTAACAATCATCCTAAGTCTTGCGGTTATCGCTGCAGTTGCCATTCGTTGGAAAGAATGGAGAAGTTACGCTATAGCGTCCGTAATCGGGCAGGCAGTAGGCGCTGGTTTGCTGTCCGTTACTGTATGGGCAGTCAGCCCGTTTTTCCTCTCCTTTTTCGGAACGCCGTTTGCCGCCTCATATATTCTTCCTCTTTTTGTTTGGACATTCGCCACTGAAATCCCATTCATTCTTCTTGCAGGACCACCCATAATCAAAGCCTGTTACAGGGCATTTCCATCCCTTAAATTTAGGGCAAGAACAGAAAGAAAGGGCAAAAACGTTGACCAAGACCGCTAAAGCCTTTGCGCCAGCTGGAATCTCCAGTTTTTTTGAGATATGCGACAGAACAGAAGATGGAAAGCCCATCGTGGATTTGGAGCGCGTTGGCTCCAGAGGTGGCGGCTTCGGCATCCAAAAAGGCGTTTTAACGGAAGTATCTGTTTCGGAAGCAAAAAAGAGCGGCATCCGCGTTTTCATTAACGGAAACCTTGCGCCGGAGGCAGAAACCACAAAAACGGTTGCTCAAATGCTGCTGAACAAGGCTGACAAGCTCTTCGATGTTGTGGTTAATCATAAAATTGATGTTCCGGTCGGCGCGGGCTTCGGCACGAGCGCAGGAGGCGCATTAACCACTGGACTGGCATTATCGGAAGCGTTGGGTTTACACTTGACTTTTAATCAAATCGGCAGAATCGCGCATGCTACTGAGGTCAGGTGCAAAACGGGTTTAGGCACTGTCGGTCCATTGATGCTGGGTGGCTGCGCAATCACGGTCGAGCCAGGCGCACCCGGAATAAGCGTCATTGACCGCATACCGCTAAGCGATGATTATGTAATTGTGGCAGGAGTTTTCGGTGCCACGCCCACAAAGCAGGTGTTAAATTCGGCTGAGAAGCGACAGCAGGTTAACCGTTATGGGCGAAGGACGTTGGAGGCGATTTTGGCTGAGCCTTCTATAGAGAATTTCATGGCGTGCTGTTTGGATTTCGCGGATAAAGCAGGATTCATGACGGCGCGGGTTAGGCGGTTGGTGGAGACGGCTGAAAAAGCTGGTGCGGTGGGCGTGGCGCAGAACATGGTGGGCGAAGCGGTTCACGCGCTTGTGCTTGAGGAAAACGTGGGGGAAATAGCAGAAGCTTTTAAGCAGGTTTTACCCAACGAGAAAATCCTTGCGGCTAAGATTGACTTTCAAGGAGCCAGGCTTGTAAGCCATGAAGAAATTTAGAAAAGTGGCGGTTGGCGGAACCTTCGATGAATTCCATAGGGGACACAAGGTTTTGCTTATGAAAGCGTTTGAGATTGGTGAACACGTTTTGATCGGTTTGTGCTCTGACGAGTTTGTCAAGAAAATGAGCAAGCCGCACGTTACTGCGTCTTTCGAGGAAAGGCTGAAAGAGTTAAAGGCTTTCTTGGAAGCCTTGAACTTAAGTGATAGGGCTGAAATTACCCCATTAAACGATCCTTACGGCGCTACAGCAACCGACAAATGCATAGAAGCCTTGGTCGTGAGTGAAGAAACTGAAGAAACCGCCACAAAAATTAACCAGAAAAGAAGCGAGGCGCAACTGCCACGGCTCACCATAGTCGCAATCAGCATGGTGCCTGCGGAAAACTGTAAACCGATCTCCACCACAAGAATCCGCGAAGGCGAAATTGACCGTGAAGGTCACATGTTGAAATAGTAATAGTTGGCTTGCGCTTGTTGGTTTTTCATAAAAAACTGCCTCGAAATCTCCGTTAATCAGGTTCTCGCTTATTTTATGTTCACGGTTACGGCTATGCCGTTTCTCACGCTTTGAGTGACGGTGCAGTAGTTTTCGAAGACATCTAAGCATCTGGCAACTCGTGGCTTGTCTTTTTCATCGACATTCAGGTGCATCTGAACGTTCAGATTTTTTACTTGCAGATAGCCCTGTTCATTTCTTCCCAAAGTGGTTTTAACCGTGGTTTCGAGGTTCAGAACGCTGATTCTTGCTTTGGCTAAGCAGTACAGGAGGCTTGAGCTGAGGCAGTGACCCACAGCAACGGATAAAAGCCGCGTTGGATTAGGCGCGGAACTTTCACCTATGGGCTTAAACTCGTCAACAATGAGGTCGGGAATGCCTTCAGCGTCAAATTCGGCTTTAAACTTGTATCCTTCAACGCGTTTCAGTGTTGTCACGTTTGATTCAGACATTCATACATCAACTCCTTAATCGGTCACATGTTGCTTTTGGTGATTCAATGTATATAAAAGGGAGGGGTAGGTCTTTTTGAGAACGTTTTTGGTGCGGTCGCCGGGATTTGAACCCGGGTCGTCAGCGTGGCAGGCTGATGTCCTAGCCAAACTAGACTACAACCGCTTGTTTTGGAGCCTGTAGCTGGCTTCTTTTTCTGAACAACTGAACACTCTTAGTGTTTAAAGGTGTTTTCAGTATTCTGCTTGTTAAAGATTTCCGCCTTTATATTCTTTAGCTGCGCCTCAGCATGAACTTGAGTTTGTTGGTGATAATAGAGTGGACAAACAGCTTTAGCTTTTAATTCTGAGCGGTAATGTCTACTCGGTAGCAATTCCGTAACTTCTGTAACTATCCTCTTGATGACGTATTTCGCAAACTACTCTCATTTTGTCTTTCACCTCACTACATAGGTTTAGGCGGTCCACAGAGAGCTGTTCATGCTTATAATGACCATTAAAACAAAATCAGGGAGCGTCTAAAAAACAGTCCCATAACAAAGGATAAGGGCTATTTTAGCGTATTATTAGGTGGTGCTGTAATGAAGAGAACAGAATTTGCAATCATGCTGATACTAGCCAGCTCTGTTTTACTAATAGCTGGAATGCAGACTGGTGAAGTGGCTAATGCTAATTTCCTTCCACCGGATTATCTCGCTATTCACTCTCCAAATTCCAAAGAGGTCTACGCAACCACTTCTATCCCACTCAAAATAATAGCTTATAGAGAGGTAAGTAATCCAGAAATTGTCAGCATTGCTTACCGTCTTGATAAAAACCCAAATGTAACCCTGACTGATTTGCATAAGTCACTGGGTAAGCGTCTCCTTGCCCAATCTCAGTTCTGGGCAGAAACAGTTTTGAATAACCTATCTGAAGGCAACCACACACTAAAGGCTTATTCAACAGATGCTCATGGCGAGCACATGGATACATTTGTGGATTTTGTCATTGACACCAGCTACACAAGTCCAGACCCTATAGCCTCTCCAAGTCCTTCAACAGAACCAACACCCACTCCGCCTGAAGGCAGTTCTCACTCTATTCCAGCAATAGTTGTAATTGGACCTGTGATTCCGATAGCTGTTGGCTTAGGTCTACTAGTCTACTTTAAGAAACGCAAACATTAGAAACCTATCGTATTGTTGAGACAAAAAAAATTTATTAAATCTAAATCAAACTTATGTTGTTCCTTTCTCTATCTCTATGATTATATCATCTATGGTGCCAATTTGTTTCTTTTGTTCAGTGGCGTCTTGTCTTAAGGGAATTTCTTGCTTTTCAACGTTTGGAGGATTAGGCTTTTCCATATTGTTTATTCTTTGAGGCTTGGCGTAATACAATATCACCAATCCACCAGTTAAGGTAATGCTTCCTTGCATCACCATGATTAGTCTTGGTGAAAAGGGTATTCGGTAGGTTACTCCCTCAAAAGTAAATGAGAGCATGAAGAACCCTATTACCTCAAGAACGCCAATTATAGCCAGAACGGTGCCTATGTTTTTTCTCTTTAAGGGATATTTCAGAGACAAGTCCGTAGCCATCAAAAGGATAATAAGTGGCAATATTGCAGTGATTAACAGCGTTGAAACAATAGAAATCGTTGGTTGAGCCAAACTTCCTCAATAACTTAATGGATGCATAGCTAATATGCTATTGTTGGCTCAGTCCTGGAGTTACATGTTTAATAGGAAACTGTTCCATGGAAAAGTGCACGTTGGTTGGAAAACTTTAATTTCTATCTTTGTTGTTGTTGGGTTACAGTCACATATTGTTATTTTTTTGAAGTTGCGACTTAGGTGTGAGAAGGTTTTATGTCTGATATAATATCCGTGAAGGATTTAGTGGAAGTTTATTCTGACGGCACAAAAGCCGTTGACAACATATCCTTCAGCGTGAAAGAAGGCGAGTTTTTCGGGTTCCTCGGACCCAACGGCGCGGGAAAAAGCACAACCATAAAGGTACTTACCACGCTTCTGAAGAAAACGTCTGGTTCCGTCAGCGTGGCGGGATATGATGTTGACACTGATTCGTCTGAGATTCGCAAGATAATTGGCGTCCAAAGTCAAGAAACCACGGTGGATGGTGATCTCACAGGCAGAGAAAACTTGACTCTGCAGGGGCATTTTCAACAAATGGACAGCGGCGAAATACGTGAGCGCGTTGCTGAATTGTTGAAGCTTGTGGAGCTTGAATCTGCTGCGGGCAAGCGTGCACGGAATTATTCGGGTGGCATGAAAAAGAGGTTGGACTTGGCGACTGCGCTTATTCATAAACCTAAACTGCTTTTCTTGGATGAGCCGACAACTGGGTTGGATCCTCAGTCGCGGATAGCAATATGGACTTATCTGGAGAAACTTAACAAAGAAGACGGCACCACGATTTTTCTGACAACTCAGTATTTGGAGGAAGCGGATAGGCTTTGCAAGCGGCTTTCAATAGTTGACTTTGGAAAAATAGTGGCTAGTGGTTCTCCTGCTGAGTTAAAACGTCAAATTGGCGCAGACTCCATTAGAATTTCGCTTGAGAACTGCAAAAAAGACGGTGCTAAAGCAAAGGAACTCATCAAAAGTATGACGGATGTGACCGAGATAATTGATTCAGAAGAATGCCTCAACGTTTACGCCAAGAACGCTAGCCTGCTAATCGCCGATATTGTGCGGGCGTTAGATAGCATCGACATTCGGCTTACGTCTGTGACTTTTTCCTCGCCTTCGCTGGATGATGTTTTCATGAAGCACACGGGTAGAAGAAT
>Ga0315551_10003734_pt1 | contig 10758 bp, 8 predicted proteins | sample SalMarSW160290MG_FD_203678 | JGI IMG/M metagenome (GOLD analysis project Ga0315551, IMG submission 203678) | Salt marsh sediment microbial communities from the Plum Island Ecosystem LTER, Massachusetts, United States - Salt Marsh Sediment SW1602-90 ... | reverse complement strand
CAGTGTCCACGCTATAAAAAGTTCGCAAAAGCTCTGGCAGAATTATGCGACGATTTAGCAAAACAGATGGCGCTTGATGCCGAGGGAGCGACTCGGATGTTCAAGGTCGTTGTCAAAGGTGCAGCTACGAAAGCCGATGCGGCAAAGGCGGCGCGTGCGATAGCTGATTATGATTTGGTCAAGTGCGCTGTTCACGGCGGCGACCCCAACTGGGGCAGAATCATCTGTGCCGTCGGTTCCTCAGGTGTGAAGTTGAATCCCGATAATCTATCCTGCAGGCTCGGCGATATAACTGTCTTTAAGAATGGTGCGCCAAAAAAGTTTGATGCCAAAAGGGTAAGTAAAATCATCTCTAAAACTGAGCATACAATAACGGTAGACCTGGGCGCAGGAAAGCAAAGCGATTTCTGCTACGGCTGCGATTTAAGCGCCGAATATGTAAAAATCAACGCACATTACCACACATAAAAGCGCACCAGGCATAAACGACTTCCACGCTTATGCCTTATAAAACTTGTAAGGTTTCCCATAATAAAACTCTTGAAATGTAGCCCTGTTTGATTAAACTTCATGGGATTTTATATGCGTTTTATGAACAGAAGCTGCAATTGACTTGAAAGGAGTAAAAAAGTGGATTTTTTTGAGAGCATAATCGCATTGGCTGGTATTCCACCAATCTGGTGGATAGCACCGGCAGGGGCCGTCCTCGCATTAATTTTTGCGTTATACTTCTATAAGAAGGTGATGGCTGCCCCCGAAGGAACTGAGAAAATGATAACCATTGCTCGGTACGTTCGTGAAGGTGCTTATGCGTATTTATTCAGGCAGTATAGTGTTGTAGCATTGGTATTTTTGATATTGCTGATTATCCTGGGTGGTTGTGCCTATCTGGGTGTTCAGAATCCCTTTGTTCCTGTAGCATTTTTGACTGCGGGTTTTTTCAGTGCTCTTTGTGGCTTTCTGGGTATGAAGACCGCGACAAATGCCTCATCCCGGACCGCACAGGGTGCCAGCGAGAGTTTAAATCGCGGCTTGCAGGTTGCCTTTCGTTCGGGTGCGGTTATGGGCCTTGTCGTTGTTGGTTTCGGCCTGCTTAACATCACCGTCTGGTATTGGATTCTTGACAGGCTCGTCTATACGCCGGAGCATATGAAAGAGGGCTTGGAATTGCTCGGTCTGACCCTGGTACCTGAAGGAATGGACCCCGGCCATAAGCTTATTGAGATTACAACTACTATGATTACCTTTGCTATGGGCGCTTCTACACAGGCCCTTTTTGCCCGTGTTGGCGGCGGCATTTATACAAAGGCAGCTGATGTCGGAGCAGACCTGGTCGGTAAGGTCGAAGCCGGCATCCCGGAAGACGACCCAAGAAATCCCGCCACAATCGCTGATAATGTTGGAGACAATGTCGGTGATGTTGCCGGTATGGGTGCCGACCTCTACGAAAGCTATTGCGGCTCGATTCTGGCAGCAGCAGCGTTGGGAGCTGCTGTGACACTTTCATCCCAGCAGGCTCTGAGAGCTGTTCTTGCCCCGATGGTTGTGGCAGGGCTGGGTATTTTCCTTTCGATTGTCGGTATCTTTATGGTTCGTTGTAAAGAAGGTGCCAGCCAGAAGGATTTACTTAGGTCACTTTTATTTGGGACACTCGGCAGTTCGATTATGATTATTGTTGCTTTGGTGGGGCTGGTCTGGGCCGGCTGGATTACCTGGGGAGTCTTTGGCTCAGTTATCTCTGGATTGCTTGCTGGAGTACTGATTGGCCAGTTTACAGAATATTATACCTCTGACAGTTACGGCCCGACTCGTGCTATTGCTGAACAGACGAAAATGGGGCCTGCAACCATGATTATAGAAGGAATTGCAACAGGGATGTATTCTGCTGGTTTGCCGGTTGTAACGATAGTTGTCTGCATTCTGTGCGCTTTTGGTTTTGCTGGCGGTTTTTCAAATATATCGATGGGGCTTTATGGTATCGGCTTTGCCGCTGTGGGAATGCTTTCTACGTTAGGAATTACTTTGGCGACCGATGCCTATGGCCCGATAGCCGACAATGCCGGCGGAAATGCTGAGATGAGTGGTCTGGGCGCAGAAGTCAGAAAAAGGACCGATGCCCTTGATGCACTCGGCAATACTACCGCAGCGACAGGAAAGGGCTTTGCAATCGGCTCTGCGGCTCTGACAGCTATGGCGTTATTAGCTGCATACATCGAAGAGGTTCGGATATGGATTGCAAGACTGGCAACAGAAGCTGGTGGGACTTTTCAGGTCGGTAATGTTGTGTTCACGCCTGAAACTGCAAAAGCGTCGGGTGTTGCTGATTTTGTCGCGGCATATGACCTGACGATAATGAACCCAAAGTTAATTTGTGGACTGTTTATAGGTGCCGTGATGGCATTTGTCTTTTGTGCGATGACGATGAAGGCAGTGGGCAGAAGCGCAGGTCGTGTCGTCAACGAGGTCCGTCGGCAGTTCAAGGAAATCCCCGGCATTATGGAAGGGACTGGCAAACCTGACTACGCACAATGTGTCTCTATTGTTACCCGTGGCGCACAAAGAGAGATGATTTTGCCGTCGCTTTTGGCCATTATCATACCGGTTCTTACGGGGCTGCTTTTAGGTGTATCGGGTGTGATGGGGCTTTTAGCTGGTGGGCTGACTACCGGTTTTGTTCTTGCAATTACACTTAATAACGCTGGTGGTGCCTGGGACAACGCCAAAAAGTACATTGAGAAAGGCAATCTGGGCGGCAAGGGCTCAGACGCCCATAAGGCGGCGGTAGTTGGCGATACCGTCGGCGACCCGTTCAAGGATACTTCCGGCCCGAGTTTGAATATCCTGATAAAGCTGATGACAATGGTCAGCGTGGTTTTCTCAGGTGTTGTGGTGAAATTTGCCCCCGTTATTGGTGGCTGGCTCGGTATCGCCAAATAACCTGTGTCGGATTGTGCAGTTGACGCAACCGGCTAATGTGAGTAATCTATTGGAGTGGTCGAATCGGCCACTCCTTTTTATTTAAGCTAAGGATATAGGATTTGACAAAAAAGCGAATTGCAAAGACAAACCCCGTTAGAAATTCTACAAGCGGGGACCAGCAGCGAAAGGGCAAGATTTCTAACGGGGCAAAAGATTTTGCGCTGGCTGCGGCTAACACAGCGGCTGACCGGCATTGTAGTGATATTGTGGTTCTGGATTTGAAGGGCAAGTCGCCTGCGACTGATTATTTTGTAATCGTCACAGGCACAAGCAACAGACAGATGCGCACCGTGGCAGATGAAATCTCCGAAGAGGCAAGAAAGCGGGGCATGAAGCGATTCGGCCGGGCCGGTTATGAGCAGGGACGCTGGATTTTGCTCGACTATGTCGATGTCGTAATCCATATCTTCGACACCGAATACAGAGACTACTACGATTTGGAATTACTCTGGGGTGATGCAAAGAGATTGAACTGGGAAGAGGTCTTAAAAAAGTGAAGCTTGTTGTTGATATACTCGAAGAGAGAATTAGTGCTGCGATGGCTTTCGTCCTTCGTAGTAAATACTACGGAGAAGGAGCAGTTACCGGCCAAGAGGATTGTGCAGCTATTGTAAGGCCTTCCACAGACCCCAAATTCGGCGATTATCAGGCCAACGGTGTGATGCCACTTGCCAAAAAAGTACAAACAAATCCTCGCACGGTTGCTGAATTGATCATTAGAACCCTGAAAATTAACGATATATGTGAAAAGCCAGAAATAGCGGGGCCGGGATTTATAAACCTGCGACTAAAATCCGGTTTTGTGGCCGACCGCCTGCTTGAAATCAACAAAGACCAAAAACATCTTGCTGTAGAGAAAACCGGTAAGCCAAAGACCATCGTCATTGATTTCTCTGGCCCGAATATTGCCAAGCAGATGCATGTCGGCCACCTGCGAAGCACAATCATCGGCGATTGTATCTGCCGGGCCCTCGAATTCCTCGGCCATAAAGTCATCCGCCAGAATCACATCGGTGACTGGGGTACACAATTCGGAAGGGTCATTCTCGGTTTGTGGCATATGTGTATGGCTGAAAGGCACGGTCTACCGATGTATTACGTAACTGAACTGGTTGCACTACAATCCAATATAGGAGATAAGAAAAAAGTTAAAGAAATCTGCATCGCTATAAGAGATAGGCATGAAGAAGATTGGCGCCGAGATTCCACAAACGAAGAAAAACTTGGCGATGGAGAGGTTTTATTCCATCCTTTTTTGGGTAAAATTTCTAAATCAAATAATATATGGGAAGGATTTCTTTTGGCGTATCAATTTGTTAATTTGCTTGAAGATTGTACTGAAGGTCTGGGGCTTACTATACCTACTCGAGATGGTATAATACCTTATGAACATCTTTCTCGGCATGTCACTGTGATGCTACAGCGAGGCGGTGATAAGAACGTACAAGAAAAAGAGGCGTGGAAACTAGTTAGGGACCTTACGCTGCGCCACTGTAACGAGATCTACAAAACACTTAGTGTTGAGTTGGATGATCGACATATCCGTAGTGAGAGTGAATACAAAGATGAATTGCCAAAGGTTGTCGAAGAGTTGAGGAAGAAGAACTTGGCGATAGAATCTGACGGAGCGGTTTGTGTATTTCCGGTGGATTCGACAGGCTCACCACAAGCGGGTTTTAAGAATAAAGATGGTGAGCCGCTGCCTTTTATTATCCAGAAATCCGATGGTGCGTATCTTTATGCAACAACGGATTTGGCGGCGTTGAAATATCGCGTCGAAACATTAAAAGCGGATAGAATTATTTACGTTACCGATGCCCGTCAAAAGCTGCATTTTGAGATGCTCTTTGAAGTTGCAAGGATGGCCGGCTGGGCAAAAGAAAATACAGAACTAATCCACGTTACGTTCGGCAGCGTATTAGGCGAAAATGGCAAACCGTTAAAAACACGCTTTGGCGAAAATGTCGGGTTAAAGGAACTTCTGGATGAGGCAGTGTTTAGGGCAAAAGAAATCGTCGAAGAAAAAAATCCTGACCTTTCTAAAAAGCAGAAAGACCAAATCGCCCAGGCCGTTGGAATCGGTGCCGTTAAATATGCGGATTTTTCCAATAATCGAACCAGCGATTATATCTTTAGCTTCGATAAGATGCTGGCGATGGACGGAAATACCGCTCCATATATGCAATACGCCTACGCCAGGGTGCAATCAATTAAACAAAGGGGAAAAAAAGACAGAAAGATTGATGTTGATAAAGAAATCGCTGAATTGAAGGCGGTTTCACTAACCGAATCGGCTGAGCTGGATTTAGCAAAACATCTCATTCGTTACGGAGAAGCGATACAGGATTCTATCGTTGATTACAGGCCTAATTATTTAACTGCATATTTATATGAATTGGCCCAGAAGTTCAGCGTTTTTTATACCAATTGTCCGGTTCTCGATGCCGGGCCGGATAAAAGACCCACCAGATTATTGCTCTGCGATTTAACCGCAAAGACCATCAGGCACGGCTTGAGCGAGCTTTTGGGCATAGAAGTTGTCGAACAAATGTAGAAAAAATTAGACACGGATTGAAATGGGATTTACACTATTTAGACAAGGATAAATAATTAATCAAAAGGTTTACAAGATGGCTTATTCACTTGAACAGAAAATATCTAAAGACAAGCTGATAGAGTTCTGCGAAAGGAATCGTATCAGGAAGCTGTCGGTTTTCGGGTCTGCTATCCGCGGCCAATTAGGGCCTGACAGCGATATCGACCTGTTGGTTGAGTTTGAGAAAGGCCATACGCCCGGCCTTTTCTCAATTATCAAAATGGAAATGGAGCTTACAGAAATGCTCGGGAAGAAAGCGGATTTGCGGACACCCGAAGATTTAAGCCAGTATTTCCGTGACGAGGTGGTACAAAATGCCAAAGTTCAGTATCAATCTTGAAGATCAGGTGAGATTACGACACATGTTGGATGCAGCGATTGAAATACAGCAGTATGTGCAATCATCAACACGTGAAGATTTGAATAGCGACCGCAAGCTGGTTCATTCGCTTGTTCGTCTTTTTGAAATCATTGGGGAAGCAGCAACCCAGGTTTCGGACGAACTTAAAGAAAACGTCCCCGAGATTCCCTGGTTTGTCATAATAGGCATGAGAAACCGGCTTATTCATGCTTACTTTTCCATCAATTTAGATGTAGTGTGGAGCACCTCGACAGAAGATATCTCATTGCTTATTACGGAGTTAAAAAGACTTCTTGGTTGAAGCTGAGAATATAGATTTCCTAATGCAAAAAAATGACTTTGCATCTTTGAAAAGAGCGGAGTAAATGCGTAATGAAAATCGTCCAAACGGATTTCAGCATCAGCACCAAAAAGCGTAACCAGTTGATAGATATTACAAGCAAGGTTGGCTTGTCTGTCAGTCAGTCTGGTATAACCGACGGCGATGTAATTGTTTATTGTTCTCACACAACCGCAGCAATTACCATAAACGAAAACGCTGACCCTTCTGTTATCCACGATATACTTTTAACTCTGGAGGAGGTGATACCTCATCATCGGCCGGGCTACCAGCATTACGAAGGCAATTCCGATGCACATTGTAAAAGCTCTCTGCTCGGATGCAGCGAACAAATCCTGATTAGGGATAAATCCCTGCAACTGGGTACTTGGCAGGGGATTTTTTTCTGTGAATTCGACGGCCCCCGCAGCAGGAAAGTTTTCGTGCAGGTTCGCGGTGAGTAACATCACATTATCAGACGATTAACGCGTGCTTTTGGCAATGAAAGACAAACCTGGGAAAACACTTACAGGCAATGTTATCCTGCTGAGTATCGTTAGTTTTTTCAACGACCTCAGCAGCGAGATGATAATGCCGATTTTGCCGATGTTTTTGCAATCGTTGGGCGCTACCGGCCAGATTGTTGGGCTGGTAGGGGGGTTGAGGGGCAGCGTTTCGAGCATTCTGAAGGTCGTGTGCGGCTACTGGTCTGACAAGACCGGCAAACGAAAGGCGTTTGTCTATGCAGGATATGTGACCTCAACAGTTTTTAAGCTATTACTTGGGTTTTCGCGGATTTGGCCGAGCGCAGTGGCGTTTTCGGCGCTGGAAAGGGTGGGAAAGGGACTGAGAACGGCCGCCAGAGACGCAATAATAGCAGACTCAATGGCTACTCAGAGGGGTAAAGGTTTTGGCATTCACAGAGGCATTGAAACTGTTGGTGCAATTTTGGGTGCCGTGATGGCGTTTTTGCTTTTCTGGTTTTTCCGCCTTGATTTCAAGGCCATCATTTTCATAGCAGCGGTGCTCGGTTTTGCTTCGCTGGTTCCGTTGCGTTTTGTGAAGGAAGCAAGTTCCAGGCCGCAGGACATAACACTGCAAATGGGCATAAAGACATTGTCTCGGCCGCTAAAGGCCTTCGTTTTGATTTCCAGCGTCTTTGCCCTGGGGAACTTCGGCTATATGTTTTTTGTCCTGCGGACGCAGCAGTTTTTTACCGGTAAATTGTCCGTGGCTGTACCGGTTCTTTTGTATGTATTGTTCAATATTTTTTATAGTGCTCTTGCGGTGCCTTTCGGGATTATTTCAGATAAAATAGGCAGAGAAAAGGTTATCATTTTCGGTTATCTTGCGTTTTCGGTAACCTGTTTTGGTTTTGCAGTCTTTGATTCACTGCCGGCCTTTATTGGACTGTTTGCACTTTACGGGGTGATGTTTGCTGCGGTTGACGGCAATCAACGTGCATTCGTGGCTGATTTGGCACAACAGCAGTTTAAGGCAACGGCTTTGGGGGCATATCACACTGTTACAGGTCTTTTGGCTCTACCTGCTGGGCTGATTGCCGGGTTTCTCTGGGATACAGTTGCTCCGATGGCAACATTTATCTATGGCGGTTCCCTGGGGCTTATTTCTGTCCTTCTTTTTGCACTTTTCGCCAGACAGTTTGGGCTGCGCCGCTTCCCTTCCAATCCGTCATCTTAACGGGTGATGGTCGGGAATAGTTGTCCGCTCGACAAGCTGGGGTTGACGTGATAAAGCGACTTAAAGGATGGTATGCGCAAAAAAGAGGCGAGGTGGTGGGACCAGCTGGGGGGGAGACTGGTGAGCCACACTGCCTCGCCGAGGTTTGTAATCTGCCGAAAAACGGCAGCAATTCAACATCTTACAGAATTAAAGAGGCTAATATATCCTCGAAATTTTGTCAAGTAAAAAAAACTGATAATTTCCTTACCCCACAATCTATACCCACATTCTTTTAATGCAGTTATTATACAAGTTATGAGGATAAAATGCAAGTTAAAAGTTGCCTTTTTCCCATTTTTTGTACCTAATTTGATTTTCTGGATGGAAGTTATAAAGTTGTATGTATTGAGCCGTTGCGCTTGTTATCTAAAATTATCGGTCAATAGACCAAGAAATTTGTCATTTCCGGCAGGTCTGCAATCACGCCTGTGGCCCTTCAAATAATCGAAATTTCCAAAGATATCGGGACTCTGGCTGGTTTTTCCAGAGCTGCGGCAAGGCCTGCGCTTTGACGAGTGCCCTTACGAGTAGGCAGCAAAATCAGATAGCAAAAGTTGTTACAGTTACATTCTTAATTATTGATTAGCAATTTTTGATTCACTATTTTTCAGGTTGACCGTCGCAATAGTTCTTTGGCGAGTATGGCTTGGATTTTATGGTCAATGAATATCTGCTCAGAGGATTAAAAAAATCTGTCAAAAGTGTTTATCTTAATCGGTTTTGTACTGGTAAAAGTTTTCGTAAGTTGATATTCTGATTGCTTATCTGTTCCGCAGTAGATTGGATTTTAGTTTTTAGCTCTTGACTGTTTTTATGGCAAAGATTTCTGAGAAAATAGAGCGCGTAAAAGACACAATTAACTCTGCCTGCGCTCATGCTGGTAGAGACCCTGACGAGATAAAACTCGTCATTGTGACCAAATCAGCTACAGTCGAACAAATAAAAGAGGTCATTCAACTGGGCTTTACCGACCTTGCTGAAAACCGGGTTCAGCAGCTAAAGAAAGTTTCCACTCAGGTCGCTGAGTTTTTACAAGAATCGGCTCGTCAGGGTGACCCAGCTACGCCAAAGGCTTCGCCGGCGGCCAGAGACCCAGCCGGAGTCCCGAATGGTGATTTTGCTTTGCCGGGGCAAGTCAGATGGCATATGATTGGACATCTACAGCGTAATAAGGTACGCCAGGTCTTGCCCATAGCTTCGCTGATACATTCGGTTGATACGCTTCGGCTGGCGGAGGAGATAAACGCTTCGGCGGCAAAGATGAACTTACGTCCTGAAGTGCTCTTGCAGGTTAATGTCTCTAACGAACCACAAAAATACGGTGTTCCTGTAGGTGCAGCAACGCATCTGGCTGAACAGATAGAGACTCTGCCGAATTTAAAGCTGGTTGGCCTGATGACAATGGCGCCACTAACGCATAATAAGGATGTAGTTCGGGCTTGTTTTATTCGGGCCAGGGAGTTATTTGTTGAAATGCGAGGAGAGAAGATTGTCGGCCCGCAGTTTACCGAGCTAAGTATGGGGATGAGTTCGGATTACGAAGTCGCCGTCAAGGAGGATGCAACTATCCTTCGCATTGGCTCGGCAATCTTTGCCGGGTGAACCTAACCCTTGTGGCAGGGGGAAAAACGCAAGAAAAGTACAAAGTAGCATGCCTAACAAGCCGAAATTAGCTTATAGATTATGAACTGTTCGGGACTCCGAATGGGTTTTCCAGAGCTACGGCAAGGCTTGCGACTTGATAAGCCCCGCCCGTCGACAGACGAGTTGGATGAGTGCCCTGACGAGCCCGTTGGCAGAACGAGTAGGTATTCCTTTAAAGTCCTATAACGCAAACAAAAAGATAACCTGTCTTGAGCGTGGTCGAAAGATTAGAATGGAAAAAGCGGAATTACTAATATCAACCGAAGTACCAAAAAGCTTCACAGATGTTTTGTACCTGACAAATCAGGGGCAGATACCGCCTGAAATAAAGCGGCTTTTGAAAGCGAGAAAGCTTTCCTCTGCAATAATACCGATGGACAAATTTATTCAGATACGGGACCGACTCGACCTAATCGGAACTGTTATTATCGATACAGAAGGTTTAGACAGGTTGCAGCAGAAATTAGCTCGAATAATCGAGTGTCTCGAGATAGAGAATATTGGTGTAATTTTGCTCACTAACCGCGTGGATGTGCCCATAAAAAGTTTCTCTTTAGCACCTACAGAGACCAGTTTCTCTTTGACCAGCACAATGAAGTTGGTATCCGTAGATGAATTGTGGGTTAGAGTCAGCGTCAATCTTGCATATCGTAAAAAGAGTTTTGGAATCGCAGTAAAACCTGCAGGCCTGCTAAAGCAGGCGCAGACAATTCACAGAAATAAACTTGCAGAGCAGCTTCAAATGACAAGTGCCTTGGTGGACAATCTGGCAGAGCAGCTTCGTTTGGCTGGACTTGTTCAGCAGGATTTTCTGCCCACTGCCTTGCCTCATACCGATGAAGTACGATGGGCTACGGTTTTTTTGCCGGCTGAATGGGTCTCAGGTGACATTTACAATATCGTTCGTATCGATGAGCAGCACATTGGTTTTTATGTAGCTGATGTCGTCGGCCATGGCATGCCTGCGGCGCTTTTAACGATTTTCCTGAAACAGTCCCTGGTTATGCGGGAGACCATGGAGAGAAATTATCGCGTATTTTCACCGGCGGAAGTTATGAAAAATCTCAATGAACGAATGGCCGCACAGAAATTCTCCGGCTATCAGTTTGCTACCTG
>Ga0315551_10003733_pt1 | contig 10761 bp, 6 predicted proteins | sample SalMarSW160290MG_FD_203678 | JGI IMG/M metagenome (GOLD analysis project Ga0315551, IMG submission 203678) | Salt marsh sediment microbial communities from the Plum Island Ecosystem LTER, Massachusetts, United States - Salt Marsh Sediment SW1602-90 ... | reverse complement strand
AGGTAGAAGGGACACATCTCCATCGTTGCTCGCTTTTGCACAATGGCAATCGCATTCTCCCTGCAGGTCTTGTATCCGCAGGCCCCGCAATCCAAATTCTTCTCCGGGTAGGTTTTGCCCATCTTGAATAGGACGTCTTGAATCTTGGCTTCACTGGGGGTGGGAAGTCTAATGTCCTGGGAGGAGAATTCCCTACTGAGATCCAGTTCGCCAAACTTTTTCAGCTCTTCTGCAGTTTTTTCTTTATCTTGGGTCTCAAGATTTCCCTTTATGAAGCTGACAACGAGCTGCCTCCGGCTGGGTCCTGAAATGGCTGGGTCAACGATCGGACCGTCTATGCATCCATTGCAGAAGAGAAGGTCGAGAAATTTCGTCTGCACCTCACCGCTGGCGAATTGTTGGATAGCACGGATGACGTTGTAATGGCCCCCGGCGACGATGAACTCCTCGTTCATAATGTCTTGATTGATCCCGATGGATTGGGAGAGTCCTCCATTAAGGCTGAGGATGCCCGCTGTGTTGGGGCGTGGGCCATCAAAATCTAAGGATGGTTGCTTCATTCGATCGATGTACTTCTGGTCAAGAAGTTCTCGAATGTCGTGATAAGTCAAGACATAATCTATGACTCCTTTAACCTTTTCATTGATACTTTCCCCGATTCTGGCGATACACGAACCGATAAAGACCACCTTAGTTTTTGGTCCATGGACCCTCTTGATTAGCTTTCCGGTAGCGATCATCGGGGAGACAATGGGAGCGAGCTTTGGAACCAGATGTGGAAAGAACTTCTCTATATAGGAGGCCACTGCTGGGCAGAAGGAGGAGATAAACCGCTGATCCTCGTTCTGGCTGAGCAACTTGGCATAAGCCCTGTAAACCAGCTCTCCCCCGAAGGCAGCCTCCCACACCTTATAGAACCCCAATCTTTTAAGGGCCGCCACCAATTGGCCTGGGGTTCCCTTGTCCAGAACGGCGGGAAAGGTAGGATCGAGGCAGGCAATGGTTTTCTCTCCGGATTCCAGGATTCTAAGGACCTGCTCCTTGCCAGTGTGGGCCTTTATGGCCCCGTGAGGACACTGCTTGTAGCAAAGACCACAGAGGACACAGTGGGAGCCAATCATTGCGACCCCCTCTTGGTCAATCTTGATGGCGTTGGTCGGACAAACCCTGACACAACGGTAGCACTTCCGGCACTTCTCCTGTGTAATGCTGAGGTAAATCATAAGGCAAAGAGGTTTATTCCAGATTAAGCGTCAAACACTGAAAATCACTGAAAAGTACTGAAACAACAAGAAATCCAAAGGAAACAATTTCATCTAAAAAATGAAATGCTATTTTTATAATTTCCTGAACATTTCGGTAGTTTCAGTGTCATTCAGTGTTTTCATGCATTATTTGAGTTTATTCTCCTGTTAGCTTCTCTATCTCGTCAATAAGGATCTTAGGGCTGATCGGTTTGTCCAATAGTGCATCAGCTTTAGTTAACTTCAGTACCTCTTCATTCGATGAAAACTCCAGACCCGTCTGAGCTCCAATAGAAGTGAGGAGCATTACCCGAACCCCCTTCTTTTCCTCCTTGATCTTTTGACAAGTTTCAAAACCGGCATCAAACTGTTCCATCATTACATCCAGGATTACCAGGTCGGGCTTGAGGTCTTTTAGTCTGTCCATACACTCCTTTGCACTGCCGGCAGTGGTCACCTCATATCCCTTGTTTTTCAGCACAGCGGAGTGCATCTCCAGGAAATCAGGGTCATCATCCACTAAGAGGATCTTTTTGGGTCTCTCCTTCTCGGCCAGGGGGACGCTTTTGCTCACCAGGGAGATGATCCGCCGAAGGCTCTCCTGGTCTTTGATGATCTTCTCTGCCTTGGTGACCAGTTTTCCCTCCTCATAAAACTGGTAGTGAATGGCACAGCCGCACTGAACATGACAGCGAAAGATCTGCTTCAGGGCGTCTTCTGTTCTGGAGAGATCAAGCTTCTGGCCGGTAAAGTAGGGACATAGGGTCCACTCCCCTGGCCTGATCATTTGCTTGAGCTCAGGACAGTAGACCTGGATGAAAGGCAAACTCGTTTTTTTAGCCATAATCTTAGGCCCTTTTCTATTTTATCCTTTAATATCTCTTCGGGGTCTCATTCTCGAGTGGAAAAGTCCCTGTGGAAGATATAACCTTTTTAGAACCCCGCAATATTTCTCAGGTAGAATGTAAAACTTTAAGGGCTAAATATCAAGGATAAAAATTTTAAATCCCCCATAAAAGCGAATGGCCTGAGGCTTCAGGCCATTCTACGAAAGGGAATTGGCATTTTCGGGACGTTTCGGAATTTCTAAGAAATTCTGAAATGTAGGGGTTGTTTGAAGGGGGTAGGCCACCTTCAAGGGTGACAGCGGAGCGATCCGAGCGAGCGGAGGATTGCGGAGCGCCAGAGGGCCAGTGAGGCCCTATGGAGAACTTAGCGACCGTAGGGAGCTAAGTTCTGTCAGTGGTTAGCTGTTAAGTATCTCCTCTGCTTCCCTCTTGTCTACATCCATAACATACTGGATTCCACTGATTTCTGCTGCTTCCCTGGTGAGTGCGGCTATGTCCTCCCGGGTGATATACTCCAAGGCAAACTTCCTCTCCCCGGCCATAATCTGCTGCAGCCCCTGGGATAGTCTTTGCATATAAGTATAATGGCCTAAAGCTCCGGTAGGGACATCGTAGAACCTATCCCCCAGTTGCTCCTTCAGCTCTGGAGCGGAAATAAAGATCTCCTCGGCCTTTGTCCCGAACCTTTCGATGTAAATCGGAACCTGACCCTCATCGATCCTCTTGCCGATGGTCTTACCGACCATAGCAGCCGTGAGGGGCGCTCTGGCCATGCCAATGAGCTTGAAGTAGGGAGCCCCTAAGGCCAGGCCTTTAAAGATCTGATCTTCAAAGGCAAAGCCACCGGCGATAGCGATGTCCGGAACATACTCACCCTTCTTGGCGAGTTTATCGACATACTGGTAGAGCAGCGAATGGAGTTCGATTCCTGGAACCCCCCATTCGTTCATCATCCGCCAGGGGCTCATCCCCGTCCCGCCACCGGCGGCATCAACGGTGAGAAGATCGATCTTTGCCTCAGAGGCAAATTTCACTGCCCTGGCTAAGTCCACAGGACGGTAAGCTCCGGTTTTCAGGAAGACATACTTGGCTCCTGCTTGCCTGAGTTCCTGAGCCCTCTTCAGGAAGCTCTCCTTCTCCACCATTCCCACCCGGGAATGTCTCTCAAACTCCTTGAAGCTCCCGCTTTCAAAAGCCTTAATCACATTGGGATCCTCTGGATCGGGGAGAACGATATAGCCTCTTTTCTTAAGCAACTGTGCCTTCTTGAGATCCTTTATCTTGACCTCACCGCCGATGTCCTTGGCACCCTGACCCCATTTGAGCTCTACGACCTCCACGCCGAGCTTTGAGATAGCATACTCTTGAACGCCGAGCTTGGTGTCTTCGATATTGGCCTGGACGATGATGGCCCCGTATCCGTCCTGCTGCCATTGCCTGTAAAGGTTGACCCGCCACTCCAGATCGGGAGAGTGGACGACCTTGTCGTTCTTTATTTTACTATCCACATCCATTCCGCAGACATTTTCACCGATGGTCAGGGGAATCCCAGCAAGGGCCGCGCCAATGGCCAGCCCTTCCCAGTTGATTTTGGCGATGTTGGTAGAGCCCAATCCGGGAATGATCAGGGGAAGTTTCACTTTGATTCCCTTATCGTGGCCAATGGCTGTTTCAATCTTGACATTTCGGAAAAGAGCTTTGTTGCTATCAGCTTCGATACCATAAGCACCAGCAGCAGTTCCCAGGATAGTAAAATGGGAGAGGTCAACGGGGTAATCCTTTTCGCTACCCGTGGTGATGATACCAAAAGGTTGGGGATAGATGACCTCTGTGCCCCGATAGGCAGACTTCCCCACCTCACACATCCCGATGCACCCGTCGACACAGGTCGTACAGAGACCGCTGAGCTTATTGATTGACTCATCCGTTCGATTTTTGGTCAGAGTAGCGGCGCTGGTGTTAATTCTTGAGTATGACATCTCTCCTCCTTCTTCAAAGTAATGAGAATTGAGAAGTGAGAATTGAGAAAAAATTAAAAGATTTTTGAATTTTTGCTACTCACTTCTGCTTCTTATTTTTTCTATATATGCTGTAAGCATATGTGCCTTTTTCCATACCTCTAACCTGAGTTATTCATAAAAATTTGCCACGAAGCCCCTAAGGCACTAAGAAGATTAAACATAAAAGCAATCGTTTATTAAACTGAGTTTCTTTGTTAATCTGTGAACATTTGCTGAATCTATATTTATTTAAGACTTTGGGGCTTGGTGCCTTTGTGGTATACGAATTATTCAGGTTAAATCCTCAAAACTCTTTGTTTTCATTCTCGGTTTTTACTTCTCGCTTTTGTTTCTTCTCTTCTGCCTCTTTCAGAAGACAGGCAGCACAAGGGTCCATATAGCATTGTGCATCTTCATATAAATCAAGGCAAGGATAGCTCAGGTTTAGACAACCACTACAGAGGGTTGTGGGTGGTTCAGGTCCCTGACACCTGAGCTGACAGGCAGGACAGATATAGATACAGGCACCGCAGGTGCGGCAGACATCCGACTTTATATCGAAGGGAGTAGTGATTTTCCTCTCCACTCCTCTATTCACAAATCCTATTGCCTTTGCCGCCATCTGTTCTTCGCACATCCTGGTGCAAAGTCCACAGAGGATACAGTCGTCATTTCTGGGTTTGAATCGGACCTTAGTTACCCCAAGTTGGGAGGCAAGGTCCTGGATCGTCTTTGAGCTCGGACAGGCGGCAACGAGAAGTTCCACCAGCATCTTCCGTGCCTTGATCACTCGCGTAGAGTGAGTGCGAACCTCCAATCCTTCCTCTACCGGGTAGGTGCACGAGGTCACCAATCGGCTTTTTTGGGGATCAGAGCCAATCTCCACCACGCAGAGCCTGCAGGCACCATAGGGGGAAAGCCCCTCGTGGTAGCAGAGGGTGGGAATGGGAATCCCATAAAATCGTGCTGCCTCCAGCAGGGTTTGTCCCTCCTCTACCTGGACATCTACGCCGTTCAATCTCAAATTTACCATGTTGCCACTTCCTCAATGGCTTTCAGTGACTTCTCCCACTGATGAAATTTCTCCAAATCTACCTCCAGATCACACCGGAGACATCGTTTTGCCTCCTTCATAGCCATCTGGGCCGTATATCCCAGATCTACTTCCTTAAAGTTGTCCTTCCTGGCGTCCACCGAAAGGGTAGGGCCCTGAGCCTGACCATAGGGCACGGGTTCAGCCTCCAGATCGTAGTAGGTATCTACATGTTTGGTGACCCTCCAGGGATACACTCGGGTTCTATCGGGTCTCAAGTACTGGTCAATGGCTACGGCTCCCCGCTCTCCCGCTGCCACAGCCCTGATGACCGTTGCTGGACCCGTGGCCACATCCCCACCAGAGAAGACTCCGAGAATCGATGTCATTCCCCATTTATCAGTCTTGATAGTGCCGTCCTTGTTTGTCTCCACCTCCAGGCCGGTGAAAAGCTCTCTTATGTCCGCAAACTCCCCAATGGCAGGGATGACGGTGTCCACCTCCATCCGGTAGGTTTGGTCGGGCTGAGGAATCGGCCTCCTTCGACCGCTGCTATCAAACTCGCCCAACCTCATTCGGACCACCTCAACCCCGTTGACCCGATTCCCCCTCTCAATGATCTTTGTGGGAGCTACCAGGAACTCAAGCCTAACGCCTTCCTGAAGAGCCTGTTCGATTTCCTCCTCGAAGGCCGGCATCTCCTGTCGAGTTCGTCGGTAGAGAATGGTCACCTCCTCGGCTCCCAGTCGGAGTGCAGTCCGGGCTGCATCAATGGCCGTATTGCCTCCGCCCACAACAACTATCCGCTTACCCATCTTGACCCGCCGCTTCAAGTTTACATCCCGCAAGAAATCTACACCCTGTACTACCCCCCGAAGCTCCTCTCCGGGAATTCCCATCCTCCTATCCCCATACATCCCCACAGCTACATAGAAGGCCTGGTACCCCTCATCGAAAAGCTCCAAGAGCTTCACATCCTTGCCGACCTGGGTGTATAGGTTGATCTCCACCCCCATAGCCTCGATACGTTCAATCTCCCGTTGCACCACCCTCTTGGGGAGCCTATTTTCCGGGATAGCTATGGCCAGCATCCCGCCCGCCACAGGCAATGCTTCAAAAACAGTCGGTTGGTAACCCAAACGGGCCAGAAAGTAGGCGCACGAGAGGCCAGCCGGACCTGCACCGACAATTCCCACTTTGTGAGGAAGCTTCTCCTTCGGGACACGCCCTGGAGGAAGGATCAAATTCTCGTGTTCGTAGTCTCCGATGAACCGCTTCAACATCCGGATAGCCACTGGTTCATCAATCTGATTCCGCCTGCACTTGGACATACAGGGATGGTCGCACACCCGACCACAGATTGAAGGAAAGGGATTGGTGTCCAGAGCCAGCTCGAGGGCCTCCTGGAATCGTCCTTCCCCAATGAGTGATACATATCCAGGGACATTCATCCCAGCAGGACAGGCATTCTGGCAGGGAGAGATGAAGAGCTCCCGGCAGACACCAGCGGGGCATTTCCGCTGCTTGATGTGGGTCTCATACTCGCTCAGGAAGTAACGCAAGGTAGAAAGCACAGGGTTTGAAGCTGTCTGCCCAAGGCCACACTGGGAGGTGTCCTTGACCGCCTGGGCCAGCTCTTCCAGAAGTTCCAGATCTCCTATCTTTCCCCTTCCCTCCGTGATGTCGGTGACGATCTCCAGCATCCGGCGAATTCCCTCTCGGCAGGATAAACACTTGCCGCAGGATTCATCCTGGAGGAAATTCAGGAAGTACTTGGCCACATCCACCATACAGGTGTCCTCATCCAGGATAACCATGCCGCCAGAGCCCATGATAGAGCCTGCCTCGGCCAGTTTCTCGTAGTCTACCGGGAGATTCAGAAGATCCTTCGGGATACAACCTCCGGAAGGTCCCCCTGTCTGGACGGCTTTGAATCGTTTACCCTGGGGAATGCCACCGCCAATGTCGAAGATGATCTCCCCCAGACTCATCCCCATAGGTACTTCCACCAGACCGGTGTTGTTTATCTTTCCCACCAGTGAAAAGATCTTTGTCCCCTTGCTCTTCTCCGTTCCAATGCTGGAGTACCAATCTGCCCCTTTAGTTATGATCAGCGGCACATTGGCCCAGGTCTCTACATTATTGATGTTGGTTGGCTTGCCCCAAAGGCCCTTTATAGCTGGAAATGGTGGTCGCTGCCTCGGTTCTCCCTTTTTCCCCTCGATGGAGGCAATGAGGGCCGTCTCTTCCCCACAGACAAAGGCCCCCGCCCCCCTCGCTATCCGAATGTCAAAGTCAAAACCGGAGCCAAGGATATTTTTTCCTAACAGCCCGCATTCTCTGGCCTGTTCCAGAGCAATAGTCACATTCTTAACAGCCAGGGGATACTCATTCCGAACATAGATTATCCCCTCATTTGCACCAATGGCATAGGCTCCGATGAGGATTCCCTCTAAGATACTGTGGGGGTTTCCCTCCAAAAGGCTTCTGTCCATATAGGCGCCAGGATCACCCTCATCTGCATTACAGATTACATATTTTTTATCCCCTTTGGCCCTGCGGCAGAAGTCCCATTTGTATCCTGTGGGAAACCCAGCTCCCCCTCTACCACGAAGCCCTGACGTCTTTATCATATCAATAATCTCTACGCGCGACAACTCTCTAAGAACTTTTGCTAAAGCACTATATCCGCCTATTGCAATATAGTCTTCTATCAAAGTTGGATCAATCAAGCCATTGTTTTCAAAGATTATACGATGTTGTTTCTTATAAAATGGAACATCTTTTTCATAAGTAATCTTCTTTCCCGTGGTGGGGTCAGTATATAAAAGGCGCTCAATAATCCTGTTCTTAAGGATTGTCTCTGAGATGACTTCATCTACATCTTCAGGCTTTACTTTTGTATAGAATAATCCTTCTGGTTGAATAACCACTATTGGACCTTGCTCACAAAAGCCATGACAGCCTGTGGTCTTTATCTCTGCCTTGTCTTTTAACTTCCGCTTCTCAATCTCATGAACGAAAGCTTTAGTAACTTCTTCGCTTCTAGCACTACAGCAAGCCGTTCCTTGACATATCGTGATGCAATGTCTTTTTTTTCTCGCTCTTAACTGTTTTAGATCTTTTTGAAGATTCTCTAAGTCTTCAAAATTTCTTAGCTTTTTGATGCTTAAGTTTGTCATACCTTTTCCTTCCGTACTCTTTCTAACTTCTCTACATTCTTAATCTTTTACCCCATGATACTTCTTCACTACTTGACTTACTTTTGCGGGATTCATTCCGCCATAATATTCGCCATCCATGACTGCAACTGGTCCGATTGCACAGCACCCAAGACAATTTACAGTTTCAAGTGTAAATTGCATATCTTCGGTTGTCTCACCTGGTTTTATATTAAGCTTTCTTGAAAATTCATCTACAATTCTTGGTCCTCCTCTTACATGACAGGCAGTTCCAAGGCAAACAGTTATAATATGCTTGCCTCTCGGTTTGAGGCTGAACTGCTTATAAAATGTAGCTAGCCCATAAACATCAATCAGAGGAATTTCCAACCCTTCGCTAACCCTGCAGATAACCTCCTGGGGAAGCCAGTTATATAAGGCTTGAACATCTTGCAGAATGGGAATAAGGAACTCCCTTCTCCTTTTGTAGGTATCCAATACCGCATCAACTTGCTTGAGATCAATTTCCATAGTAGGTTCCTTCTGAAGCATTCTTATCTCCCCTTGAAAAATACGGAGTAGGTGTTGTAAAACTCCTTTAGAGCCGTCTCGATGTTCTCAAACTCAATCAAGTGCTTTTTGCAGCCCCGACGGGTGCAGATTTCTACAATTCCGCCCCTGGCAAGCCACATAGGGGCCATAGGTGCACCACACTGCTCGCAGGTCCTGGTGGACTTAAGCTCGGCTTCACAGAAGGGACAGAAAAACTGCACTACGGTCCCTTCAGAAATGGGATACTCTGTCTCAACCTCGTAGCTTCCGTAGAGGGCACTCAATCGAACCCATCCCCTTTTCCCATCAAACTCTGCGAGAATCCCTGCACTGGGATGACCATCTATTTTGCGTTCCTCATCCAGTAATGACTTTTTGCAGTGCGGACAAATAACATTCAGAGGGATCATAATGTATCTCCTGAAAAATTTTGTGCTATTTTTACATTTGGGAATTTCTTAGAAATTCCCAAATGTCGGGGGTTGTTTGAAGTCCAGCACTTATGCATAAGTGCTGGATTCAATCATGACAGCGGAGCGCCAGAGGGTCGGTGCTCCGCCAGCTCACACCGAAATTAAGTTAGCGATCGACGGAGCTACTATTGGGGACACTAAGTAGCGCTTGTCCGAAAAGTACGTAGCTTCGTCTTTTGATGTCATTGCGAGCGACTGTAAGGAGCGAAGCAATCTGTTTAATATCAGGAGATTGCTTCGGCCAGTTCCCTCGCTTGCGCTCGGGACAAGCCTCGCAATGACACTATGCTGAAAGAACAGAGTTTGTGGCTATTGGCAAACTAAGCATAAAGTCCTCGGGTCTCTGCGGCCTGTGTCACCCTTTGGATGCCGACGATAAATGCCGCCGTTCGCATTTTTACCTTATATTCTTTAGCGGTTGCCAGAACGGCATTGAAGGCATTGACCATCACCTTTTCTAGATCCTCGTTCACCCGCTCCTCGGTCCAGTAGTACCCCATCCGGTTCTGTACCCACTCGAGATAGGAGACCGTCACCCCTCCTGCGTTGCAAAGAATATCCGGGATAATGTGAACTCCCTTGTTGTAGAGAATAGCATCGGCCTCTGGCGTCGTGGGCCCGTTGGCCCCTTCAGCAATCGCTTTTGCCTTGACTCGATCTGCATTCTCCTCTGTAATCTGCTTCTCAAGGGCTGCAGGAATGAGAATATCCACATCCTCTTCCAATAGCTTCATAGGGTCATCGTACCTCTTGACCTTGCCCGTTTTCTCGAAGCCTTTTAGTGTCTTGGTCAATGTCTTGTGGGTATACTCTATGGCCTCTTTCACCGACATCCCCTCTTTGCTGTAGAAACCACCGTCGACATCCGAAATGGCCACAATCCTGGCTCCCATTTTCTCCAAGATCTCTCCCGCGAAAGAACCAACGTTCCCAAAGCCCTGAATGGCAACCGTCGCTTTGCTTAAATCTATTCCTATATGCTTGGCCATCTCCCGCACGCAAATTGCCAGCCCTCTTGAGGTGGCCTTCTTCCTTCCTTCAGACCCGTATATCTCCAGAGGCTTGCCCGTGATCACCGCTGGAAGAAACCTCTTGCGGTGCATCGAATAAGTGTCCAACATCCAGGCCATTATTTGAGGGTTTGTGTTCACATCCGGGGCAGGCACATCTTTATCCGGGCCAAAAAGATCACACAGATCGGCAAAATACCTTCTGGCCAGCCTCTCTAACTCATTGGTGGAGAGCTCTCTGGGATCAACGACCACGCCTCCCTTCCCACCACCAAAAGGCACGCCTACGACCGCACACTTGTAGGTCATCCAGAAGGCCAAAGCCTTCACCTCATCCACCGTCACATTCTGGTGGAAACGAATTCCCCCCTTTGCCGGTCCCCGAACGATAGAGTGCTGAACTCGATACCCCTTAAAGACTCGAATGCTGCCATCGTCCA
>Ga0315551_10003717_pt1 | contig 10785 bp, 9 predicted proteins | sample SalMarSW160290MG_FD_203678 | JGI IMG/M metagenome (GOLD analysis project Ga0315551, IMG submission 203678) | Salt marsh sediment microbial communities from the Plum Island Ecosystem LTER, Massachusetts, United States - Salt Marsh Sediment SW1602-90 ... | reverse complement strand
CGGCACCGGAAGATATAAGAGACCAGAATGGCAACCCGCTGCGAAAAACAGGATACGACCTCACAATTGTCCGGATTGGCATAAAAAGAAGTGCAATCAGACTCGCAGGAACTTTCACCCTTTCCCAGATAAGATTAATCTGCAAAGAAAAGGGCTACGAAAATCCACTCACCGGAAAAGCTGTAAACGTCTATCCCATCGGATATCTAAAAGCACAAAACCAGTTGCAAAAAAAGAGACTAAATGAAAAGATAAAAATTGAAAGTTCCGCCCTCGAAGACAAGGTCAAATGGATTGACTTCGCCTTTGACGTCCCGAACGGTTACGTGCCGGCTCTGGCAGAATTTAAGTTAAACAGCATCGCTGTGATAGAAACGTCGACATCTGCCGAACAATCCCCGCCGGTAATTCCTTTCTCTCAGCCGTCTGATAAAGGGCAGGATGCTGCGGAACCTGCTGCATCTGCCATACCGGACACCAATAGGCAGCCGAAAAACACAGCTTCAAAAAGACGCGGCCTTAGTGATTTCAGCAGATCCATTGTCGGCGACCAGTCCAACGAAGACGAATAGCAACTCCCGGTTGTTTAAATTCTGACTCGACTAATTTACACCCACCGCCCTAATATATCGAATGAGGATTTAGTCCACCTACCAAATTCATATACTGATGGAAGGTGGATTCGCTGGCTGCAAGTCCCTCTCCGCCCCCACTAAACGCAGACCGCCAATTCTTCCAAATCCAGCCCCATCAAATGCTCGAGATAATCCTTCAATTCTTCTTCTGAAAAATTGGCGAGAAATTCCGGCTTGGCGCTTTTGTTGATTTCACAAATGCCGTCTATCAACTCCCTTTTAGTCATATCTTTATATCCTTCAAAAATCTTATAACCGCCTCTTTAACCTGCGCAATATCGACAGAACCAACTTTTTTTCTTTAAACTGCCGAAAACCCGACAAAATTATGCCCCATAACGCTAACCACAATATACCGGAACCTTTTTTGCTTTGACTACAATATATAGTAAATGCAGTAAAACACCCTGTGCTGCTCTTTTCACTGTCCAATAAAATCGTTGCCTTCCCTGATAAATCCACATCAAAAAAATTTGTCGGTTTTATGTTTTTTTTCCTGAGCTGCTCACTTCTGTCTTATTCATCACGCCATCGTTATTCTGCACCTCATACGCAACCCTCACACAATCCTGCAGCCCGCTGTAAATTTTTCCTGCTCCTGCCCGCCTATAAGAAGATATTCAACCTGCTCAATAACTTTTGAGAACCATTTTTTTAATTTGAACAAGCCAGCCAATATATATTACATCCGGCGCAGGGCTTCAAAAATATCTTCACACACCTCATTTAAACAGATGTTGGACAAAAAGATACAGGTTGTTACGCCACTCAATCGCGTCGTGACCGTTGGAGTCCACATGCCATATATGTGGAACATCGTGCTCTTTTAGATAGGCATGCAATCCCTGGCTGATGCGTATCAGGCCGTCCTTATTGCCGCAGGCCAGCCACAGCAGTTTTAACTGGTCTCTGGTCGCAACCGGATCAGGCACGAGCTGCTCCGGGGTTTTGGTATTAGGAGCTGCCGAAAACGCGCCGACCCATGCAAAGATCTCCAAGTGTCCAAGGCCGAAGTTCAACGACTGGCCGCCGCCCATAGACAACCCGGCAAGGGCCCGGTATTCGCGGTCTGTAAATACAGAATAACGGGACTCAATTGCAGGGATGACATCGTTGAGCAAATCAGACTCGAAATTGGCAAAAGCCGCGGCATGACTGAAGACATTGCCTTGTGCACGGTCGTTTTTCTGGGCGCGTCCGTTCGGCATAACCACAACCATCGGCTTAACCTTTCCGTCGGCCAGCAGGTTGTCCAGAAGCACCTCCGGCATTGCAAACCGCTGCCATTCGGTTTCATCGCCGCCGATGCCGTGCAGCAGGTAAAGCACAGGATACTTGCTGTCCGTGGAGTAACCGGGCGGGGTATATACTAACATTTTGCGGCGTGTGCCGACAGTCCTGGAATCGTATTCAATCATCTCCATCTTGCCGTGGGCGATACCGTCGCGCTTCACGTCAAATCCTTCAGGCGGGTCGTCAAATGCGGGCTTGTCATCCGGTCCCAGTTCGATTGGTCCGCCGAAATCACCCGGCCTGCGACCACGCTGGCCACGAGCAGAGTCGGCTCTTTTCTCTGTTTGGAACAGGCGGGGTGCAAAGTCATACAGACTGCGACGCCAGGTATGCCACTCGTGGGCCGTGCCCTCGGATTCAAAGAACACAGTTTTGATGCCTGCATCTTCCAGAGTGTCACGGAAGCTCTTGACGCTGTTGTAGAAAAGCTCACCCTCAGCCGTGCCTATCCCCAGCCAGACCAGGTGAACCTTCTTATTGAACGCGTCCGCGTCTGCCATTACACCGTTATGGGTGGTCTTGGCATCGATGGGCCGTCTGCTGGGACCCGCGCTTGTACCGCTGAATCCGCCGATCCAGGCAAATTTATCCAGGTTGTTCATAGTGATATTGAAGGTCTGAAAACCACCCATAGACAAACCTGCCATTGCCCTGTTCTCACGATCCGTAAGCGTGCGATAGGTGGAGTCTATAGTAGGGATCAACTCGTTGATTACGATTTTCTCAAAGGTGCCGGAACCCAGGCGTCCCTCACCGGGAGTGCGGGCATTGCCGTTGTCCATAACAACAATCATCGGCTTGGCCTTGCCCTCAGCGATCAGGTTATCCATAATAAAATTGACACGGCCCTGCACGACCCAACTGCGTTCGTCTTCGCCCCAGCCGTGCTGGAGATACAGCACCGGATAACGGGCACTTGTATTTGTGTCGTAATCCGGCGGGGTATAGACGAAGCAACGACGCCAGGCACTGGTGCTACTGGAGTAATACCATCGTTCCCGAATCTCACCGTGCGGAACATCTTTGGGCTGATAGAAATCCTCACCCTTAGAAGGGACTTCAATGCCGCTGGACATCCTGCCGCAGCCGTAGAAACTCTCACTGGCAGGGTCTGCCACAGAAAAGCCGTCAATCAAGAGAAAGTAGTAATGGAATCCGGGCACCAAAGGGTCGGTCGTGACCATCCAGACCCCATCTTCATCCTTGACCATATCGTAGGTCCTGCCCAAATCGATCTGAACCTTTTGGGCATTGGGCGCTTTTACACGAAACGTAGCACGCAGTTCGGGGTCTATCCGCGGGTATTCCTGGCCCGGGATATTAGACGACGCGGGCTTCGCATCATCAGCGGCTTGGGGCAATTGCGCCAGGCAGAATCGTCCTGTTAACACGGCTAATAACGCGAAAAGCATAAGTGTGTGTTTCATACGGTAACCTCCTTTGCTTGAAAAATACGATTTTTGGCTAAGCTTCCACATAGTTTATAATGACTATAATCTATCCGCCAGCGGCTGGCAACTTTTTAGCTCATCAATTTATAAAAACAATCTTTTTTCAATAACTCTTCACTCAATTTGATATTGTAAAGACTTGTCAAAAGGGCCGGATTTTCCAAAAAGATACTTTTATGGAACGTCCATTTTATAAGCCGGAACAACCATTTCGTGCATCTAATATCCGGATTCCGGTCACAAAATTAGTATTCTTAAAAAAACTCTTGCTCTTTATATGCAATTTATTATAAGTGAAGGTTTTAGAGTCGTATAAATATTAAATCGTAAATAATCTTTATGGAGGCCGGAAAGTGGCTAATACAGGCGACATTCGCAATATTGTTATTTTAGGGCACGGCGGGAGCGGAAAAACATCCCTCGCCGAGGCAATCCTGCACAAAACCGGCACTACCAACCGTCTCGGCAGCGTTGACGATAAAACCAGCACCTGCGACTATTACGACGAGGAAAAAGAGCACCAGCATTCCATCCAGTCCGCCGTAGTTTACGCCGAACACAACGGCAAGCTGCTAAATATCATAGATACTCCCGGTTATCCCGACTTCATCGGCCCGGCCATCAAGTCAATACCGGCCGCCGAAACAGCAGTTATCGTTATCAGCGCCCCCGCAGGCATAGAAACCAATACAAGAAAGCTCTTCGAGCTGGCCACAAACGCCGTTATGCCGCGGATTATTGTCGTAAATAAAATTGACGCTGAGAACACCGACCTCCCCAGACTCATAAAGAACATTCAGGAAACCTTCGGCATGCAGTGCCGCTGCGCCAATCTGCCGGCTGCGGACAGGGCATCCGTAATTGACTGCATCGAGAACGAATCCGGCGATTCGCCCGTGATGGACGTCGCCCAGGCCCACACGGAGCTAATCGAGAACATAATCGAAGCAGACGACGCCCTTATGGAAAGTTATCTTGGCGGTGAACAAATCTCCGCCGAGAAAATCGCCTCGGTATTCGTTGAAGCCCTCAAATCAGGAACTATTATTCCAATAGTTTTCACAAATGCCCGCAAAGAGGTCGGTGTGGCCGAACTTCTTGATATGATTATAAGATACACCCAGTCGCCGGCTCAGGCAAAGCCTGCCCGCCTGAAGGACGGCGACAAGTCAACAGAATTAAAAGCCGATCCCTCCGCTCCTTTAGCCGGTATGGTATTTCGCATCGCTTTTGACCCCCGCTCGAATATGAAGTTCTCTTCCATTCGCATTTTCAGCGGGAAAATCACTTCAGACACCAATCTATTGCGCAATGACGAAAAAAAAGGCATTCGCCCAGGCCACATCCTCAAATCTCAGGGCGGCGACAGTAAAGAAACCGATGCCGGCATTGCAGGTGATATTATAACGTTGTCAAAGATTGAGGATTTGCAAATTGGCGACCTCGTTCATGATGGTAAGGTATCGGGCTGTTTTGAGCAGCCGCCTGTGCCGGAGCCGATGTATTCTCTGGCCCTTGAGCCGGCATCGAGAGGCGATGAGCAGAAAATCGGCTCGGCTTTGGAGAAATTGTGTGAGGAGGACCCCTGCTTTAAGATTAAACGGGATTCGCAGACAAAGGAATTGGTCGCCAGCGGCCTTGGCGATTTGCACCTGCGGATTATGCTCGAAAAGATGCAGAACCGCTCGAAGCTCTCCGTAACCACAAAAGAGCCGAAGATTCCTTACCGCGAGACCATTACCGCAAAAGCCGAAGGCCACTATCGCCACAAAAAGCAGACCGGCGGAGCAGGCCAATTCGGCGAAGTCTATCTTCGCGTCGAGCCCGCCGAGCGCAACTCCGACCCGCCGCTGGACTTTAGCTGGGACATCTTCGGCGCCTCCATACCAGGCCAGTACGAACCAGCCGTCCACAAGGGCATCAATGAGGTAATGCTGACCGGCATAGTAGCCGGATTTCCAATGCAGGATATCAAAGTCTCCATTTACGACGGCAAACACCACCCTGTTGACTCGAAAGAGGTCGCTTTCAGAGCAGCCGGTAAGGGTGCGTTCGTTGACGCACTCGAAAAGGCAAAGCCGGTCCTGCTCGAGCCGATTGTCAATGTGGAAGTTACAGCACCGGCAGAGAATGTCGGCGATATCACGGGCGATTTGTCCTCGAAACGCGGAAGGGTCCTCGGACAGGATATGCTGCCCGGAAATTTCATTACCATAAAAGCGCAGGTGCCGTTATCAGAAGTTACTCAGTATAACAGCCAGCTAAAAAGTGTTACCGGCGGACGAGGCAGCTATGCAATGACGCTCAGCCATTACGAAATCGTCCCGCCGAACGTCCAGCAGCAAATCGTCGCACAGTACGCAAAGAAAAAAGAGACGGACTAAATTCGTCGCTTGTGACTCGTGGTTCGTGGCACGTCCTATGTGACGAACAACGAACAATGAACGGTGAACAACGAACCAACCCAAAATTTTCCTGCTTGATTTTTCCTCATTCAGCCGATTAATATAGAGTTGATTTAATATAGATGATATTTTAAAAGGATAGAAAAATGTGCAATTCCTGCGGCTGCAGAGCAAAAACAAAACCTAAGAAAAAAACAAAGGGAAAAAAGAAATAAGATGATTTTTACCTGATATCAAACCCCGCAGTGATTGCGGGGTTTTTGTTTTTCTACTATTGCTCTGGTAATAATATTATGTTAGAATCATAGAGGTTTATTATCAAGGCATTGCAATGGTATCCATAATTGAATCCAGAAAAAACGAGTTATTCGAGCTTTGCCAAAAGTATCATGTAAAACGGCTGGATGTATTCGGCTCAGCCGCAATGGGTGATTTTACGCCATCCAGCGATATTGATTTCGTTGTTGAGTTTGATGATTCTGTGGCAAAGAGGCGTTTCGACAATTTTTTTGAGCTGCTGTATGCACTGAAAAAGCTGTTCGGCAGATACATTGACCTCGTCGAGCCAGGCGGCCTGCGGAATCCATACTTTGCCAAACGTCTCGAGCAGACAAGGAGACCTGTCTATGTCGCTTCGTGACCCACGAAAAGGCACAAAAGGATTAGCCCTGCCGCTTGCGGCAGGGTTCATTACGAGGCCAAAGGCCGTGGCAATCTCACCTGTCCCCACTCTTATTTTCTGAAAGAAAATGTGGGGAATCCATCCATCATTTATCACAAATCAATTAAATTGCTTGTCCTGATCTTGCCGAAGGGAGCGAAGTCGAAGGATTCTACCTATGGCACAAGTACCTATGGCACATGTTTCTCACAATTTACTGGAGCGATGGTCTTCAGCATTGCAATTACGCATTGGCTGAAACCGCTTGTTAGACGATGGTTTCATCTCGAGAGTGCATCGCGCCACTGCGTCAGAAATGGGATGAGATTCGCAAACCGCGCTGGATGTGGTGTGAGCATCTCATGCAGCGTATTTGCTAATGGGTACGAGCCGATGGTGGTGTCAACACCGAGACTTGAGATCACTTCAAGCGTTTGCTTTGCTTGATGTGCGGGTGCATCGAAAGACCACTCAGGCATGTGCTTCCAATAGTTGGCGGCAGCATTTGTCAGTTCGACCATATATCGACCGGTCCTATGCTTAGGGCCCATCGATAGGGCTTTGCGCTTCTCGATCTTGCTCCACCTCAATACTGCCGTGACATACGTTTGGCACGCGACGAATCCGAACCCAGTGATGTACTCCGCCTTATCGTAGATTCCAAATGCATCTGGGTCGGGACTCACGTTGGCCTCGTTGTCCAAGCGTTCGAGACTCGCATCGACCAAAGCAGCCGCGTCTATGAGAAAACCCAAATCGAAGTCCAATATCATGCCTTTGGACAAATTATGTCCTTTCGTCCCTTCAGGCTTCTCCACGCTTTTTTTTCGTTTTAAGCCAAGATAACATCGAGTATATTTTTCTTTGCATCATTACCCAATCAGCTTTCAAAACCGCGCTACAAGGTGTGCTGAAAATATTAGGAGGAGGGCTAAGAACAATTTTGTTTTTTTCCAAAGGAGTTTGTACACCCAGTAGAATAATTTTCATAAAAAGCCAAGTAAAAAATATTACGGGCAGAGTACCTTGCATATAATAACTGAACAGTCCCGAGAAAATTAGGGGAACTACCCATAAAATATGTAGCTTATATACACTCGGCAGAGGTAAGAAAAGCAACGAAATAATCCATAAATACATCGTTCGTGTTGCGGTCATGAAGGTAAAGGGTCTCCCTGCTCGGGCATATTTGCGACATCCTAACGCATAGACAATAGCGAGATAAAATACAAAAACCCACGCTATCCATCCAATGAAGGAAAATATGTTCCCCATCTCGGCTTTCCTAATCTGACATTTCCCATATTAAACGCTTGGCTACACAACCAAGCCTTTTTCTCCGTTGATAACCACATTATTGTAACATATTTCCTGCCCAACAATGCTTATACAGTTTTATACGCCTTTTATACGCCTCATGCGGATAGGCGGGCTGGCGTACTGTATAAAACGTGAAACAATATTTCTGCCAGTATAAGAAGTTTTCGATGCTTGTTCAATACTCGTCCAATCTCTTGCGTGGCGCTCCTCGATGAACGAAGCTTCAGCTTAGGTAATCGCGGTTGATACGCCAGCCTACGTAAACTCCAACAATGCTGGCGATGCTGCTAACCACGACGCCGGTCATTAATCCAAATCTGGCTCCTATCCACCATCCAATCCAACCAAAGACTATCATGCCAACAAAGATACAGAACCTGTTCATATCTTATCCGACTCGAATTAGACTAAATTCATCTTGCAGTAATTCCTCAGACATAACTTTCCTAATTTTACCTCTCTTTTTGCTGGATTGGCAAATAAAATTTCGTCGCTCGTCGCACGGGTCACGAAGTTATTTCCTTGATAAGCTTACTTCGGTGTTTTTTCAGCCATTCGGCCTTTCGGCGTATCATTTTGAGAAAGTCCAGGCCGGACAGATTCCCGAAAAATCCCGTCGCCGCCACCGGCAAAACGGATTCAGCTATCATCGTCTCGAGCATCAAATCGACAAGCGATTCGAGCTTATTTTCATCGAGCTTTGTAACCTGCTGATAGCCGTTTAAGAACTGGACGAGCTTTTGCTCATCGAAGTAGTCAGGCCAGTCAGCGGGGTTCGGCCGGCCGCCGACGATTGAAAATTGCAGCATCCCGTTGGCAAGGTCGGTAACCGCCGGCGCAAGACGGGCTGAATCGAAGTCCAGCACCGCAACGAGCTTTTGCTCGGCAAAGAGCATATTGCCCGGATGCCAGTCACCGTGCACGACTTGCTCAGGCCAGGAGTCGAACCCAAGCTCATTTACACGAATGCTCGAATCGTTATAGAGCAGCATCAGCTTTTCAGCCGCCGCCTGCAATTCTTTACTTACGCCGGCCACTTTATCTGTGCCGACGGTCTTAAGGTGTCTGCGGACGGTCGAGGAATCGTGGAAGCTGCCCTTTAACGGCTTCCATTCGTGTGCAAAATCAGCCAGATAGCGATGGAAATTCGCCAACTGTCTGCCGGTATCAGCCGTGGCTTCGTCTGAGCCGTCGTAGCGAACGCCGCTAACGAATTTAAACAGCTCGTATATATGATGGTTCAATTGGAGGACCGTACTATTCTCATCTTTGGTAACGATAAGCGAGGTAACAGGAAAATCATTTTTAGCAAGATGGCTTTGCACTGCGTGTGCGAAGGCGACTCGGTAAAGGTCATCTTTACCTCTCGGCCGGCGCTTCAGCAGGAATTTGCCCTGCTCGGATACAACCACCATTTTCGGAGCGCTCTTATTGCCTGCCGATAGTGACTGGACGTGATGAATCAAGCCGATGTCGTAATGGCTGAGGACCTTGGCAAGCTCCTCAGCCGAAAAATGTGCTCCGCCTCTCGGCATAGACCTTCAATCCCTTTGTCTTTTCGTCTCTGACTTTCCTTGCGTAAGAAAGCCAGAGCTCAAAAATTCCTTTTCTTCGATTAGATATTAACGCTTTTCACAAATCTTCGCCACAAATGAATTGAAAACTTTTTTTGGTGTATCGATTACGAAATACGCAAATTCGCAATGCGGGCAACGAACTAAATGGCAAGCATCAAAATGACAAGGAGAAACAATACTGCTGCGAGCGTGCCTAAAATTATGACGGCAATTTTGTAATTAGCTATTATTTCCGGCTGATATTCTTGCTCTTCCTCCTGTTCAACGGGCTGTCCCTGCTCCAACTGCCTAAGCGCAGATACATCAAATCTCTGCCTTGCTCTAAGCGGCGGCTGGCCGTTGCGAAGCGCCTCCAAATCCGCCAGCAGCTCTTCCATATCTTTGTAGCGGTCTTCTCTGCGTTTTGCCATCATAATTTCGATAACTTCCGATACCCCAGCCGACAGAGAAGTGTTTATATGGTCGGGCGGAATCAACTTTTCCCTGAGATGCTTCTTCATCACCTCGGCCGAATCATCAGCCATAAACGGCACCCGACCGGTAACGAGATGATAGAAAGTGCTTCCGAGGCCGTAAATGTCGGCCCGGCCGTCGATGTCGATTTTGCCTCGAATCTGTTCGGGCGCAATATAGTAAGGCGTTCCGTAAGCCTTGCCCACCTCTGTCTGTGCGGTCTCGATATCTGTAGTCTCACGGGCCAGACCCAAGTCAGCAAGCTTAACTACACCATCTTTGCTTATCATAATATTCTTGGGTTTGACATCGCGGTGAATAAGGCCTCGGGCGTGGGCGTGAGCAAGCGCCCGAGCCACCTGTATTATTATCTCCAGCGCCTCCTTCTCGTCAAAGACCTTCCCTGCCGACAAATCATCATACAGACTTCTGCCCTCAACATACTCCATCACAAAAAAGTGATACCCTCCCGCCTCGCCGACATCGATTGCCTGAACGATATTCGGATGATTGAGCTTGCCGGCTGCCTGGCCTTCCTTGTAGAAGCGCTCGACGTATTCGGGATTCTCACTGAAGCGCCTGGGCAAAACCTTTATCGCAACCGTCCTGTTGAGACTCAACTGGAGTGCCTGATAAACAAAGGCCATCGCTCCTGCGCCGAGCTTGCCTGTTATCTTATAGCCCGGAATCTTGTGCACAGCCGCCTTGCTTTCCTTTATGCTGGCCCTTACCCTTTCCGCCTGGGTTTTCGTGATATAGCCAAGCTCAATCATAAGGTCTCTTAGGATTATTGGACTGATATCTCGGCGGGATTGCATCTCTTTCAGTGAGTGGCTGAGCTCTTCATCCGTGCAGAGGCCCTGCTCAACGGTCATTTTGCCAAATACAGTATCGTAGTTTGTTTCTTCCTTCATTGGTGTTTCCGAAAAAACCAGGGGCAGACGGCTGAAGAACCTGCTCCCCTCCGGCTTTAACTTCTACATCCGATAA
>Ga0315551_10003716_pt1 | contig 10786 bp, 11 predicted proteins | sample SalMarSW160290MG_FD_203678 | JGI IMG/M metagenome (GOLD analysis project Ga0315551, IMG submission 203678) | Salt marsh sediment microbial communities from the Plum Island Ecosystem LTER, Massachusetts, United States - Salt Marsh Sediment SW1602-90 ... | reverse complement strand
CATCCGACGGCGCCCCAAAAGTCGTAATCGATAAGCTGTGTGAAGCGGCTCGCGACACACGCAATCATAGATACAGCGCTTCAAAGGGTATTACGAACCTGCGAAGGGAAATAGCAAAAAAATACGAGCGAAAATGGAACGTGCAGCTCGATCCCGAGACGGAAATACTGGCCTGTATCGGTTCGAAGGAAGGTTTCAGTCATCTGTGCCTGGCGATGATGGGGCCGGGCGATACCGCGATTGTACCCGACCCGGCATTTCCGATACATAACTACGGCGTAGCGCTTGCCGGAGGAAACGTCGTATCGGTTCCGTTGGGCAACGATGAGGAATTCATCAAAAACGTCACGATGGTAATCGAACATCTTTTTCCGAAGCCGAAGCTGCTGATTCTCAATTTCCCGCACAATCCGACGGCGATGACCGTCGATGAAGGATTCTTCGAGCCGGTCGTTGAATTGGCGAAGAAGTTCGGTGTAGCGGTGATCCAGGACTTCGCATACGGCGAAACCTGCTTCGAGGATTATAAAGCGCCGAGCCTGCTCTCGGTCAGAGGCGCCAAAGACATCGGCGTCGAATTTATTACGTTGAGCAAACCATACAGCATGGCGGGTTTTCGCGTCGGTTTTGTCGCAGGCAATAAAGATATGATCGATTACCTGGCGACCATCAAAGGTTATTACGATTATGGAATATTCCAGCCGCTGCAGATAGCCGGCATCATCGCACTGCGTGAATGCGAAGAGTATATAGCCCAGCAGAACCAAAGGTACCAGTCACGAAGGGACGTGGTCTGCGACGGCCTTCGCAGAATCGGCTGGGAAGTGGAAAAGCCGCGCGCTACGATGTTCGTGTGGGCGAAAGTGCCGCAGGAGCATTCCAAAGGCAGGAGCAGTCTCGACTTCGCAATGGACCTGATGGAACATGCCGAGGTTGCAATCGCCCCGGGCAGGGCTTTCGGCGAAAGAGGCGAGGATTATATGCGTATCGCCCTGGTGGAAAACGAGCAGCGTTTAAGACAGGCGATTCGGAATATAAGCAGGTTTGTGCGCAAAGGCACGCCGGAAAACAGCAAATCGCAATAAAATTCGGGGCCGTCCGCGGGCAATTCTCTGATAATAAATCATACCCATTATACGACATACAGGCGTAAACGCCCCATAATAACCCGCCTCGGCGTATATCCACAGTTATTATGTTATATCCGGTGATAACAATAGTCAAAGACCCCGGAAAACACTTGACTTTTACAGCGATTTTTGGTTTAATAATAACATCAATGTAAGTCACCACAAAGGCTGTAATTGCCTGGAGGGACATTGATGTTGCAGATGTGATTTTGAATCACAAAAGGGGAGGTAGATTGATGAAAGTTGGCGGTCCGACATTTGTTGGATGGCGGGGGATGCTAATCCTGATCGTTGTTTTAGGATGTGTACTCACACCGGCTTATTGCAAGAGTTCTGATATATCACTATTTGTCCAGCAGACTCCCGATAAAGGTGGTGCAACAAGTCCGCTCTCCGGAATATATCATTTTGCGCTGAATTCGGAAGTCACTCTAACCGCAACTCCAAGTCCCGGTTTCAAGTTTGTCTATTGGCTGGGTGACGTCAGCAATCCGGAGGCAGTCAGCACCGTGGTTCATCTTAACAAACCGAAAATAGTTATCGCGGTATTCGAGCAGGCTGAGGGCGGCTTCTCCGGCGGCGGCTTGTCGGGTGGCGGCGGCGGTTTGACTTTTACCGGTGGAAATGTTGGTTCATCCGGGGGCCTTAGCAGCACTACGGGCGCAGAACCTCAAACACAGACTGTTGCCTATTCACCAAGCTCGGACACCTCACCGGAAGTTCCTGAGCCTGCAACAGGAATATTGCTGGTACTGGGTAGTGTATTTGCCTTTGCAAAACGCCGCAGGTACTAAGACAGTTTTACTCGAAGTTATAACCACACGTTTCTTTTGTAATAAATTCCGATTCGGTTCTTGGGTATTTTCTGCAGTTCAACGGACGAACCGGATAAACGGAGCAATACTCTTTTCCGTCTTCTGCATACTTTAAAAAGCGACATACGTTCGGCAATTTACAACACGCCCCGCAATTGACGCATTGACCTTTACGGTTTTTTGAAACCGGCAGCACGGAGGTGACCGTTCTTTTTGCTTTTGCAGACCAGGTATTTTGATTCTTAACCGTCATAATCCATTGTTCATAAAACTATAAAACCTTTTCACATAACATACAACTTCTTTGTTGTATTTTTTAAAAGCATCGATGAGATATAAACTTCTATAAATATAAGCGATTTCTACCGTAGCAATCGAGGCAAAATTCAATGGACATATAAAATGACATACACCCAGTTGGCAAAAAACAATACAATAGCTAAAATCCAGGCAGTTAAACGTTCTATTCTCGTCAGGTTTATTCGAAGACTCCGGGCAAAAATCACCCTTATCGCGGTAGCTATAAAAAACAAGCCCAATACTGAATATAACAGCGGGTTGAACAGCCATGCCTGAATAACATGCCCATGCAATAAGGACAATAATCCCCGAGTAAAACCGCATGTCGGACAAGGATATCCGGTCAGACGTTTAACCAGGCAGAGTTGCACCGGGTGATCAAGATAATCGCTCAGCCATATTGCCGAAGCACCAAGACCCAACCAAAAAAATACCAGCAATATAGCCCATAGCGGCCAGGGCGGACGCCTGGAAACCTGGATTAACTCAATGTTCATTACATCCCTCTGGACGCGGAGAAGAACATCATCCCACCTCCTAAAAGTAATATGATTATCTGGATGACTATCCCCACTATCAGGAGAATAACACTAATCATCCCGCATATTTTGCCTGCCTGGGTCAATCCCTGTCCGGACGGGTCCATCCTGCCGGCGGCCATTTCTCGCAGGTCGCCATTTCCCATTACCCACGCGATAATGCCGCAAATAAAACAGCAAGCGATGCCGAGTATGCCAAGAACCAATATGAGAACGCCGCGATGAGGTTTAAGCGGCATTTGTGTTTGCCCCTGGGGGACCGCGGGGACTTCCTGTTGTTCTGTCATGATAATCTCCTAAAATATTAACAACCGGTATGGTTTTCGTTCATAATACGATAATGAAAATCTTTTCCTTTAAAAAATTATCTAAAATCGCATGGACACTTTGAAAATTATATACCGAAGGCAGGTAAATGTGCAAAGCCTTAATTTAAGATTCTCTTTTTATATACAATTCCTTCGGCGGAAGTGATTTTGAAAATTGGTATGATAAAAAAGAGAGAGACAATCGGCTATGCAGGCGATTGTCTCTTTGTTAAATGATTTATTTAGGAAGTACTTTACTTGTGTTCATCCACAAGGTTCTCCATTATCTCATCGGGCCAGTTTTCACTTAAAATCCGGCCTTTGAGCGCAATTCGGTCCAGAACGACGATTTCGTTGCGACCGGGCTCGTTCGGGTCTTTCCGGGATTCGGTTAGAAAATGACTATCGCCGGATACCAGGAAAGAAACCTCGTTGTTGCCCTTGAAGGTCGGGACCAGCGTCGAGATTTCTTCCTCGCCGAATCCCTCATCGTCAAAAATCGGAATCCCTACTTTATCTGTTCCAAATTCGTAATCTATCAGCCTGTTGTTTTTGAACGGCAACAGAACTTTTTTGCCGTCCGGCGACAACTCAAACTGAAGCATATTCATAGCCTGGCTGGTATGATTTGATACGCTCGACGGCAGCACGTTCGTGACCATACCGGTGACGGAATCATAACAGAACAGCGACCAGCCGGGTTCGTCTCTTTTGCTTATAGGCAAAGGCATACTACAGGTTGAAAAGAATATTCGCCCGTCTAATCCGTACCTGACCTTCAGCCAGGGATAATAAATCAGGCCGGCCATCGATGAAACGTCACTGGTGCATTTGTACATCTCGACGGAGCCATTTTCTTTCTTTTCCAGTTCTATCGGTTTGGCTAAAAGATTATTTTCTTCATCAGCGACAACTCGCTCCTGGAGTGTTCCGATAGCGAGGTCATCCTTACCCAAATTATCCGTATCTGCATTCAAATACGCAATAGCCCTCGAATCTTTGCGCCAATCGTAATTCAAAGCAACACGTTGATCTACGAGCATGGACTTGTTTTCACCCTTTAGGGATGTGACATACAGGGAATTTTCATCGTCTTCCCGGCCGTATTGCGTCTGCATAATATATGCCACATACCGGTTGTCGGGTGACAACTGTGTTGACACGGTCCCGAATATATTGGCTGCCACAATACGTTTATCACTCGGATTGTCCGTTGGTACTACGACAACCTGAAAATAACGCAGAACCTTTTCCTTAGCCAGTTTGATTCCTTCGTCTGCTAATATTTTCAAAAGCTCATCATTTGCATTTTCATACATATATCGTATCGCCCAGTTCCTGTAGTCTTCTGGTCTGAGAAGCTCATCTTCCGGATCTGGAAACTTGTCAATCATGCCAAGAGAACCCGATTCTAAAAGGTTTTCGCCCATTCGTTTGGCATTATACTGTATCATTTTCACCTGCCCGGGCGGCAACAGCTTCAGACCTTCTGAGAGGTTGTTACAATCGAGTTCTTGGCAGTAGGCAATCAAACTGCCGTCTTTGGAAATATCCGGCCAGACCTGTACGTTCTCTTTTGCAATTTCAGTCAACTCGCCGGTTTGACCATCCACTAAATACAACGCCTCGTTAACTCTCAGCAATCCGATCGAACCGTCGTCGGACCATTCAAGCGAGTCTTCCGGAATACAACCGATGAAAAAAAACGCAACAATATAGAATCCGATTAATCCCAGACTTTTAATGCGATTATTCATAATTTTTCTCCTTTATAAATTGCCTGTATTTTTCCCACAACTTCGGGCCCGTGACATAATCTTTTTGTATCCTGGATGACGGTGACGTTAACATTGCAACAGCTTTCTCCCGCCAAAAGCTTTCGCCGATACTTTCCAAATCGAAGCTCGGCTGTTCCGTTGCCGGACCTTGTGAGGCTGTTATTCTTTGAGGATTTGGTTCCAAAGTGGGCGACTTCGACCAGCGCCCTGCCGTCACTCCGATAAAAGCTGCAAAAATTACAACCGCCGCCCAGCGTGCGACCGGCAGCCAGTTTAATTTTAGGAAAGGTTTTTTTCCCGTCGATTGTTTTGTAAAAGCGGTTTTTACATCGAATGCTGCCTGAGTTTTACCGTAAATATCCCTGATATCCAGAAACCACTTGTTGGCCTCCGAATGTTCTGCGAGATATTCCTTCAAAAGAGCTTCGGCATCTTCATTTAACTGCCCTGCCGCCGAATCTATCGCTAATCTTTCAATTGACTCACGGTCCATTTTCCCATTCTCCCACATTTTCTTTTATGGCTTTTAATCCTCTGTGTAATCGCGACCTTACGGTTCCGATTGGAATCCCCAGGGTATGTGCTATCTGGGCATAATCCAATCCCGCTGCAAATCTAAGATGAATTACCTCACTCTGTTCATAATTCAAACCTCTTACGATTTCCCATATCTTCTCGATTTTATTATCGCTCGTCTTTTTCGATTCGACTTTCTTTAACTGCACCATATTTTCGGGATTGAGCGCGACGCCTTCGCGCTTCCTTCGCCGGAACCAGTCAACGCGCGTTCTCCGGGCAATTCCAAAAAGCCAGGCCTGTCTGCTCGCCCTGCCGTCGAACTGCCCCCACGCACGCAATGCCCGCAGGTAGCAATCCTGTGCCAGATCTTCGGCATCGGCCCGGTTCCGGCACGCACAAAACATATAAGCACGTACTTTGTCGGCGGTCCGGATCCAGAACTCCTGAAATTCCCTTGTAACCTTGTCTTTCATTCTTTCTTTCTGCAGATAAAGTCGGCGCAATCTCGAAAAAGTTCCGAGACAGCCCACAAAAATATCAGAAATTTAACATAAACACCAGACGGCAGGAAATTATTATTCTTAGTTCACGAGGGCTTTTACTGATTATGATTTCATTGTACTTTATCGGCAAAATGTTTGTACAGAACATAAATTATAACAACAGAAACCCGTTATCGGTTTGCTCACACATCCTGCAGGACGACCGGATTGAATAGCTAATCGAGCCCTGTGCCGGTCACGTCTTCGGTCGTCAATAGAGGGCCGCTGAATCCGGTTACGTTAATATCTTTTAGAACCAGGTCTCGGATATGACAGAGGTTCATGCCCTTGGCTGCGGTGCCTGTGAGGTTTGTCAAAGACAGTCCCTGCACGGGCTTCTCCGGTGCGACCTTAACGGCTCTTACAATCTCCGAGGCATCGTGCAGACGCACGTTCGAGAAACTCAGGTTCCGGGCCGATGGATAGCCGAGCGGGCCTTCTACGGGGTCGTCTGCAGTATTGGTGTTGCCGCCCTGCGGCAAACGCGGCAAAGGCACGGCACCGGGTGGGGTGCCGCCCTGCAGGATAATCGCGGGAAACGGCCCGCCCTCACTTGGTGTGAATATAACGATGTTGAGGCTGAGTTTTTCTTCCGGCCCGAAGGTAAGATGCACTAAGCGGTATTTTATCTCGCCCTGAGCCAAAGTCTCCGAGAGGACTTCGACGCCCTTGACATTGCCCGGAGCCGGCGGTATCTGCCCGGTTGCGTAATATTCGAGTATGCGTTTGATTTCTTCGCGTCTTTTTTTCCATTGTTCCAGTGTTGTCACCTTAGTGCCGTCGTCCATCGTCAGCACATCCGGCATTTCCTTGCGCACGAGTAGCTCATCTACACCGGGCAATTTGCCCATTGGAGTTTCTATCGGAGGTACCGGAATCTCACACGGATCGGACCCGACCTGAGGGGTGGTTGAAGATGCTGTGCTTGGTTGAGCGTACAGAGAAACTGGACGAATCGCGCCAAAGACCGCGGCTAACAGAAACGCAAGTCCGGCACAAACGATGATTATGAAGTAGAATTGTTTTTGTATGTTCATAGACAGATATCGTAGTAGGATCGATTTATAAATCAAGGTCGTTGACTGAATATTTCACAGAATTTTATGATTTTCTAAAAACCGCGACAACGTTTTCCACTTCTACTACGAATAATTTGTTGTCGCCTTCGAAATCGACGGGGATAGCGCCTTTGGGATTGAACAGCACTTTGTCATACCGGCGTAACGGGATGTCCGGCGAGTTCTCAATCTCGGCGGAGATTGTTACAATCCGGCCGGTTATTGTGGGTATCTCGATATTGTCGGGCAAATGGATGCCGCCTTTGGTCTGTTTTTTGTCCTCGTCCTTGCGGATCAGGACACGTTTGCCTATCGGCTCGACTATCTCAAGCGGCGGTGATTCTATTTGCTTTTCTTTTTTCATCATAAATTCCCACCAGTACGAAAATTGTATTTCTACCGGTTATTATACTCTATTATAAGACGATATGCAAATCCACCTTTTAGCCCTGCAACCTTCTAATTCCTGTTATTTAAGGCCTTGTCAAGAATCTCTCTTTGAAATTCCAGCAAATCCGGTGCTATTACATCATTCACTGATATTTCAAGATAATATTCATTGTCCAACCGCTCTTGCATTACTAATGTACTCAATGCACAATTATATAATATGATATCTTTTGCTTCTTCGTGATCATAACCGTCTGCCAGGAGTCTTTTGAAAAGAAAGTCAAATGTGAATCTGTCGAAAACTTCTTGATTTTCTTTAATATAGTTTGGTGGATATTCGTCGTCTATCATTTTGGCACGTAATACCAATTATAATTTTGTGGCGTGTCATGATTTTTGACTCATTAGCTTTTTCAGTAGCGCCCGCTGGAAGTGCAGGCGGTTTTCGGCCTGGTCGAACATAATCGAATTGGGCGACTCTGCAGCTTCATCGCTGATTTCAAAGCCGCGATAGGCCGGCAGACAATGCATAATTTTCACGTTGTCCGGTGCGGATTTAACCAGATCGGCGTTGACCTGGAAACCTGCAAAATCCGCCTGGCGTTTTTGTTTTTCCTGCTCCTGACCCATACTGACCCAGGTATCGGTGTAAATAACGTTGGCATTAGTAACAGCCTCGTGCGGATCGTTCGTCTGCCGGACACAGTCGGCAGATATTTGATTTGCCTTTTCGATTGTCTCGTTGTCAAGCTCGTAACCGGCCGGTGAGGCAACGACCATTTGCATTTCAAGCTTTGCACATGCAAATGCCAGCGACCGAGCTACGTTATTGCCGTCTCCGATAAATGCAATTTTCAATCCTTTAATATCGTCGAAGTGCTCCTGCATTGTCAGCACATCAGCCATCGCCTGGCACGGATGCGACCAGTCTGTCAGGGCATTAATTACCGGCGCAGTTGCATATTCGGCCAACTGGATGACGGTGCTATGCTCAAAGGTCCGTGCCATGATACCATCGACATATCGACTCAGCACTCTTGCGATATCTTTGATCGGCTCACGCTTGCCGATACCGCCGATATCTTCGGGCTTGACGTAGATCGGGTGACCGCCCAGGTCCGTCATGGCAACCTGGAAACTTATCCGGGTTCGAAGGCTCGGCTTCTCGAAGAGCATCGCCAGTGTCTTTCCGGCAAGGCACAAATCATTACCGCCGAACGTGTACAATCTTTTTAGCCTCGTACTTATCCGCAGCAGGTCTTTGAGAAATTCCGGCGTGCAATCGATTATGGAAAGGAAATCCTTCATCTCTCGTCCTCGTTTATAACTACATTTCAGCAAGAACGCTATCGAGAATATCAACGGCCCGGTCGATTTGATCTTCGGTCGCTATCATCGGCGCCATAAACCGCAGGACCGTGCCCTGGGTGCAGTTTATGCGCAAACCTTTCTCTAAGCATTGATTTACAATCTCCGTGCCGGGGCCGTTCAATTGAACTCCGATCATCAAACCAACACCGCGAACACTGTCGATAATATTGTGCTTTTGTTTTAGTTTTTCCAGCTTATCCATCGTATGTCGGCCGAGCTGATTCGTGTTTTCAAGCAGATTCTCTTCTTCTATCGCCTCTATGACCGCTATCGCAGCAGCGCAGGCCAGCGCATTGCCGCCAAACGTCGAAGCATGTTTGCCGGGAACCAGAGAAGCGGCAACTTCCTCTTTGGCCATCATAGCTCCTATTGCCACACCGCCTCCGAGGGCCTTGGCCATTGTGATAATATCAGGCTCGATATCAAAATGCTGGTATCCAAACCATTTGCCTGTTCTTCCGATCCCGGTCTGGACTTCATCGCAAATCATAATCGCCCCGTTATCATCGCAGAGTCGGCGAATCGCCTGCATATATTCGTTGGTCGCTAAGTTTATTCCGCCCTCGCCCTGAATCGGCTCAATCATTACGGCCGCTACTTCATCGTCGAAAGCCGATTCCAGAGCCGAGACGTCGTTGAACGGCACATAAACAAAACCCGGCAGTAACGGCAATAATCCTTCATGATGTTTCGGTTGTGCCGTTGCCGTCATCGTCGCAAAAGTACGGCCGTGGAAACTACCTTCGGCGGTAATAAACTTATATTTTCCCTGTTCCGTATGCAGACGTGCCAATTTCAACGCCGCTTCGTTGGCTTCGGCGCCGCTGTTGCAGAAAAAGCATTTACCGCCGAATGCCCGTTCGCTTAGTAATTGAGCCAATTGACCCTGCGGTTCGGAATAAAAAGTATTATCGATATGCAAAAGCTCGCCGGCCTGTTTACGTAATGCCTCCACTACCTTCGGATGGCAATGGCCTATCGCACTCACGGCCCAGCCGGGGAACATATCCAGTATTTTATTGCCGTCGCCGTCATAGAGGTAACAGCCCTCGCCTTTGACTATGACCCGCGGCAGGCGGCCGTAATTGGCAATAACGTATTTGTTATACAATTCGATTATTTCCTGTGTAGTCATTTTATTTCTTTCGTCCTCTATGGTTTTTAACAGGTCGTACCTCATGTTTTTCAATTCCTGATTATTTCTGTTCCGATCCCCTTGTCGGTATAAATTTCAAGCAGCAACGAATGCGGGATTCGCCCGTCGATAATGTGCGCCTTCCTGACACCCGCATCCAGGGCTATCAGGCACGCCTCGACTTTCGGGAACATGGCATCAGTAATAATACCGTCGTCAATCATTTCCTTAATCTGTATCTCATTCAGACTCGAAATCCAACTGTTCGGGTCTTCGAGATCGGTCCTTATTCCATGTGTGTCGCTTACAACCACCAGCTTTTCAGCTCCGACTTCAGCGGCAACTTTACCGGCGGCGCTATCTGCGTTTACATTCAAATTCCCGCCGGCCTTGTCCTTGGCTAACGACGCGATAACCGGTATTGTTCCATCGGCACAAAGTTTGATTAACAATTGTGCATTAACATTCGCAATCCGCCCTACCAGGCCGAGATCGAGTTTTCGCCCGTCTTCGCCGTCCAGTCTAAGGGTCTCGGCAAACAGCACGCAACTGCTGAGCGAATGAAGCCCCATCGGCTCGCATCCCAAATCGGTCAGCATTTCGCAAATCGGAGTATTGACTTTGTTGACAAGCGTATGCTCTACAATCGTCAGGGTTCGTTTATCGGTATATCTCCTGCCCTTGACAAATTCAGCTTCAAGACCTGCTTCGTTCATTGCTTTTGTGATGGCCTTACCGCCGCCATGGACGATTATCGGCCGCATCCCAACCGTTGCCATAAAAGCGATATCGGTCAGCAATTTCTTTTGCAGAGCGGCGTCGTCGAGGATACTTCCACCGAGCTTAACGACCACGATGCGCCCGCGGAACTGCCGGATATACTCCATCGCCTCAATTAATG
>Ga0315551_10003713_pt1 | contig 10788 bp, 7 predicted proteins | sample SalMarSW160290MG_FD_203678 | JGI IMG/M metagenome (GOLD analysis project Ga0315551, IMG submission 203678) | Salt marsh sediment microbial communities from the Plum Island Ecosystem LTER, Massachusetts, United States - Salt Marsh Sediment SW1602-90 ... | reverse complement strand
TCCGCCGCCGCCAGGGCCGCATCGCGCGATTGCATGCCGGCGGTGTCGACCCCCAGGGCCTGCGCCACCAGCGCCAGCTTGTCAACGGCGTGATCGACGTTATACCGCATCACCTTGGGCAATACGATGCCGCACGCAGCCCCATGGGGGACATGATGCAGTATTCCCACCGTATGCGCCATGCCGTGCGCCAGCCCCACCTGGGCGATGGTGAACGCCCACCCCGCCATGGTGGCTGCTATCTGCATATTGAGCCGGGCCTTTTCATTTTTGCCGTCGGCGACAACGAGCGGCAGGTTGTCATTGATCAGGCGTATGGCGTGGAGGGCCTGACCATCACAGATCTGGTTGGACATGATGCTCATGAGGGCCTCAATGGCGTGGGTCATGGCGTCCATGGCCGTGGTGACGGTCAAGTCCTTGGGCAGGGTCATGGTAAAGCGTGGGTCCAAGATGGCTATATTCGGCATGATATGGGTATCAGCTATAAACAGCTTACGACCCGCGCCCGTGCTTGTTAAGACCGCTATATTGGTCACCTCGCTGCCGGTACCCGCTGTGGTGGGGATGGCGATGTGCGGTGTCTGCGGCTCGGTCAGCACCAACAGGTTCAGATGATCATTGGCCCTGCCGCCGTTCTTTAAGGTCACGCAAACCCCTTTTGCGGTATCGATGACGCTCCCGCCACCCACGCTGACGATGCAATCCGCCTGGAGTTCGCGGGCGGCCTCGGTTGCGGCGTCAACTGATGCAAGGTCCGGATCGGCAGGGACCTTGTCATAGATGCCCACGCAGAAGTCCGCCAGTGCATTTTTAGCCAGATCGGCAAGTCCGGCCTTCCTGACACCGGGATCGGTCAGAATCAGCGCCCTGCGGCAGTGAAGATTCGGTACCTCCTTGAATATTGAGCTGAGGGCCCCGTGTCCGGCTACTACGCTGGTCGGGCAGTTGTATTGGAAACCGGCGATTTTTTTATCGTCTCTGAGGAGGGCGAAGTTAAAATTGGTATGAGTATCAGCTTGATAGTTGACATGCACTCTCTTGATCTGGGTGTATTCATGCAGGCCGGCGGCGCCCAGTTCACGTCCCACCCCTGATTGTTTATACCCGCCAAAGGGACAGAAATCCGAAAATATGTGGTAATTGTTGATCCACATGGTGCCGGTGCGGACCCCGCGGGCTATGCGTTCGGCCCGGGCGGTGTTGGTGGAAAACACCCCCCCGCCGAGGCCGTAGATGGAATCGTTGGCAATTGCTATCGCCTCCTCGTCGTCTGTGAACTTGATCACGCAGACGACGGGGCCGAAGATCTCTTCCTGAGCGATGCGCATTGTATTGTCCACATTCGCAAAGACGGTGGGGGCGTAATAGTACCCGCCTGGGATTCCTTCGACCTCGACGCGTTTGCCGCCGGTGACGAGCTCGGCGCCCTCTTCCTTCCCCAGCTTGACGTAGCCTTCAACCGTGGCCAATTGCTGCGCGCTCACCAGGGGTCCGATATGCGAGTTCGGATCCAGCTGATATCCCACCCGGAGGGCCTCCGCCCGCTTTTTGAACTTATCGATGAATTTATCGTAGATCTTTGAGGAGACCAACACCCGCGTGCCCGATTCGCATACCTGTCCCTGGTGCAAGAAGGTGCCGTACGCCGCCCCCTCCACTGCCAGGTCCAGATCCGCGTCGTCAAGGATGATGTTGGCGGACTTGCCGCCCAGTTCGAGGGTCACCTTTTTTACCGTATCGGAGGCCATTTTCATGATCGTTCGCCCCACTTCCGTGCTGCCGGTAAAGGCGATCTTGTCCACAGCCGGATGGGTACAGAGGGTTGTGCCCACCTCCCCGCCGGGCCCGGCGATTACATTTACCACCCCGGGGGGAATACCGGCCGCCTTTGCCGCCTCGGCGATGATCAGGGCGGTGAGAGGGGTGTACGAAGCCGGTTTCAGCACCACCGTGTTGCCCATGATGAGGGCCGGCACGATCTTCCAAAAGGCCATCAGCATGGGGAAGTTCCAGGGGATAATGCCCACGCATACCCCGATGGGTTCACGACGGATATACTCGCGCCCAGGGCCGAAGACGTTCCCTGAGGCCGGGATTTCTTCCTCCCAGGGGAACTTCGTGGCCCCGTACAGACTGATATTGCGCGTGAATCCGATGCCGAGCAGCGGCATTACCTTGGCGAGGTTTACGATCTGGCCCGCATCCATGGATTCCATTGCGGCCAAGCGCAGCCCCTGCTGGGCGATCTGGTCGGCGAAATCCTGCATCTTGGCCAGTCGCTCGGTGGGGGCGAGATTGCTCCAGACACCGCTGTCAAAGGCCGTGCGCGCGGCGGCTATGGCCGCCTCGGCATCGGCCTGGCCGGCCTGGGCGACGGTGGCAATGGGTTGCTCGGTGCCCGGATCGATCGATTCAAAGGTCTTGCCGTCTTGAGCATCAACGAACTCACCATTTATAAAGAGTTTATAGTGTTCCATATCAATCCCTCCCTCCTTACGTGATTTTGCAAAAAACGTTGTTTTTCTTCACACAAGGCCGCTTCTTCACCGTCCCTCCCGTGGAGATGCCCCTTTTCTCATCCATTTCGTTGACTATGTTCTCGGTCAATGAAGACTTTTACGTATAGTATTACTCTGTGTTACAATACCTGTCAACGCTTGAAGGCGGATCTGTTTTTGCCGCGAGGAGTTTTATGGAACCACGGTTGTGTGATTGTCGAGATTCGGGCGTATCAGACGTTTTCACCTCTCACCGTGCACCGTGCGGGATGCGGCGATGGATGTGGGTGAGGTGCTCTTAGGAGCTATCAAGGGGTTTTTAGATAAGGAGGAAGGCAGGTGCCTCTATGAGATCGCCCGTGAGGCCAGCCGGCACGGGGCGTGTCTGGAGATAGGGAGCTACTGCGGCAAATCGGCGGTGTATCTCGGCAGCGCCTGTAGAGAGAACAACGGCATCCTCTTTTCGATCGACCATCACCGGGGCTCAGAGGAGCAGCAGCCGGGGGAGGAGTATTTCGACCCTGATCTTCTCGATGCCCAGAGTGGTCGGATCGACACCTTCCAGGAGTTCAGGAGGACGATTGAAAAGGCCGGGCTTGAAGACACGGTCGTTCCCCTGGTCTGCCGCTCTGGCGTGGCCGCCCGCCTGTGGGCCACGCCCCTCAGTCTGGTCTTTATCGATGGGGGGCACTCATATGAGTCCGTGCTCACGGATTACCAATGCTGGACCCCGCACCTCATGCCGGACGGCTATCTGTTGATTCATGATATTTTTATTGATGCCGCACAGGGGGGCCAGGCGCCCTATGAGGTGTATAAGCGTGCAGTCGGCTCCGGCCTATTCCATGAGCTGCCCATGGTCAAGACCCTCGGGGTGCTCCAAAGAATAGGTGGTATCTCGGGTTGAGGGCCGTTCATCCCCTCGTGAGAAGGGCAGCGGCCTCCAGAAGCCGTGGCTGAAAAGCCGGCTGGCTGCGGTAATATCATACAGGATATCGGCGGCAAGGAGTACGGCCGCCGCCGTCCATGCGGTCTTTTCCAGGGTGTAGATGGTGCAGTCCGGAAAGGTGACGCCGGTCCAGAATGCGCCGTCGTCGTATTGCTTGTCGAGGAGCCATCCGAAGACCATCTCCGCCGTCTCGAATTCTCCCATGGCCGCAAGCGCTATGGCCAGCTCCGCGGTCTCGGCCATGGTCGCCCACGGCCGGTCCGATAAGCAGCGCACCCCCCAGTCGGGAGCGACGAACGCATCCCATTCCCGTTCAATCCTGCTGAGGGCTTCCTCATCCGTAACCGCACCGCCCAGTATGGGGTAGTACCAGTCCATGGAAAAGCAGGACTTGGTCTGGTCAAAGAGGTGCGGCTTGTGCCTGATGGCATCCCCCAGCTTTATACGCGCCTCCTCCCACCGGGGCCTCGGCTCGCCTAAGCATTGCGCCATCCTCACGGCGCAGCCGATGCTCGTATAGATGGAGCTTGAACCGGTCAAGAGCGCCTTTGCATCTATGCTGCCGTCGGCCCTCTTGGCCCAGAAGATTTCGCCCCCTTCGGCCTGGAGGTCTATCACATAGTCTATGGCCTTGCTCACACAGGGCCACATGGTACGCACGAACTCCTCATCGCCGGTCGCCAGGTAGTAGTGCAGAACCCCGACGGCGACATAGGCCGTCATGTTTGAATCCTTGTACGCCCCTTCTTCCGGGTCCCCGTTGCGGTAAGAAGACCACCAGCTCCCGTCTGCCAATTGTGTCCGGGCGGACCAGAGATAGGCCTTCCTGGCTTCTTTGCAAGAGCCCCCGACGGTCAGACCCATGGCGCTTTCGACATGGTCCCAGGGGTCGGTCATGCCGCCGTCTGACCAGGGGATTTCCCCGTTTTCCTTTTGTATGGTGAGGATGAATTCCGTCGTCGTTGCGATATCAAGGGGTGCATACTGAGCTTTTGGATAAGGGATCGTCTTAGGCATGTTTTCCTTTCCGCAGGTAGAGTACCAGACTTTTCCCCAACAGGGGATTCAGCAGGTGTTCCAGCAGGCGCATAACCCTGCTTCGTTTCATGATGCCCCACACCAAAAAACGGTGATACAGGTTCACGAGCCACGAATCGTTCCGGGTCGGTCCCACCAGGCACTTGAGCCACCAGTAGGGGGTATGGAGACTGTGGGCAAAATGATGGGCCCATGTTTTGACCCCGGCCGTTTCCAACAGTTCGATCAACTCTTTCCGCTTGTATATGCGAACGTGTCCGTTGTTCGCGTTGTGGTAATCCGCCGAGAGGGCCCAGCAGATGCGTTCCGGCAGATATCGGGGAACGCTGACCACCACGTCTTTCCCCTCCTTGAGGACCCTGGCGACCTCACGAACCGCAGCGTCCTGATGATGCACGTGCTCCAGGATCTCCGAACAGATCACGCAGTCGAAGGCATCGTTTTTAAAGGGCAGCGCGGTGATGTCGGCCACCAGAGCCCCCCATATCCCGCCCCCTCCCTCACCCATCGCCTCCTCGTACTGCAGCCGCTTTCGGGCCTCCTTTGCCTCATCGAAGCTGATATCCGCGCCGACGGCGATCACCTGCTTCAACCGTGCCACGGCGCAGGTATGGCGTCCCGTGCCGCAGCCCACATCCAATATCTTGGACCCCGGCTCTAGAGGCAGTCTGTTAAGATCGACGGTGATCACGGATGGCCTCCCGATACACCTCGACGGTCTTTTCCGCCGCCTTGTGCCAGGTGAATGAATCTCGTACCCTTTTCAATCCCGCCTCCCCCAGTTGCCGTGCCCTCTGGGGGTTGTCGAGGAGCTCCCCGATGGCCTTGGCGAGCGCACCCGCGTCGGCCGGGGGCACCAGTATGCCCGCATCCCCTACCACCTCGGGCAAGGCACCACCGGTCGTGCTGATGACCGGGACCCCGCATGCCATGGCCTCCCCAGCCGGTATGCCGAATCCCTCGTACACCGACGGGATCACGGCGATCGTCGCCTTAGCATAGTGGTGGACGAATTCCCCATTGTCGATCCGGCCCGTAAAGGTGATAAGCCTCCCTATCCCGAGCTTCCTGACCAGCTTGACGATGTTCCCGTTCTCTTTGGGTGCGCCCACTACCGTAAGCCGGAGGTCACGGGTTTTTGCAAGCTCGGCCACCGCCAGCAAGAGATAGGAGAGCCCCTTGAGGGCGGTGTCGGCGCTGTTGGTCACCATGAGGTGATTTCTTTCCCGCTCGATCTCGGGGAGGGGATAAAAGAGGTCCAGATTGATGCCGTTCGGTACGACCCTGAGATTGTGGAGGGGCAACCTGAATTCCTTCGCAATATCCTTCCGTGCGCATTCCGAGACGGTGATGAGGGGAGCTATTCTCGCGGCAACCCGCTTCTGCATCCCCACGAATGAATACCACCGCATGAGCTGCAGTTTCCGCCACGGCGCCCTGACGGAGCGGATGGCGACTCTGCGGTCCACGGTGATGGGATGATGAACCGTGATCGTGGTCGGGATACGCTTCGTGATGGCCAGCAGGCCGTATGAAAGGCACTGATTGTCGTGGACGATATCGTAGCGGTGGAATTTATCTTTCAGAAATCGATACGCCCTGAGACCGAAGGTAAAGGGCTCGGTGAAGCCCATGGTGGAGATCCCCACCCATTCCATGATGTTGACGGGATCGCGGAGTTCCTTCAAAGAAGGCACCCTGAAGAGGGCGTCGGGGTTGTAGAGGTCAAGGGAGGGGAGGCGAAAGACCGGGATGTCGTCGTCGAGTTGGGGGTCCGGGGGGCCTGATACCACCTCCACCTGGTGCCCCAGGTCCTTGAGGGCGCGGCTGAGATTTTTGAGGTAGACCCCCTGACCGCCGCAGTGGGGGTTGCTCCGATAGCTCAACAGACATATTCTCAGGGGGGCCTGATTATCCCCGGGCATTATACGCCCTCTTTTCCAAAGTGTGTCGTTTGTGCGGCACCGTCACCCAATCACCATCGGTTGTTGTCCCATGCAGGGAAGAATACCCTTCCCTTGAGGCCGACCTCTGTCCCAAAAGGGCTCAAACCCGCCAGTGGCGGGGTAGTTTACGTGTGGCAGTTAATCGCTGTCGGGATCTCTGGTGGTGGCTGTATCTTATGAAAAACAGGGCGGTATGTCAAATATAATCCGCCCATCTCCAGCGCACCTCCCCCCCGTCCTCTGCATAGGTGAGGTCCCCGCGCTCCATGGCCGGGGCCAAGGAGGAGGAGACATCCGCTTCCCGAAGCCCCGTCGCCTCTACAATCCTATCCACCAAGGTTTTGAAGGCATCCGGGGCGGAGAGGGGCTTACCGCCGTTGCGCCAGGAGCCCTGCTTCTCTATTATTTGGTCCATCATCAGGTCGTAGATCAGGACCGTATGCTCCAGATTTGTCAGGAGGGAGGCCTCTTCCTTCGTGGCATCCCCGGTTCCCATGCGTACCTTGATCTCTCCCAGCCGCTCGTTGAATTCTTCTTCCCACTCGATGACGACCTGATCGAGCATCTCGCGCGTTACCATGGGGGTCTCCACGATGGCCCTGTTGGCGTGGTACCGGCTCCAGTCGTCGGTCAGGATCTTGATACCCAGCCTTTCGTGCTCCTCGCGCACCTCTGTCCCGGGAAAGGGCGCCAAGAGATGAAAGCCGCATGACGCCCCTTTATCCTTGAGTTGTTCGACGAAATCGGTCGTCTCCCGCAGGGTCTCGGGGGTCTCGCCCGGCAGGCCGAGGATAAAGGATGCATGCGGTGTGATCCCCGCATCCGAGCACATGGCGACGGCGGCTAGTACCCCTTGGGTAGTAATCCCTTTCTTTATGGTCTTCAGTATCGCCGCGTTGGCCGATTCTACGCCGAAGCCTACGGCGTCGCATCCTGCCGCCCTCATCCGCTCCAGGATCTCTGGGGAGACCGTGTCCACCCTTCCGAAACAGGCCCACTTCACCCGGAGATCCCGCGCGATTATCTCGTCGCACACCGCGAGGCAGTGCCTTTTGTTGGCGGTAAAGAGATCGTCCGCGATGTTGACTTGATGGAAATGGAGGCCATGAAGATATGCCAGCTCATCCACCACCTTTGAGGGGCTCCGGTAGCGGACCCTGGGGCCGAGCATCCGTCTCCCCACACAGAAGATACACCGGAAAGGACAGCCGCGGCTCGTGGTCATGCTGACGGGCATGTGCAGGGCCCGATACCTCCCCAGGGGGATCAGGGACCTGGCAGGCAGGGGGATGGCATCCATATTAGGGATCGCGTCTCTCACCCCGGTGGAATGAATCTCATGGCCCTGGCGATAGACCAAGCCCTTGACCCTTTCCCACTGACAGCCGTCGTGCGCCTCCCTGACCAGCTCGACGAGGACATCTTCACCCTCGCCGAGGCAGATGAAATCCAGCTGGGGCAAGGCGCGCATGGTCTCCATCGCGCAGAAGGAGACATGGGGCCCGCCCATGATGGTCCAGATAAGCGGGTCTATGGATTTCACGTCTTTGATCACCGCTGCGGCATTGTCGAAGGTCATGGTGACGGCCGTGACGCCCACAAAGTGCGGCGGGAATTCTTGCAGCACGGATTCGAGCATCTTTTTGCTGTACGGGAAGACCACCAGGTCGAGCAGCCTCACCTCCACCCCTGCCGCCTCAAGCGCCGCGCCCAGGTATGCCAGCCCCAGGGGGGGAGAGGGGGTCTCGGATATGGGGTAATAGGGGTTTATGAGCAGGACGCGCATAGATCAGCTAATCCCTTTTTTATCGATAACGCAGTGATTATATAAAGTTGAGCAATGCGTGTCTATGGATAAGTTGGGGGAGGAAGACCCTATGCCCGGCTTGCTGATCCCTTGAAAAAGGGCTTTGCCGTCAAGGGGTTACGTTGTCTTGACCTTGACATCCTTGGAGGAAAGGTGGTAACTTTTGGTTGTTTTCAAAGCCAGGGGGGAAACGTATGCCAGGGGCTTACACTATAATAATAAGCACAGAAAAACGAAACTCCGCATCTCATGCGGATCAATATAATCTATGTTAGATTTGTGGATCTAGATTATGGCAACGGAAGATCCCAGGCTTTTTGAGGATGATGGCTTTCTCTTACCAGAGGTCGGCGATTGGGCAACAACGAAGCACCGGAAAATCGGATACTATAGCTCGCTCTTTGCGACGAGCATGAAGAGAAAATGGCAGTGTCGTGTCTACATAGATCTCTTCGCATGTGCTGGGAAGAGCAGACTTCGCGAATCAAACAAGATCGTACCAGGATCACCTCTCCTCGCTCTTAGTGTGGATGATCCTTTCGACAAATATGTGTTCTGTGAGGGAAATCCCGACCACATGACTGCATTGAAGGAACGCATTAAAAAGTATTTCCCGGATAGAGATTGCTCCTTCATAGAAGGCGATACCAACCAATGTTTGGATCGATTGTTCAGTGTTGTCCCGCAGTTCTCAAGAGCATTTAGGGGGCTTGCGTTCTGCTTCGTCGACCCATACCGCAAGGCTGAACTCGCTTTCTCAACGCTGAAAGAGATCGCTGAACGTCTTTACGTAGATTTCCTCGTTCTGATACCATCCTACATGGATATTGGGCGCAATGAAAAACACTACACCCGTGATGACAACAAGTCTCTCGACAGATTTTTGGGAACAGACTCTTGGAGAGCGGCATGGGCTAACCGTAAACGCCGGTCGCAGAATTTTGGGGTCTTTATTACTGACGTTTTCTGCCAACAGATGAAGACACTCAGGTATCGCTATGAAAATCCCGATGATTTGGAACTCATCAGAATGGAGACAGGCCAACATCTACCCTTGTACCACCTGGGGTTCTTCTCCCGAAGCAAACTTGGCTTACATTTTTGGAGAGAAACGAAAAGAAATACAACTGACCAACTGACTCTCTGGTGAAAGGAGGAGAAACATATGGCTCAACCCTCAACAATCGAATGGACGGAATTCAGTTGGAATCCTGTTACCGGATGCACGAAAGTTAGTTCCGGCTGCATGAACTGCTACGCAGCACGTATGGCACACCGTCTACAGGCGATGGGAGTAGAACGGTACAAGTCAGGATTCAAAGTCCGTACACATCCTGACGTTCTTGACGCCCCCTTGAAGTGGCGCCGTCCTAGAGTGATCTTCGTCAATTCCATGAGCGACCTGTTTCATGAGGACGTCCCTATTTCATTTATCAAACGGATTTTCAACATCATGAATCAGTGTCCCCAGCACACATTCCAAGTCCTCACAAAGCGAGGCCATCGCTTGGCAGAGATCTCTGCGGAGCTTCTTTGGACCCACAATATCTGGATGGGGGTCACGGTGGAAAACAATGAAGTTGTCGATCGTGTTCAAAACCTCCTGAAGTGCCATTCAAGGGTGAAGTTTATCTCTTGTGAACCTCTACTTGGACTGATCCCCCACCTGAAACTGAGAAAGATCGACTGGGTGATCGTTGGAGGCGAGTCAGGCCCTAACGCTCGGCCCATGCGGAAGGAGTGGGCGATATCCATCCGCGACCAATGCATTGATGCTGGCGTCCCATATTTCTTCAAGCAATGGGGTGGGTGGAACAAGAAGATTAACGGCCGAATCCTAGATGGACGCCTCTGGAATCAAATGCCACCGCTTGCGCACCAAATGATGCCCTTGCCCGTGTGAAACAGAGGTAAAAAGGTAACAGGCTGCTTTTTAAAGAGGAATCAGGGTCAGGTCTTGACATGGGACAATCCCTGTTGGAACAGAAAAAAGGACAGGCTACTTTTTGAGAAATAGTTAAGTGATAGGGAAGAAATAGGATTGTCGGTGTAGTAGGCTGACAGCCCTTGGTGCCAGATGTCTCATACTGGTTAGTCTACTCTATATTGGGAGATTGCAAGGAGATCCATAAAGGATGAAAGCGAAACGAACCTGTCATCCGCGTTTAGCGGTCTCTGCGTTTATTCTGGTGATTTGCTTGATTGTAGGTAAAGCCCCGGCCACAATACATTCCGGCGATTTACTAAACTTCAGCCTTGATGGGGTGTCCTTTAGGATGGTCCGTGTTTCTGCAGGTTCCTTTATGATGGGCAGTCCATCCAATGAGCCGAAGCGAGGTTACGAGGAAAGCCAACATAAGGTCACGTTAACTCAAGAGTTTTATCTGGGCGAAACTGAAGTGACCCAAGGTCTGTGGCGGGCCGTCATGGGCAACAATCCATCTTTATTTAAATATTGCGGGGAGGATTGTCCGGTAGAACAAGTATCCTGGGAGGATTGTCAGGAATTTATTCGGAAATTGAATCAAATGACCGGCAAACAATTTC
>Ga0315551_10003711_pt1 | contig 10792 bp, 14 predicted proteins | sample SalMarSW160290MG_FD_203678 | JGI IMG/M metagenome (GOLD analysis project Ga0315551, IMG submission 203678) | Salt marsh sediment microbial communities from the Plum Island Ecosystem LTER, Massachusetts, United States - Salt Marsh Sediment SW1602-90 ... | reverse complement strand
AATCAAATAATAAGGTGCCCTTCCCCCCATTGAACTTACATTGCTTTCAATATCTTTTCCTTCTGAAGCTACAGCAATTCTCATTTTATTTTTTCAAAGTCCTCCTTTAATATATTTAGCATGTTCATATTGTAAGTTGCAACAGCAGGATGATACATAGCAATTATTTTTATCTGCCCATCAAGAGTAGAAACTTTTAAAACCTTTCCGTGAATTTTGCTGGCCCCCTGAATCTCCTTATCTAAGTTAAACTTCTTCAGTATGAATTTTATGGCAAAATTTCCCAAACAGCATATAACTTTCGGCTTGATTAATTCTATTTGTCTGTCCAAATAATGTGCGCAGGAATTAATTTCTTCTTCTTGAGGATTCCTGTTCCCCGGAGGCCTACATTTCAAAATATTGGTAACGTAAATATCCTCTCTGGACATGCCAATGGATTTTAGCAGTTGGTCGAGAATATTTCCTGCTTGCCCGACAAAAGGTTTTCCTTGCTTGTCTTCATTAAATCCTGGTGCTTCACCAACAAACATTATTTCAGCATCTTGTGAACCTCCTCCAACAACAGGATTCGTTCTTGTTTTGTACAAATCACATTTTTTACATTCACTGATTTGTTTTTCGAGTTCTTCCAATTCTTTTTTTATTTTCTCTTTTTGAGACATTCTAAAATTTTAAGCAATTTTAAATACCAAGTCTTTCCTCAGCAATTTTCATAGCAGATTCTCTTGGGGTTATTTTTTCTTTCTCAGATTTTTTAAAAACTAGTTTTGTATTCCTTTTTATCTTCTTACTTATTAAATCAAAAACTTCTTTTTCTGTACCATTAATATATTCAACATAAGAAGAAATCACACCCCCAGCATTGCACAAAAAATCAGGAATAACTAAAATACCTTTACTGTGCAACTTTTTTTCAAGCTCGGCAGTTGTGGGTATGTTAGCAGCTTCTGCTATTATCTTAGCTTTTATTTTCTCAACATTTCCTTCATGTATAACCCCTGGTCTTGCTCCAGGTATTAATATATCTACAGGTAATTCAAATATTTCATGAGTTTTTTTAATTACTCCTTTATAATTTACAACACTTCCTGTATCTTTTTTTATCTTCATTAATTTTTTGATATCTATTCCTTGTTCATTATACAAACACCCTTTTGAATCTGAAACAGCCACAATTTTTACTTTCAGTTCTAATAAAAATTTAGCGGCAGCTTTTCCCACTTCTCCAAAACCCTCTAAAGCTACTGTAGCCCCATCTAGATTTAATTTAATATGCTCAGCCGCCACCTTAATACTCTCTACTACACCAAAACCAGTACTACCTAATTCATGAGGAATCCCTCCTGCTTCTTTACTTTTTCCAGTACATGCTCTTTTATTTCTAATTTCATCGGCAAAATTATCCATGTCTTCACTATCCGTATACATGTCAGGGGCAGAAATATATTCACTTGGAATTAAATTTTTTAAAATTTTAGCATAAGCCCTCACTATTTTTTCTTTTTCTTCTTTAGAAAGATTTTTAGCATTAGCAATAATTCCTCCTTTGGCTCCACCAAATGGCAAGTCTGCTAGAGCTGTTTTATAAGTCATTGCTCTTGCAAGTTGTTTAACTTCATCTACAGAGACATCAGGAACCATCCTAACACCTCCTTTTCCAGGTCCTCTTTTTGTGTTGTCTATAACTAAAATTCCTCTCATTCCTGTTTTTGAATCGTAAACTTGTATGACTTTTTCAGGACCTATTTTATTATATTTTGTCATTTTTGCTTTTTCATTTTTTAACTTCCATAAATTTATTTATAATTATCCCTTGAAAAACAGATACAAAAATTGTAATTAATGTTAAAACTAATACATATTTCAAAGAAAAATAAAAAACCATTAAGGGCAATAAGGGAATTTTAATCGCGCGGTTGTAAAGAAAGCATGCTATTAACCCATAACTTAATCCTTTGTTTTTCAAATCAGCGAGGAGGGGATACCACATGTAAATCGGTCCGGCAGACAATATTCCTGCAATAACCACAAAAAACCATTTTTTAATTCCCCTTTTCCGAACATACTTTAAAACAATTTGCTGGGTAATTAAATAATTGGAAATGCTCATCAAGACAAAGATAAAAGCAAAAATAGGAATAACCTCTTCCAGAATATTAAAAAAGAAACTCAAAGAAGTCTTGAATAACTCCAAGTCTATGAAAAAAAGAACAAGGTAAGCACCTAACACCATGGTTAAAAACTTCCATGCATTCCCCATATGAATTTTTCTGCTGAATTTCATTTTAAATTAAACTCAATACCAAAAAAGTTAAAATAGCAACGATGATTGCAAAAACAAATGAACTAAGATTTCTCAAAACCGCAAATTTTTTTCCTAAAATAAAGGATTCAGCAGGAAATTGAATAATTCCCACAGTTACCCAAGCTACTAAAAAAGCTGTGACTGCTATAAGACCTATTCCTTGCTCCAACAATTCCCCGCCAATAATATAACTAGTAATCGGGCTCCCGGCAGAAATGCTTCCGACCAAACTCCCAATTAAAGAATCAGTTATAAAATTGCCCCTGAAAATTGAAACATAAAAAGATTTTGGAATTAAAGTTATAATTAAACTAACAAGCAGGATTGTTCCTAATATAAGGGGGAAGGCCCCCCACAATCCCTTCCCAGCTTTAACTATTGATTCTCTAATATTATTTCTTTTCATCCTAATTTATCCTCTTGCCATTTTTGCTCCGCATTTAGGGCATTTCTTGTTCATGCAAGGCACTCCCCTTACTTGCGGTTCTTCATATCCGCATTTCAGACACTTGCAGATTCCTCCGGGGCCTGCTGCAAATCCGCCCATACGCCCCCTTCCACCAGCCCCTGCCATTCTTCTCATACCCATTCCCCTTTGTTGAACCATTTCAAAATTACCTCCTTGTATTTTTATTGCTTTAGCATTAATTAACGCATCAGCTATTTTTTTTCTTGCTGATTTCAGCAATCTCGAAAGAGTTGGCTGGGAAATTTTCATTTTTTTTCCTGCCTTGCTCTGTTCTACATTTTCTAAATCAATCAATCTGATTACTTCTAATTCATCTTTTGTCAAAATACTATCCTGCAGATTTCTAAGGACAACGCCAACTGGTTTAAAATAAGTTATCCTCGGATCAAAAAAAATCCTTCTGCAAATTCTTGGTCTCGGCATTTTTAATTAAATCTTCCTGCTATTTAAATTCTTTCAATCTTTTCTGGATTTCAGTCATTTCTTGTTTCAAGATTTCTAAATCTTCTTGCAAAATCCTTTTTTCTTCAGCTTCTGTAATCACTTGAGGTTGAACCATCTGGGGATTAAATCCTGCTCTAAATCCAAATCCCCTTCCCCCGCCAAATCCTCTGCCAAAACTAGGGTTCATGAATCCAGGTTCATTAAAACCTGAACAATATCCCCTTCTTCTTCCAGTCATAGAACCCATTCCATTTGGTCCTGTTCCGTCTCCCATAGGCATTTTAACTCCTCCTATACCAAAAGGCATTAATTTAGTTATGAATGTATATTCACTAAAGTATTTAAATGTTTCGGATATGCATTCATAACAGAATCATTTCTCAACAACTTCAGCCTTGCCGTCTTCAATTAAAATTTTAGCAATTTCCCGGGGAATATTTGCAATCTCCCCTTTTTGATACGGTCCTGTTTTTTCTCCTTCCAAACCCACAAATCCCTCGACATCCTGTAAAAAACAAATTAATTCATTCTCAGTTTCTCCTTCTTTTTCCCCGTTCAAAACACCGTTAAGTTTTTTATCAGAATAATCCACGCATTTCATTAGTTCCTCAAAAAGTTCCTTTTCGAATTGGAGCATATTATCAAAGTCCTGTTTTGAAATTCCTGTTTCAGTCGCAATTAAGACTAAATTCAAAATCTTTTTTTTCCTTCTAAGCATAAGCTCTTTGAAAAGAGTTACAGCATTTTCCAGCTGCTTTTTCGTTTTGATAATAATATCAGAAAAAACATCGTCCTCTTTTGAAGTTATCTCCTTCTTTTCCCTTAAATAATCTGCAACTTCTGTAATGAACTTTTTAGACAAATTTTGCAATTGCTCGGAATATCTCTCTTTTCTCGCTGCTTCATAAATATCATTATATGTTATCATCTTGAACTTTCCAAAGTTTAAGAGACAGAAAACTTTGTTTTCTGTATAAAAAAAGAAATGCTCTTTGATTTTTAATAATTGCTGTGCTCAAAAATTCATTTCAAAAACCCAACTTTTTTCAACAAATCATTTCCGACCATGCTCCCCAAAGTCCCTTTTCTTGCTTCTTTCTCAAAAAATTTCTTTTCTTTTGGAATTGAATCATTGTAAAACAAAACAGGAACAGGATCAGCTGAATGGTTTTTTAGTTTGCAGGGTGTGGAGTGGTCTGCTGTAACAACAATTTTAATTTTATTTGGCGGAGCGAATTTTCTCAAAAACTTAAAAAGAATTTTGTCAATATATTCCAACATCGACTTCTTTTCAAGAGGTTTATTATCATGCCCTGGAAGGTCTGTTTCCTTTAAATGTATGTAAGCATAATCATATTTTTTATAATTTTTTTTCAGAGTCTTAATTGAAAACTTGCATGCTTTTTCCAGACTTTCATGGAGATTTGCATAAGCATCTAATCCTTTTAGTTTGGGGTAATCAAAAGAAAAAACTTTCATGCCGCATGTTTTTGAAAAACCTTTTTCCAAGGGCATATAAGCAACAGAAAGCCATTTTTTGTAAAGATTTAATTTTGGAACTTCTATTCCTGCTCCCCTGACTAAAAGGTAATTTGCAGGAAGCAATCCTTTTTTTCTCCTCTCTTCATTTACAGGATGAGCATTAAGAATTTCGTATGCTTTTTCAACAAATTCATTAACAACATTTGCAGTATACTGGGAATTTTCTTCGTCATCCAAGGGTTTGCAAAATCCGATTCTATCTGCTGGTTTTGTTTTCCCCTGAATATAAGTTGTATCATTCCCAGAAATAATATCTGAAAATCCGCCCCTAAATACCAAAACTGCTCTGTGCTGAATTGTCGGCTCAAAAACAAAATCAAAAGGAAGTTTTATTTTGCTGTTCAATGCTTTAGCGAGAATTCCCGCCTCCTCTGTAGTCAAAGTTCTTCCTGCCCTCCTGTCAATTATATTCCCGCTTTTCAAAGAATCTATTGTAGCAAAATTAACTCTTAATGCCAAATCCCCTCTTATTAATTTCAACCCAGTGCCTCTTGCTTCTAATTGTCCTCTTGTGCTTGAAATCAGACTATTGCCAAAAAGAGAAACAATAGCTTCATCAGACTCTGGAACAAAACCCGGTCTGACAGGATACATGTATCCCATTTCTCCACGGGCAGCTAAAAAATCCAAATTGGGCATGCTTGCTGCCTCCAAAGGTGTTTTTCCATCAAGCTGTTTACAGGGCAAATCACCGATACCATCCAAAATTACCAATATCCCTTTCATAATACTACTAAAAACCTGCTCTTTATAAAAATTTATATTCAATCAAACTTTCAATTCATATTCAAAAACTTTATCATAAGGTATAAACCATTTAACAGTTTCTTCCTTAGAAGCATTTTCCATAATTTTCCTAAAAAGCCTTATAGAATTTCCATGAGCAGAAATTGCAACATTAACTTTATTTTTTCTCATAAATTTTTTTAAGTATCTTATAAATTTCCCAACTCTTTCTTCAACATCTGCAAAAGATTCCCCATTTGGTACTGTAACATTATATCCCCTATGAATAACTTTATATTCTTCTTCTCCCAAAAATTCTTCAACTTTTTTTCTAAATTTTGGACTCAAATTTTCAATAGCATCCCCTTCTACTCTCAAGTTATATGCTTTTTTTCCTATTTTCTTTATAAAATCATTATGGCTGGTCCCTTCTAATATTCCATAACTTCTCTCAATCATCCTATCATCCTTAATTAATTTTTTACACTCTTGATGATACTTTAAGACATATCTTAAAGTTTGCATAGAGCGAGGCAAACTTGTATGAAAAGCAACTTGAAATTTTTTGTTCTTCAATTTTTTAGCGACCATCTTCGCATCTTCTATTCCAGCAGGAGTTAGACTAGATTTTTTCCGTCCAGTGAAAATTCCTTTCTTATTATAATAAGTTTGGCCATGCCTGAAAATATAAATGTAGAGTTTCACCATCTTTTTGATTATAATCAAAACAATCTTTATAAAAATTTATGTTTAATAGTTAAAATTAAAAATGCTAGTCCTCTTATTTTAAGTATGCCTAAATATAATTTTGCATTAATATTAGAGAAAGAAACCGAAAAAGAAATTATAAAATTAGCTAAAAAGATAAACAAAGAATTAGACACAGAATTTACATTTAATGGGAAGCTAAATCCTCATATTACAATCATTAAATTTGAAACAGATAAAAATGACTTGATTTTGAAAAAAATTGAAAAATTAAAAACTCCAATAGAAATACAGTTAGCAGGACTTACCTTGCTTCCCTCAGAGAATGGAAGAGGAACATGGGTGGAGATAAGTGTACTTAATTCAGAAAATCTAAGGGACCTGCAAAATAAATTCCTCCCATTTATTAAAAAAGGGGAAATAATAAGTGGGATTAAAGAAAACTTCAGACCTCATTTAACTATTAGCAAAAGCAAGAATAGTGATAATCTCAAAATAAAAGAATTAGACTATAAAATATTGAGGAAAAAAACAAGAGCCTTTCCTAGATTAATAAGGTATTAATTCCAGTTAACATTTATAAATCTCTAGAAATTTAATGAGATATGTTCTCAAAACTAAAAAATAAATTAAAAAACTGGACAAAAAGGATTTCTAAAGAAGCTAAAAAATCTGAAGTTGAACAAATAAAGCCCCCAATGAAGTTTGATGCGGGTAAGCAAAAATATGAACCAGATTTAAAAAAATTAGAAGAGATCCAAGAAAAACTAGAGAGTAAAGAAAAATCAAAAGAAAAAGGCTTCCTCTCAAAAATAACTTCAAAGATAAAAAAGATAAAAATTTCTGAAAAAGAATTTGAAATTTATTCTGAAGAACTTGAGACACTGCTCTTGGAGAATAATGTTGCTGTGGAAGTTGCTGAAAAAATGATTCAAAAATTAAATGAAAAAATCATTGGAAAAGAATTCTTAAAAAAAGAAATAGAAAGCGAAATAAAAGATTGTTTTAAAGAAATAATTGAAGAGATTTTAATAGAACCTTTTGATTTAATTGAAACGGTTAAAGAGAAAACAGCAGACCAATCAAAAGAACCTTATGTGATTTTGTTTTGCGGAATTAATGGAACAGGAAAAACAACTACCATAGCTAAAATTGCAGATTTCTTGAAAAAAAACAAAGTTTCCTGCGTCCTTGCTGCAGCAGATACTTTCAGAGCAGCGTCGATAGAACAGATAAAAGAACATGGGAACAGAATAGGACTTAAAGTTATTGCTAATGAATACGGTTCTGACCCTGCTTCAGTGGGATTTGATGCAATTCAATACGCAAAAAAGAATTTTGTTGATTGTGTTTTGATTGACACTGCAGGAAGAATGCACACCTCGAAAAATCTTCTGAAAGAAATAGAAAAAATCTCAAGAGTCTGCAAGCCAGATTTAAAGTTGTTTGTAGGAGAAAGCATAACAGGAAATGATGTAATAGAACAAGCAAGAAGTTTTGACTGGGCAATTGGAATTGATGGCATAGTCCTAACAAAAGCAGATATTGATGAAAAAGGTGGAACAGCCCTGTCAGTGGGTTATGTCACAAAAAAACCAATTTTATATTTAGGAACAGGACAGCAATACAACGCTATTGAAGTTTTTGATAAAAAGAAGTTCATTGAGAAGTTGGGGTTATAAAACAATTGAATTTGAAGATTCTTTTATCAGCATCAATTTCTTTGTAATAATCGGCCTTAAAAACTCAAAAAACCACCTGTTTTATGATAAAACCTCCAAAACCTTTTGAAATAAAACTTATTGCATCGCCCAAAGATTATGCTCCTCTTAGAGAAGACTTTAAAGTAATTGGAGCATTTAATCCAGGAGTTACTTCTGTAAAAACAGATAAAGGGTTAGAAACCATATTATATATGAGAGTTGCTGAATCTCCTGAGGAAAAAATTTCTGGTAAAATTCTCCTGCCTTATTTTCGTATTGATAATAAAGAGAGGGCTCCTTTAGATATTCGTTATGATGAGATGGATATAAAAAAAGATTTAAAGGAATTTAGCAAAAAGGAAGTCACTCCAAAAGAAGGACCAGCTAGATTAAGACACATTTCATTACCTAGGATGGTGATATTAGATGAAAATAGGAATATCGTTGAAAGAAGACAAGAACCAGCAATATATCCTTCATGGGAATATGATAGATTTGGCCTTGAAGATATAAGAATAACACTATTTGAAGATGGAAGATATTTTGTAACTTATGCAACCCCCCATAGAGAATTTGGAGTAAATAGTCAGATATTATTTACACGGAATATAAAGGATCCCAAAGGTTTAGAAAGAGTCACTTCTGATAACACTCCTCGTCCTGAAATAAGAGGAAAAGATGTTGCCTTATTCCCAAAAAAAGTTCCATCACCTTCTTCAACAGAGATAATGAAAAAAGGAGACTTAGTATATGGGTCATTCATCCGTCCAAATGATTTTTCTGATTTAAGTATCCCTGGGGTTTGGGTTTCTTATTCTCCTGATTTAGTACATTGGGGACAAAATCATAGACTAACATTAAGTGAAACTGGGGAAGTAACAGGGACAGGAAGTCCTGCTGTTAAAAGACCTTATGGATGGCTTGAAGCATATCACGAAACAACAATAGAAAATGGTAGAAAAAAGTATGTTACTAAATTAATGGCTCTTGATTTAAAAGACCCACATAAAATATTGACTCTCAGTCCAACTTTTTCAGAAAGAGAAGATTTTAGAGAACTCTTACCTGAAGAGGGGTATATGCCAAATGTTGAGCTTACAACTGGATTGATTGTTGATAATGGGAGGACAGACCTCCATAAGGGAATTTGTGATGAATGGTCAGTACTTGCATCATATTATACTGAAGATGTTGATAGATTTATAACATCCTAAAAAAATTATCTAAACCAAAACTCCTATAAACTTATTATTTCTTAATCAATCATGTTAGAAAAACTCGGGGAAGTTCTAAGAAAAGCAACAAATAAGATAGCAAATGCAATTTTCTTAGACAAAAATCTCGTTGATTCTATAATAAGGGAGTTGCAAAGAGCCTTGATTGAGGCAGATGTAAATATTTTGTTAGTTAAACAATTAAGCGACAAAGTAAAAAAAGCAGCTTTGGATGAGAGGATAAAAGAAATAGAAAAGAAAGAGCATATTATCAAATTACTGCATGATGAATTATTAGATATTCTAGGAGAGCACAAACAATTAAAACTAAAACCAAAGCAAAATAGAATTATGCTTCTTGGATTATATGGTGCAGGAAAAACAACAACAATTGCAAAGTTGGGAAATTATTTTGCAAAACGCGGAAGCAAAGTTGCTTTAGTTGGATTGGATGTCCATCGTCCTGCTGCTAAGGAACAATTAAAACAATTAGCAGAAAAAAATAAATTAACCTGCTTCACAGATTTAAAAGAAAACAATGCACTAAAAATCTGGAAAAAACATGAAAAAGAGTTAAAAGATTATAATTTAATTTTAATAGACACTGCTGGCAGGCATAATTTAGACAAGGAACTGGAAAAAGAAATAAAATTATTAAATAAGGAAATAAAACCAACAGAATCAATTTTAGTGATGCCGGCTGATATTGGACAGGCTGCAAAAAAGCAGGCTCAGGAATTTAAGGAAGCTGTGAATATTTCCGGGGTTATAATCACGAGAATGGATTCAACTGCAAAAGCAGGGGGAGCATTGACAGCCTGCGCAGAAACAAAAGCACCTGTTTATTTTATAGGAACTGGCGAGAAAATCAATGACATAGAAGAATTTAATCCGCAGGCTTTTCTTTCAAGAATTTTGGGCATGGGAGACTTGCAAACATTAATAGAAAAAATAAAGTCAGTAACAAAAGAAGACGAGCAGGAAAAAATACAGAAAAGGTTAGAAGAGGGAAAATTAAGTCTGAATGATGTTGTTGAGCAGGTAAAGTCAATGAATTCTTTAGGGGGTTTTGAAAAAATTAAATCTATGATTCCAGGTTTAGGAAATGCAAAAATTCCAGAAGGAATTATGGAAAATCAGCAGGAAAAAATTTCAAAGTGGGAGCATATCATTAAGTCCATGACTTTAGAAGAAAGAGAAAACCCTGAATTATTTGACAAACAAACATCTCGTATAAACAGAGTTGCTAAAGGTTCTGGAGTTGCAAACAGCGACGTGAGAGCTTTGTTAAAACAATATAAAATGCTTAATGAGATGATAAAAGGCGGGGCAAACATGGACATGTCACAAGGAATGAACCAGAAACAACTGATGAAATTTGCTAAAAAGTTTGGGAAAAAGAAACTAATGAAAGGGAGGTTTTAATATGGGAAAAATTAATTGGAGGATTATAAGAATTACCCTTGGGATAATTTTAATTACACTGTTAGGAAGTTCGATAATCTTTGACTTAATCTATTATTTTAGCGGGGGACCAATCCACATAATATTGAGAATAATAATCACCTATTTACTATTAGAAGCCCTTCTAAGATTAACTTGGTTTGGAAAAGAACTTGAAAAATTTATCAAAGATAAATTGAAAAAATCAAAAAAGAAAAAATAAACTAAAATGAAA
>Ga0315551_10003697_pt1 | contig 10821 bp, 6 predicted proteins | sample SalMarSW160290MG_FD_203678 | JGI IMG/M metagenome (GOLD analysis project Ga0315551, IMG submission 203678) | Salt marsh sediment microbial communities from the Plum Island Ecosystem LTER, Massachusetts, United States - Salt Marsh Sediment SW1602-90 ... | reverse complement strand
ACCGTGATATGCAGAAAGATACGATAGTCGACCGCTATATTCTGAAGCGCCTTAAACCCAAATACAAAACGAAGCGAATCAGCCGAGGTAACCAGATAGACGGCTCTCAAGCTGATCGAATCATCAAATCGATGTGGCAGAGTGTTGGGGATAGGCTGCTGCCACTCCTCGTAGTGGGACTGCAAGTAGCCATCGAGCAAACCACGACCGACAGGATCAAGATAATAGCGGAGCATCTGAATCCGAGCCAGGTAAGTCAGACTGTCTTTGAGATCCAAAGGCAAAGCTACTTCCCGGATCGAATCGAAGCGTGATGGTACATCTTTCACTCGATACAGACAATCACCCTGTTCTTTCGCAAACAGCAATGTATCGGAGACGACGTTGGTATCAAATCTGAGATCCTTTCGTGCATACTTGTTCGGGTAATTGCTAAGGTAGACCCGCATCTCTAAATTGCCGTTTTTGAGACGCGGCATGAAATAGTCAACGGCATCAAAGATATTGTGCCGAAGGGCAATATGAAAAATAGTCGGGTCCTCGACCCCCTGCAGGAGGTCGAGGAAATCGAAACGCTGCTTGATTCGCGATGCCGGGTGTGAGTAGTGCTCGTTGTTGGCAATAAAGGCATAAACCGGATAGAACGCATAAAACTCATCGTAGGGGGTAAGAAAGACTGTCCCTCGTATAGCCGGCATCTTTGCTTTGTCCAGATTCCAGGATGGCACCGTTGCCGTTCGGGCGGTGCGAACCATTTCTCCTTTAGCCACAGCATTGAAGTTGTGCAGAAAGAAAATCACTGCAATCGATGCCAATACCGGAATAACGTAGCGATACCTTTTGGCCTTACGCGCCCAGGTCAGTAGTCCTGCCAGCGCCAGACCGACAAACGGCCCGGCCAGGTAGATGACAAACTCGTAGGCTTTGATGAGATTGACCGGTCTGTCGATCATGCCTAAAAGTGTTCCCAGCAAGTAGAAGACACTGGTAGCACCGGTGAGAAGCAGCAGTCCCCGATTGATCGGAGTCCTCGATCGTCTGAGGGCATACACAATGCCCCCTAAAAAGAGAATTCCAGGGAATGTGAATACCATATAGGAAAAGAGAATCCCGGTGCTGCTGAGATGATGGTAACGCTGCTGAGCAGGGCCATAGCCGTTGGTCAGTGCGGAAATCAACAAAGGCAGCCAGTATACAGCGCTCACGACGGCAGTCCCAACCAATACCATGCCGCACGCTCTCCAATGCCACCGCCCGGCCCATTGTATGAATGTCCACCGACGTGCCAATGCCAGGTGAAGAACCAGAAGCAACCCGCCTACGAAGAGAGCATAATAGTAGGTAAGAAATATGGCCGTGCCGATTATCCCGCCCGCTACAATATACCGCCAATCCGGTTTCCTTCGTCCTATACCTTCGACAAAATGCAGCCACCACGGCACAAACAGACTGTTACCTACGAACGCGTGCGGCGCGACCAGCGTCGGCACTTTCCCAATTGAGCAGAACAGAAAAGTAAAAAGCGTAATCATGAATGCCTGTAGCGGCGTGACAAGCCTCCGCCATAGAAAGAAAAGCATGAACGGCCACAGCGCGTATATCAACTGGCTGCCGATCTTGAGCATCTTGAAGGCTTCCAGCGAGAAAATTCGGGCCCAGATTGACAGCAGGAAGTAGTACAGTGGCGGATAGAAAGTAGGCAGGCCCTGGTAATACATATCTGCCGGCCAGAAGGAATTCATGTATCTCATCACCATGGCGGTGCGGAATCTCTGATCGCCCCAGTAGCCATTGATACTGAACGGGGTACCGTCGAGAATCAAACTTACCGCCACCAGCCCGTACAACGACAAGCAGGTAATCATCAGAAACGACCGTGCCTTTCCACTCAGGCGAGAACACCAGAGAACAATGAGAGCAAACCAGAAGAGGAGAGCCCAGAAGTCAAGCCGGATACAATCCCAGATCAACAATTCCTCGGTAAAGATCTTCCTTGGTAGAGAATAGGAAAAGAGCCATATGCCAACGCCGGCGACAGACAGCAGGGCAAGAATAACCGCCCCGTTCCCCAGTCTCGCTTTCGCAGAGACAACGAATCTGTTCTGATGGTCAGACATCATGAGCAACCTTTCTTACCAACAATCACCACCTCTCGTAGAAATCTCAACCCGGTTTAAAGTGTAATCTATGTAACCGGTCGTACAGTGTCCAGGTGCAGTATCTGGTTAGGCCAGGATCACCTTTTCTCCCCGGAATCCTCGAGGATCTTGCCGTCTGGCGCCACCGTGACTTCGACTTTCTTCTTGTCGGCAGTTTCGAAGACGATCTCGTACCCTTCCAGAGCATCCTTTCCATCACTAACCGAAGTAATCTCCATGATCTCCTTGATGGCGGCCTCGGGGTACTTCGTCTCCACGACTATCTTGACGGCATCGGGCAGGTCCTCGGCCGCGATCGCCTTCTCCCAGTTATGGATCAAGCCGTCCTCCTTGATGTCCGCCTCGAATTTCCGGCCCTCCTGCTTGAACTCGATGTCGTAGATAACGATGTCGTCTTCTTTCTCCTTGGTCCACTTGTGGATTTCTGCCTTGGGGAACTTGGCCTTCAGGGCATCCATTACCACCTCGGGGATTTTGTCCAGCTCGAGGTCGTCTTTGGCCTTCTTTTCGATATCCACCTTTTCCCCTTGCTGGCTGCAGCTGAAAGTAAGATACAGCAGGAGAACTAATGGAAAAATGGAGAATCGAAACAATGTGTTTTTCATTTTCTTCCTCCTTTCATCTTATGTAATGACCTTTTATTTTAAGGCATGTTCGTTGGGTAGCACCCCAAAATTCATTTGGGGATGGATTGGCCACAGCTTGGGCATGAGATTAATATAGGCGACGGTCATTTAGTATGCAATATACAACCAACCTGAAAGGTGGGCCACCCAGGCCAGTTACTTGGTTGTGCCACCAAGCCATTTGGAATAACTCCCCTCTTGAGAGGGGTGCCCGAAGGGTGGGGTGTGTGTCATTGGATGCTATAACACACCCCTGTATCCCCTCTCAAGAGGGGACAGAGACGTCACTGGCGCATCGTGCTTTATTCATTGTCCCGCTTCTCTTGACCGCAGCAGCTTCGACATGGAATGAATATAGGTGACGGTCCTTTAGTTCGCAATATACAACCCACCTGAAAGGAGGGCCACCCAGCCCTGTCTGTTTCTTATTATCTTGTCTTGTTTAATTATACTACTTGGATTTATCTCTGGTTACACACCGGTGGTGGTCCGCCTCTAAAGAGATAGTTAACTAGGTACGTCAAATCAGCAACATTTACTCCACCACTTGCATTAACATCAGCTACTTCTATAGGGTCGGGCGATGGCCCGCCTCTAAAGAGATAATTAACTAGATACGTCATATCACCAACATTTACAGCACCGCTTCCATCAACATCCCCACAGATAATACAAGATACACGCGCTTCATAAACCTTTGTTGGTCCTATATAGGCGCTTGCAATAATTATTTCCCGGTGACCGTTTCCATTGGTTTCCGCTAAGAATAATTGTCTAGCAATGCGTGCCGGCTCTTCCTGTGAATAAATTTCTTCGTATTGATTATCTCCTGTTGCCTTATATACTCTCCAATCTTTGTATCTTGCAAGCACCAACTCTGAATTAGCATCACCTACTACGTTCCCCACAAAAGGTCTAACTAGATTACCGCAAACATCATCAAATGGGAACTCTATCTCATACGTTTCAATAAAACTATTATCAGCGTCGCTCTCAAAAAAAGTCACATAATCTCTACAGTCACTAAGAACCTCCCCGCCTAGAATAAGTTCCAGTAGGCCATCGCCGTCTAAATCATCACCTAAGCCAGCATTGCCATTATCCTTATCATAAGCGACCACTGCTGTCTGTTGATAGTTATTGTCAGAAATATTTTCATAGATAATCATTGGCGCCCCGCCTCTATGAGCAGCCAGGAATTCCATCAAGCCATCATTATCAAAATCGCCAGTCAGTACACTGGTCTGGGGCCCAGGAAGTACTGGAGTCTCATAAACAAGTTGATAGACATTATCACCATCGTTTTCATAGATTCTCACAGTGTGGTCGAAGCCGTTATTTACTACGATTATCTCTTTCATCCCATCACGATCTAAATCAAGTCCTCCTCGGGCATGGCACCAAATTGGCGCTGAAAGCGGAGCTGACCAAACTAGAGTGCTTGGATAGGAATTTGCATCCGGTGATTCGTAGATTCTTACTTCGTTAACATATTGAGTAAGAAGATCTGCCTTATTATCCCCATCAAAATCACCAACGTCCCAAACTGGCCCATATACACCTAAAGTATGAACAAGTGTAAAATTTCCATTTCTATTCTCATAGAATATGGCAGGGTAAACTCCTGATAACTTCTTCTCGTAGATTACTTCCACAAATCCATTATTATCAGTATCGTATGAGACTACTTCGCCACCATTGCAAGTATCTAATGTTCCGATCAAACAAAACGAATCTGCAGGGGTAGAAGCCTTATCGAGAAAACTGCTCTTGTCTACAAAGGGAACTATGTTGGTATTTTCTGCCCTTACGGGGAACGTACCGTCTCCTATATCTGCACTATAAGACACAGTAAAATAGCCGAATGTGGCAATAATCAAGAAAATTATTGTAATGCTGATCTCTGAAATTATCCTTTTTCTTTTCATCTCGCACCTCTACTTTTATAACTCTTTTATACGGGACGAGTTCATGTCAAAAGTTGTTTAAATTTTTTCAAGCAGTGGCGGTCGTTGCTGGTTGGTGGCTGGTGGCTGGCTTTTGAGTACTCTACAAACCGGCTGAAGAACTTGTCGATGGTGACGTCGTTTTTAGTGAAACCATACTCATCTCGGGCTATCTTGACTTCAGCATCTTTCAGAGCGAGTTCGACTAGCTTTTTGGAAGGGCCAACCTTCTGTCTGATGCGTCGCCCCTTGAAGCGAATATCAGTATGCCAGTTTTTGCGGCGTTTGTATAATAACCCCATGGCAAGACTTCCTTCAGATGGTCACGATATAGCCACAAAATATCGACAAATACAATATATCACTAGGATAACTATTTGTCAAATAAAATATTATGAATTATGAGCCGGTGAGTTTCGTAGGGAAGGTCCGCTTCGGACCTGCCTATTATCTGTCCTTTAGTTCGCAATATACAACCCACCTAAAAGGTGGGCCACCCAGCCCAGAAGTCAGTAGGGGCAGCCGTCGATAGCAGCTAAAGGTCACAAAGCGGGCGGTGTTTAGATGATCGTAATGTCGCAGTTTCGGCATGGAGTCAATATAGTCGACGGCCCTTTAGTTCGCAATATACAACCCACCTGAAAGGTGGGCCACCCAGCCCATATCACCTATGTCGAAACTGCAGGGGTTTCAACCCACGTCACTACAAACGCTCAAATACATCAAGAATCCTCTCGGTTTCGGTATCCAGGCGTCCCGCCATTTCGTCAATTGAAGTCCAGTTATTGTGGGGTTGGTCCTTGAGAGATTTTATCATTTTTGAAAATGTTGAGAGGTCGTGTGTTTGGCCGAACAATTCACTCCAATTTGACTTAAGGGAATTAAGGGCTTCCTCAGCTCCACTGAGCATGTCATCAGCATCATTAAACGCACCCAAGCGATTAAAAAGGATGAACGTAGGTATTCTAACCGCTTGGATACTGCCAATCTCCTTTCCAACTTGGTATGCTAGGCGTACTTTCCTCTGAAAAGCTTCAAGGCACGCATCGAAGTACTCAATTAGGCTCACAGCGTCATGCTCGTCGTGGGAAACGTTCTTTGGCAACTTGATACCGAGCTTATCGCAGAGCGTCTGGATTCTGCCAAAGGTGGCATCAAATCTCCTTCTCTGTATTCCATGATTTTCATACAGGTCACGCAGACTCCTTATACCGTAGAACGAGAGTTCTGCAACTGCATTACCCAGTTTGATGGCATTCATCATGCTATCTCGAATTTGTCTCTCCCTTCGTTTTCTAAGAGCGAGAACTACGCCATAAACCGTAGCTGTGGCGCCAATTAGCGCAGCAATCATCACAATTACACTATCCATCCCTTTGACTACTTTCAGTCATCCACCCTACGCCACCGTCACCTCTTTGCACAAATACACATCCTGAATAGCGTTGAGCAGCTCGACGCCGTCTTTCATAGGTTTCTGGAAAGACTTGCGGCCGGAGATCATTCCCATACCGCCGGCGCGTTTGTTGATCACAGCCGTTCTTACGGCTGCCTCGAGATCACCAGCGCCTTTGGATGCACCGCCGGAATTAATCATTCCTATTCGACCCATGTAGCAGTTGGCGACTTGATAACGGCATAGATCGATCGGGTTGTCGGAGGTCAGTTCCTCGTACACCTTTTTGTGTGTCTTGCCGAACTTCAAAGCGGTAAAGCCGCCGTTGTTTTCAGCCTGTTTCTGTTTGACGATGTCAGCCTCGATAGTCACCCCGATATGATTGGCCTGGCCGGTCAGGTCGGCGGCAACGTGGTAGTCCTTGTCGGCTTTGAAAGCCGGGTTACGCAAGTAGCACCAGAGGACGGTAAACATACCCAACCCGTGGGCAATAGAGAAAGCCTCGGTCGTTTCCTGAAGCTGCCGCATTGATTCCTCGGCGCCAAAATATATCGTCGCTCCAACACCGACAGCGCCCATGTTGAAGGCATTTTCAACATTGGCGAACATGATCTGGTCGTACTTGTTGGGATAGGTCAGCAGTTCATTGTGATTCAGCTTGAGAACAAACGGGATTTTGTGCGCATATTTTCGGGAGATCGCTCCCAGTACGCCGTAGGTTGAGGCTACGCCGTTGCAGCCGCCTTCGATGGCCAGCTCGACAATCTTGGCCGGATCGAAATAATCGGGATTAGGTGCAAATGAAGCGCCACCGGAATGCTCAATCCCCTGGTCAACCGGCAGGATAGAAACGTAACCGGTACCGGTCAGCCGACCCGTGTTGAAAATCCAATTAAGCGAGCGCAGCACTGCTGGCGGACGATCGCTCTGGCTAACGACGCGGTCTATAAAATCCGGGCCCGGCAAATACAGGCGCGATTTGGAAATGCCTTTGCACTCGTAGGCCAATAGATCCTTGTCGGCCCCCAGTAGCTGTTCGATCTTGCTTATCATTGTCATTCTCTCCTTACTTGAAGTTGTTGGCAGGCATGGAACGATTTTAACCTTTTTAACAACTCAACGCAACAGGATTGAGGAAACTACTTGCCCAATAAAAAAAGCCCCTTTTGCAGGGGCTTTTCAAGCTCCAAAAAACTGCCTATCCCGCAAGTGATTTCAGCGCTTCCTCGCGGCTGTCGTAATGCTCAAAGACTGTGATAAGACGCGTAATAGTCAGGATAGACTCGATCTTGGTAATATTGGCCAGCACCAGTCGTCCACCGCCGTTCTTCACAGTAGTCAGGGCCGAAATCAACATCCCTAATCCCACCGAGTTCATCCAGTCGACCTTGGCCATATCGACTACCACATTCTTTTTGTTCTGATTGATGTACTCGTGGATTTTGCCGTGAAACATGGTACTCTCCTGCCCGCCCATAATCTTGCCGGAAACGTCAAGGATGACAACATTACCTTCAAGATGGTCTGTAAACTTCATTCCAACCTATCCTCAATCTAAACGGTTAACTTTCGTCAGGCCTTATAACAATGCTCTCGTCTCTACTAAGAAAGCAAACAACTAACTGCGGCGGCTTTGCTAATAAACATTGCCGGTGCCATAATAGTGACTGAAAGGAAAAGATCAAGCCGTTTTTGCAGTTTCTGCTTTCCCTCGGCCTCGATATTTCAATTTAGTAAGTCAGATTCAAATGATTTTAGCGCACCTACCGCCTGTAGTCCACTCGACTATAAAGCAATGTCATGTCAGTGATAGAAAAAAACCTACCCGGCAGTGGTGTCTAACCATCGCCGGGTAGGATTCATTTTTCTTTTAAGCAGAGGGTAAACTTCCTTGCCGGTGTCCCTCCGAGCTACTTGAGAAGAATCATCTTCTTGGTGTTGTCGAACTGACCAGCCTGCAAACGATAGAAGTAAACACCGGAAGCCATATCCGAAGCATTCCACTCAATCGTAACAGTGCCAGCCTCGTGTCTGCCGCTGAACTCAGCCACCTGCTGACCAGTCACGTTGTACATGGTCAGCGTGTAGTCGCTGGCTATCGGCAGGTTGAAGCTGATCGTGGTAGTCGGGTTGAACGGGTTCGGATAGTTCTGGTTCAGCGCGAAGTCAGCCGGGATATTGGTCGTTTTGACCACGGCGCCTTCATAGCTGCCCAGCTCAAGGCTCACGACAGTACCGTTAGCATTGAGGAACTCGCCACTGAAGCCGTTGCCCTCCAACGAGTAGACCAGCACACGTGTGACGTTCTGCTCGGCGTCAAAGTTATACTTCATCTGCATCTGAGGAACCAGCAGGCTCGGCGTAGCGTCACCTTCGACGACCACATAAGCCGCACCCATCTCGGCATCAACCGAAATGACTCCATGGTCAACCGTGTAGTTGGCTGCCACCGGAGCCAGTTTCGGATACGGCAGGGCATCGCCGATGATGACCCGAATCAGGTAAACCAGGTCAGCCACTGACAGTGTCAGACCATCGGCATTGGCATCGGTGGCTGCAATCTGAGCGGGCTGATTGAGGTGGAAAATACCAAGGCCATAGATGAAGTAGTTGGTGAACATGACCGCATCAGCGATCTCGTTCTTCTGGCCGTTGAGGTTGATGTCGCCGCGATCGTCTAACGTGTCAACACAAACGATATCAATTCCGCCGTTGAAGAAGTTGATGAATGTGTCGGGCGGCAGCTTGGGGCCATCACCATCGGGATCCACAAGACAGTCATAATTAGGGCCTGTGAACGTCGGGAAGTCGGAGTACCAGTCGGTAATCTCAAGGTACGTGTAGGTACCGAATGACCACTCCCATACCTCACCGGAATCCTGCGGGCCACCGCCTTTGTTATAAATATTCCTGGTAATCCAGAGGGTATCACCGTCTTTGGACGACAGCGAGTTGTCACCACAATCAATCCAGAAGAAGCGAATCGGCACAAAGTTGCACTCAAAGGTGTAATCGTTGGTAACCAAGAAATCAAGACAGAATAAAACGAACGGTGTTGGTAGTTTGAAGCAGGATGGATGCGCAGGACCGTTGTTGATCTCGGCCATACCGACCACCCTTACCATACCACTGGGACACTGATTGCCGCAGTTTCCGAACGGGCCAAAGCGGTAGGTGAAGTACTCCCAGTCGCAACCAGCCGGATATGGATCATACAGATCACCTTCAGTCGCACTCATCAAAACCAGAGCGGAAGCATCATAGGCGATCAAAATATCAAAACCGCCCAGCCGCTCACTGCCCTTTTCAACCATGACACAGACATCTTTATGTTGCCCAAGATGGGCATTCGTCACGTTCTCGATGACGACATCCCACTTGACACGCGGAGGAGTCACAGGCACGTAGACGAATGTCTCACAGGTATCAGCTATATTACATGAATCGATACATATCAAGATGATAGTATTGATTCCTTCCACCGGCTCAAAACAGACCGAGTCACCCTCCAGAGCGTCAGGGACACTGTTAACTGTGACTAACACCGTATCAAAGTTGTTATCCGGATCATTACAGCTAAACCCATACACACAGATAGTGGTATCGAGCGAAGACAGATTAACTGTGTCCGGCGGTGGCACCTGACAAGTCGGTGGCTTGTTCAGGTCCACGTAGACAAACGTCGTGCAGGCATCAACCGCCTTACAGGAGTCAACACACTCCAATATCAGTTGATTCATTCCCTCCACCGGCGTAAAGCAGTATGAGCCGCCCCCAAAGGGATTGCCATTGATGGTCGAGTAGTCAAAGTTGTTATCCGGATCATCACAGCTAAATCCGTCTACACAGATGGTGTCTAGCGAACAGACAAAGATTGTATCCGGCAACGGACAGATTGCTACCGGTGGACTATTGAGTACAACATAGATATTCGTCTGACAGGTATCAGCTACTCCACAGGAATCGGTAGCAATCAGGGTTATTACATTATTGCCCTCAACCGGTGTGAAGCAGACCGTGTCACCACTGAGAGTACCCGGCGAGGCCACACATGAAGCCAGGTTGCCATCCGGGTCAGAGCAGCTAAACCCAGGGATACATAGCTCACTCAAATCACACACAAACAGCGTGTCATCATCCACACAGGTCGCTACCGGCGGTCTGTTGAGCACAATGTAAAAGGTCGTCTGACAGGTATCAGCTACTCCACAGGAATCGGTAGCAATCAGGGTTATTACATTATTGCCCTCAACCGGTGTAAAACAGACCGCTTCGCTGTCGAGTGTACCATGGGACACCTCACACGAGGCTAGATTACCATCAATATCATAACAGTAGAACGGGGGAATACATACCTCACTCAACTCACACACAAACAACGTGTCATCATCCGCACAGGTGGCCACCGGAGGACTGTTGAGGCCAACGTGTATTACCGTCTCACAGGTGTCGGCTTCGCCGCAGGTGTCGGTGCATATCAGTGTCAGGACGTTGTCTCCCTCCACCGGCGTAAAGCAGTACGAGCCGCCCGCAAAAGGACTGCCGTTGATGGTCGATGAGACAACGTTGTCGTCCGGATCATCACAGGCAAAACCGTCTATACAAATATCCGAAAGATCACACACAAACAACGTATCATCATCCGGGCAGGTCGCTACCGGAGGACTGTTGAGGACAACGTGTATCACCGTCTC
>Ga0315551_10003694_pt1 | contig 10829 bp, 14 predicted proteins | sample SalMarSW160290MG_FD_203678 | JGI IMG/M metagenome (GOLD analysis project Ga0315551, IMG submission 203678) | Salt marsh sediment microbial communities from the Plum Island Ecosystem LTER, Massachusetts, United States - Salt Marsh Sediment SW1602-90 ... | reverse complement strand
AAACCTGACATTATCTCTCCTTCAATTCCTATTTGTTTTGCAATTGCTCTTGCAGTTAACAAAGAATCTCCTGTAATTATTTTGACTTTTATTCCAGCACTTTTTGTAAATTTAATAGCATCTTTCACTTCTTTTCTAGGAGGATCTATCATTCCCATAAAACCAAGAAAAATCAAATCTTTTTCTTCTCCCTTAAAATTTTTATCAAAATTTCTATAAGCAAAGCCTAAAACACGAAGAGCTCTTTTTTCCATTTTTTCTGCTTCTTTCATTAATTGATTTTTCCTTTCTTGACTAAGTTTTTTTACTTGTCCATTGATTAATTCAAAAGAACTTTTTGATATAATTCTTTCAGAAGCTCCTTTAGAATAAAGAATATTATTTTTTTCAGAATTTCTAAGAATAGACATCATTTTTCTACTAGAATTAAATTCAAATTCTCTAATTTCTAGTTCTTTTTCAATTAATTCTTTTTTATCTATTTTATAATCTAATCCTATTCTTATTAAAGCCTCTTCTGTCTGGTCTCCTGTAAAAGAGTATTTTCCTGATCCTAATTTTTCATAACGAGAATTATTACATAAAACTCCTGTTTTAATTAATTTAAAGAGTTCTTTTTCTTTATCCACATTTATTTTTTTATTTTCTAAAAAAATCTCTTTTCCTTTTCTAAAATATAATTTATTATTTGAAAAAATCTCTTGAACATACATTTCTTCTTCTGTCAAAGTTCCTGTTTTATCAGCACAAATAACTGTAACACTGCCTAAACTCTCTACTGCTGGTAATTTTCTAATTATTACATTTTTCTTTGATATAAAAAAAGAAGATATTGAAAATGAAATAGCAAGAACAGCTGGAAGTCCTTCTGGAATTGAACTCACTGCAAGAGCAACTGCGGTCATAAACATTTCTAATTTATCAAAATGCTCAAAAATTCCTAGAAGCATTATAATTACAACCAATCCTAAAATAAAAAATCCCAATTGCTTTGAGAAAGTATCGAGTCTCTTTTGCATTGGTGTTTTTTGAATTTTTATTTCTTGTAATTGACTTGCTATTTTTCCAAATTCAGAATTGCTTCCTGTTGCAACTACAATTCCTTTTGCTGAACCTCGAACAATTTGTGTTCCTGAATAAAGCATATTCAGTCTTTCAGCAAGAAGAGTTTTTGAAGCAAGTTTTTTATCTAATTTGTTCACAGGCATACTTTCTCCTGTTAAAACTGCCTCATTTGTCTGCAAATTTTTAGATTCAATAACTCTGCAATCTGCATTAATCTTGTCTCCTGTTTCAAAAACCAAAATATCCCCTATTGCAATGTCTGAAGAAGGAATTTTCTGATATTTTCCATCCCTTATTACTATTGAAGTTGGAACCAGCAAATTTCTCAGGCTAATTATGGCTTTTTCTGCTTTGTATTGCTGAAAAAAACCAATTGAAGCATTGAGAATTACTATTGAAAGAATAACTATTCCATCAATTTTATTACCTAATAAAAAAGAAATAATCGTCGCAATAATCAAAATATAAATTAGAAAAGATTTAAATTGTTCTAATAATATTCTCACTGGTTTTAGTTTATGTGTTTTTTTTAGAATATTTTTCCCATATCTAGAAATTCTTTCTTTTGCTTCTTTGTTTGTCAATCCTTTTTCAGAACTCTTCAAGTCTGAAAAAACCTCTTTTTTTGATTTGGAATGCCAAATTTCCATAATTTTATTAAAATAATAAAGTTTAAAAACTTCTTCTTCACACTAATATTGTGAGTTGGATAGTTAACTTTCGGGGTCCTGACATTAAATTGTCGAGAAATGAAAAATGATTTCTGGATTCTGTGGAAGGTCCGTCCACCAATTAAAAGCCACTTTCCGAAAGGATTGTTGCTGTGAAGCAAGGCTCTATTACAGAAACGACACAGCCAATATTAAGCTATGAATTCGTGGAAGAAGCAGAGAGATATTGGACTTGATGAAACGAATATCCTGGCTGGTGCAAGGCTCTTATGCTGCATAGTGAAATGTTAACACATTCTGTTCGATACAGAAATTAGAAATTTCTGTCTCAGAAACTCTTCCTTCAAAAAGAGTTCCTAATAACGAAGAATGACAAAAGGCGGCCTATTTCCAACTCACTTTTTCTAAACATTTAAAAGCTTCTAGAGATATTTAATTTTATGGGGATGTAGCTCAGCGGGAGAGCACATGACTGAAGAGCGAAGGAAACCAAGTTTTCCTACCGCACTACCTTCCTTTAAAATTGGCTCAAGGCTGATTTAGGGCAAAGGAAACAAAAACTTAGACATCATGGTGTCCGGGGTTCGACTCCCCGCATCCCCATAAAATCCCCAAATTAAAAACATTTATAAAATAAAAAACATTAGAAATAATATGGGTAAGAAAAAGAGTGTGATTAAAGAAAAGAAACCTGAGCAAAAATTAGAAAAAACTAAAGAAGGTTTAGGAATTTCTGGATTTACTCTTGGTATTTTAAGTATTGTTTTAGCTGGTTCTTTAGGAATCTTTTTATCAATATTAGGCTTTATCTTCTGCATAATGCAACAAAAAAGAAATCCAATGAAAATAGCAAGAATAGGAATAATACTAAATATAATAGGTTTTATTGTAAGTTTAGCAATGTTATTAATATTAACTTTTTGGGGAGGGACTCTTCCAATTGTATAAAATGAAATCAAAAAAAGCAGCTATGGAGATGAGTGTAGGAACAATTGTAACAATAGTTTTATTGATGAGTTTTCTTGTTCTTGGAATATTTTTATTGCAAAAAATATTTAAAAGTGGCCATGGAGCAATTGATATGACAGATGACCAATTAAGAAAAGAAATTCAGAGTCTTTTTTCAGATAGTTCAGAATCAAGAGTTGTAATTATTCCTAATAATCAGATTTTGAAAATCAAACAAGGAGATATGGATGAAATAGGAATTGGAATTACGAATAGATTGCTCGGTTCTGATGCAGGAAGTGCGCAATTTGCATATGATTTAAATTTTATTGAAGATGATTTAAGGAAATGTGGAATTACAGAAACTGCTTTTAGAGAATGGCTTTCAAGAGCTGAAGCAGATGGAATAAGGATACCTATTGGAACACAAGCTTACAATGGAAGAATAAGAATAGAACTTCCTGATAATGCTCCTCTTTGTACTATTGGTCTTGACATAAATGTTTGGGTTGATGAAGACGGAGACAATCAATATACTTATTATGTTTCTTCTATACCTTTTGATTTAAAAATAGTATAATCCTTAGATTTTTAAATTAGTTATTCTTTAATTTTTTATGTTAAAACTATATAATACTTTAACAAGAAAAAAAGAAGATTTCAAGCCAATTTCTGACAAAAGAGTAAAAATATACTCTTGTGGCCCAACTGTTTATTCTTTTCAGCATATTGGAAACATGAGAAGTTATCTTTCCTGGGATATTTTAAAGAGAGTTTTAAAATTTAATAAATATTCTATTAAACATGTTATTAATGTCACTGATGTTGGGCATTTAACTAGTGATTCAGATATTGGTGAAGATAAAATAGAAAGAGCTGCAAAAAAAGAAAAAAAGAAAGCTTCTGAAATTGCAAATTATTATTTTAGAATTTTTAAAAGAGATTTAAAAAAATTAAACATCTCTCCTGCAAATTATTGGCCAAAAGCAACAAAACACATCAAAGAACAGATTAATTTAATAGAAATCCTTGAAAAAAAAGGTTATACTTATAAAACAACAGATGGAATTTATTTTGATACTAGTAAATTAAAAGATTATGGAAAATTAGCTCAATTAAAAAAAGAAAAATTAAAAGCAGGTAAAAGAATTGCAATTGGTGAAAAGAAAAACAACACAGACTTTGCATTATGGAAATTCTCAGAAAAACCAGGTAATCGGCAACAAGAATGGCATTCTCCTTGGGGAATAGGATATCCTGGATGGCATTTAGAGTGTTCTGCTATGGCTACAAAATATCTTGGAAAACAATTTGACATACACACAGGAGGACAAGACCATATTTCTGTTCACCATACAAATGAAATTGCTCAATCAGAAACTGCATTTGGAAAAAAACCCTGGGTAAAATATTGGATGCATTGTGCATGGTTGCTCTTTAAAGGAGAAAAAGTTTCAAAAAGCAAAGGAGGATTGTATACTGTTTCTGAACTTGAAAAAAAAGGATTTAATCCACTTGAATTTCGATATCTGTGTCTAACAACTCATTATAGAAAACCTCTAAATTTTTCAATTAATAAATTAAAATCTGCACAAAAATCATACAGAAGGTTAAAGAATATAATTTCTGAAATTAAAGACAAAGGAATAAATAAAAAATATTTAGAAGAATTTAAGGAAAAAATTAATAATGATTTGGATATGCCTGGTGCCCTTCAAACCTTATGGAAAATTTTGAGAGATAAAAAAGCAAAAGGAAAATTAGGAACAATAAAAAAAATAGATGAAGTTCTTGGATTAGATTTATTAAAAAAAGATATTGAAGAGATTCCTCCAAATATAACTAAACTTATTAAAGAGAGAAATGTTGCTAGAAAAAAGAAGAATTGGGAAGAGGCAGATATAATAAGAGCAAAGATTAAAAAATTAGGTTATACTCTGAATGATGCTGAAAAAGAGAGTATTGCTAAAAAAATAAAATAAAAATGAAAAAAGAGGATTTAAAATTTATATCTCTGAAATATAAACCAAAAAATGATTTAGTATGCTTGTTCAAAATAATTCCTAATAAAATTTCAATGAAAAAAGCAGCAAACATAGTTGCTTTGGAATCAAGTACTGGAACATGGACAAAAGTTAAGGAACAAGATTATGTTAAAAAATTAAGTGCAAAAGTTTTTTCAATTAAAGGAAATTATGTTAAAATTGCTTATCCTCAAGAATTATTTGAATATGATAATGTTCCAAATATTTTATCTAGTATTGCAGGAAATATCTTTGGAATGAAAGCAGTAAAATCAATAAGATTGCAGGATGTTAAATTTCCGCCAAAAATTCTTAAAAGCTTTGATGGCCCAAAGTATGGAATTTCTGGAATTAGAAAAACTATGAAAATACCTTCTCGTCCTTTAATTGGAACAATAATAAAACCAAAATTAGGTTTGAATACTTTACATCATGCAAAATCTGCTTATGAATCCTGGATTGGAGGATGTGATATTGTTAAAGATGATGAAAATTTGTCTTCTCAAAAATTTAATTTATTTGAAAAAAGACTTGCTAAAACACTTGAAATGGCTGATAAAGCAGAAAATGAAACAGGAGAAAAAAAAGCTTATTTAGTAAATGTTAGTGCAGAAACAAAAGAAATGCTTAAAAGAGCGCAACTTGCAGAAAAAATGGGAAGCAAATATATTATGGTTGATATTCTCACTACTGGTTGGTCTGCTTTACAGACTTTAAGAGAATCAAATTTTAAAACAATTCTTCATGGGCATAGAGCAATGCATGCTGCTCTTGATAGAGATCCTAATCAAGGTATAAGTATGATGGTTTTAGCTGATTTTGCTAGACTGATTGGTGTTGACCAATTGCATATTGGTACAGGAATTGGAAAACTTGAAGGAAAAATTAAAGACATTAAAGAATTATCAGAAGAAATTGAAGGAAAAGATATTAAAGCTACTAAATTAAGGCTTGCTCAAAAATGGGGAAATATAAAATCTACAATGTCTGTTTCTTCTGGAGGATTGCATCCAGGACATGTTCCTTTTTTAGTTAGAAATCTTGGAAAAGATTTAGTTATTCAAGCAGGTGGAGGAGTTCATTGGAATCCAAGAGGAAGTAAATACGGTGCTATGGGAATGCGCCAAGCACTAGAAGCAACTCTAAAAGGAATTTCATTGAAAAAATACTCAAAGACTCATAGAGAACTTAAAGAAGCCCTTGATAAATTTGGTTATCCTCGGATAAAATAAATATATTCACTTCCAACTTTCTTTCTAGAGATTTTGTTATCTTTTATCCAAGCATACATATATCTTCTAATAGATCTTGGGGGAAATAAGAACTTATTAGCTAAATAGCTTATAGAGCATTCAAATTTTTTTAACTCTAATAAGATTAATTCTTTTCTTTTATCTGCAAATTCTTTAGTATGGTAACTCTTCTGTTTTTTAATCTCCAAAGACTTTTTCAATCTTTCTTCTTTATGTCTTAATGAAATTAAAGGATATTTCTTAGAGAATTTATTTGCTATATTAAAAAACCTATTAATTGATTTTATATGGAAATAGTAGTAATTAGATTTTTTTTTATTTCTAATTTTGTTAGTCTTTAATCCTATTTCACTGCATAATCTTCTCACATCATTACATAATTTTGGATTATTAACTCCAAACATCATTGTTCCATCATAAGCAATTGATCCCTCATCTAAAATAGCAGTTAAAATAAAGGCAATTTTATGTTCTTTAGATAACTTAAATAATTTATCAGAAACTCTTGCATCAAAAGTACCAAAAGAACTTATTTCATATACTTGTTTACAAATTTCCCCAACTATTCTAGGAAACCTACATTTCAAAACCATACGATGATCTTTTTTTATAGAATACTGAATATCCCCAAAAACTTCTCTCGCTTTGTTAATGAAATCCTTCATTATTAATTTATTCTTCTGATTATAGTAAGTGCCTTTTCCATCCCTTGGAACACTTCCATCAAAAAATAAATGAGCAATAATTGAAGTAAAATAAGGAGTTGATCTTATGGGAAGTTTTGGATTCCTTATTGCATTTTTATTTGGCACAGACATCTGCTTATACATTGTAATGTTTTTTTCCATTTCTATGATAGAAACATTATGTAATTTACATAAGTTAATTAAAATAATTAAGGGTATAGGAGAATTTTGATAAATAAAATAATCATACAACCTTGCGGGAGTAATATTTAACTTTTTTGCAAATCCATAAACATTATTTTTGATATTTTTAGACAATTCTTCTTTAAAATCTTGATTTATATCTACGGAAATCTTTTTGGGATTATAAGATTCCCACAAATGAATTTTCATATTTTTATATATTCAAACAGGTATTTATAATTTACGGACAACTTCCTAGTGAAAAAGAAGATTTAAAAATATGAAAAGGTAAATAATACTGAATTAAATGAAGCTCTGAAATTTTGGAAATGGCAAAAGTAAAGGAAAAGAAAAAAACAAGAATACAAAAAGCAAAAGAAAAAGCAAAAAAATTTAATAGAGAAATTAAAAAAGCTCTATATACTGCTCTTCTTGCAGCTTTTGGATTTTTAATTGCTTTGGTTTGGAGAGATGTTATTCAATCTTGGGTTGAAAAAATATCTTCTACAAGTCCAGTGCAAGGTATGTTAGTAAGTGCACTATTAGTTACAATTATATGTGTTGTTGGAATATTACTTGTAACTAAGTTTTTAAAAATAGATGAATAAATCTTGTTTGAATAAAAATGAAATTTAGAGAAAAAATTATAAAGGATAGTAGAATTTTTCTAGGAAAAGATTCAAAAAATAATGATGAACTTATAAAAAAATATAAAGGAAAAGGCAATGTAATTCTTCATACTGTTAAACCAGGAAGTCCTTTTTGTGTTATTGAAAAATTAAAACCTTCAAAAAAAATTATAAACATGAGTGGGGCTGTTTGTGCAAGATATAGTCAAGACTGGAGAGATAATAAATCAGATGTAGAAATGCATCAATTCACTGGAAAAGATATAAAAAAACCTATCCTCAAAAAAACAGGAACATGGAAGATTAAAAAAAAGCCAAAAATAATCAAAATTAAAAAATCAGATATTGAAAAATGGAAATAGAAGATAAATTAAAAGCCATAGAAGAAATCTTTGAAAATTTGTTTAAAAATTCAGATATAATTGGTGGGATAAAAGAGATTAGAAAAGAATTAGAATTTTGGGAAGAACAAGGGTATGATGTTAGTAAATATAAAGAGAAATATGTTGAAGAAGCTCTAAAACATCCAGAATTAAAATGGCAAGTTTAGCAACAGTTCAAATGGGAAAAAATGGAATAACAGATAATTTCATTTCTTCTCTAAAAAATTCTTTTAAAAAACATGATAATGTGAAAATCTCTGTTTTGAAATCTTGCTGTAGAGATAAGAAAGAACTAAAAAAAGTGTCAGAAGAAATATTAGATAAACTTGGAAAAAATTATACTGCAAAAACAATTGGATACACAATTGCAATAAAAAAATGGAGAAAAGAGATTAAGTAATATCTATTTTCTAAAAAACAAATTCTTATAAATTTAAATTTCTCTTTCTTTAAATGAAAAATAAAATATTAATGGTAATAAGTTTAATGCTGCTTATTTTAGTCTTAATTGGAATTACAATAATTGAACCTGTTGCGAATCATTACTCTTGGATACAGCCTTTAGTTCCAATGATTGTTATCACAGGATTTTTTACATTTCTTGTATCTGCAGGATTATTTTTATATATAATAATTAAAAATATAAAAAAAGAAGATTTATAAACTCTCTTTCTACTTAAAATTAGGTTAAATGGAGAAATCCAATCTAATTCCGAAAGGAATGCCTTAAATGAATTCAGTATATGAAATAGATGCTCAGAAGTATAATTTAAAACTAGCAGAAGCTCTTAAAAAAATTCCTGAATTTGAAAAGCCAAAATGGGTTGCTTTTGTTAAATCAAGTCCTTCTAAAGAAAGGCCAATTGAAGACCCGGACTTTTGGTATAAAAGAACTGCAAGTATTCTTAAGCAAATATATCAAAAAGAAATTGTTGGAGTTAATAGGCTTAGAACAAAATATGGAAGCAAAAAAAATAGGGGATCTAAACCAGAAAAATTCCAAAAAGCAGGTGGAAAGATAATTCGAACAATTCTTCAACAATCTGATAAAGCAGGATTTACAGAAATTGCAAAAGATATTAAAGGAGTTAGAAAAAAAAGACCTGGAAGACAACTTACTGAAAAAGGAAGAAAATTTTTGGAGGAATTACAATGATTAATGGTTGCGGGATTTCTAAAAACCTGCTGGAGGTTTTTATATGGGCATAAAAAATCAACAGAAAAAAGTAATTTTAAGCAAAAAAGCAAGACAAACTAAGTGGGCTCCTGTTTGGGCTGTTCTTAAAAAATACGGAGCAGGCAAAAGAGTTCATCCTTCTGCTATGACAAGACAGAGACGTTCATGGAGAAGAACTAAACTTCACATCAAACCAAGAAAACAAAAAAAATCTCACTTTGGATAAAAATGACATCAGATGAAGAAAAACCTGAATTGAATTATGGGTGGAAAAAAGGATACTTTATTTATAAAAGTGGGGAAAGTAAATTAGATATTCCTAAAGGAATTTATAATTGTAAATTTACATTTAAAGGGAAAAAAGCAGTAACTGACCCTTTAAAAACATTTGATAGATTAAAAAAATATGGATTTGAAAGAACTTTCCCAAACGAGACCAAAAATCATCAAGTTGGCAAGGATTATTTGCTTTCTTATCTTAAAGAACCAACTACAATAACTATCTCTCTCAATAAAAAAACTAATCATCATGATATAAATCTTAATTTTTCTGAGCCTATTCAAAATATTGAAGAAATAGAAGAATATAACTCTCTATTAGAAAAAATAGTAAGGAGAAAAGTAGAATGCGTAACTCCACTTTCAGGAAAATTAATAAAAAAGATTGATAAAAACTAAAAATGGCTAAAAAAACAGAAATAAAAACAGAGAAAATTGAAAGAGAATATATTATTCCACTAAGAGAAAAAGGACGTTCTGTTCCAAAATATAAAAAAACTCCTAAAGCAATAAAAACCATTAAAGAATTTTTAGTAAGGCATATGAAAATTAGGGACAGAGACTTAAAAAAAATAAAAATTGATAGATTTGTAAATGAAGCTTTATGGTTTAGAGGAATTAAAAATCCTCCATCTAAAATAAAAATTAAAGCAATAAAATCTGGAGATAATGTAAGAGTTGAATTAGTAAATATTCCTGAAAAACTAAAATACAAAAAAGCAAGAGAAGAGAAAAAGGAAACAAAAGCAAAAGAGATTCTTGAAAAGAAAAAATCTTTAATGCAAAGAGCCAAAGAGGGAATTTCAGCAAAACCTACTGAAGAACCTCCCAAACAAACAGAAGAAGAGAAAAAAGAAGAAAAAGAAAAAGCAAAGGCTGGTGCAGAAGCAAGTGAAAAAATGAAAAAAACTGCTGCAAAAACAGCAAAGCATCAGGCAGGTGGAAAACCAAAACAACCAAAGAGACAGCAAAGAAAGGCTCTTGCGAAATAGCTGGGGCACCAAGGTTCCCCTTTAGAGAATAAGAAATTCTCTAACTCTTCAATAAAATTGAAGATTTGCAAAACCCCTCCTTTAATAAATTCTAAAGAATACTTTTAGGAATAAAGTGACAAACTTCTTTTAAAGAATCATGAAGAAAATTATTCTAAGGAAAATATTTTATATTAGGTTATTCTTGAATTGTTATGTTAGAGGAACTAAAAAAAGAAATTGAAGCCTCTGGAAATTCTGAAAAAGCAAAATTATATCAAAGATTTTTTAAAACAGGAAAAGGAGAGTACGGAGAAAAAGATGTTTTTATTGGTTTGACAATGCCTAAGCAAAGAGAAATTGCAAAAAAATATTCTAATCTAAGCCTTCCTAAAATTCAGGAACTGCTAAAAAACAAAATTCATGAACATCGAATGATAGGATTGATAATTCTTTCTAACAAATACAAAAAAGCAAAAGAAGAAGAAAAAGCAAATATCTTTAATTTTTATTTAAAAAATACAAAAAGGATTAATAACTGGGATTTAGTTGATTTAACT
>Ga0315551_10003693_pt1 | contig 10831 bp, 10 predicted proteins | sample SalMarSW160290MG_FD_203678 | JGI IMG/M metagenome (GOLD analysis project Ga0315551, IMG submission 203678) | Salt marsh sediment microbial communities from the Plum Island Ecosystem LTER, Massachusetts, United States - Salt Marsh Sediment SW1602-90 ... | reverse complement strand
CAAGTACTTACAGATTCTAATATAGCTAACCAAATGGCCAATTCTTGTAACCAATTGGTATTATTTGAATTATAACCGGACAGTAGTGAACAAGGAAATCAAATAATAAAATAGATTTTATTGCATTCATTTTTGTACCATAATTTTTATCTGCACCATGAAGAATAGCATGTCTACTTAAAAATGAAGTTATTGGTGACCCCCATTTAAAATTAGCATAAATATAATCAGATAAATATTTTTTAACCGCATCATACATGGAGCCCAAATATTTACCATCAATACTTTGAAGATAATTTGTAACATCCTTGCCTGTCATACGCCCTATGTGATTAAAATAATCTCCTAATAATCCCTCAATTTGAATTAACATAACTGGTACGACTAAAAAGAACTTCCCATTTAAAAATGAATTAATTATTTCTTCTAAAATATGTATTCTGTCATTTAGAAAAGATTCATCCCTCCAAGATTTTAATTTTTCTTTGATCTTTTCATCATCATAAAATTTGAGTAAAGCATTATCTAACTCAATTCTAAACTCAGAAAATTCTGTTGTTTCATACGCCTCAATTATCATTCTTGGAACATCCCAGGCAAAATCAATTACAGGTGGCCAATTTGACTTAATCATTATGGCAGCATATTTTTCATTTTCTTCTTTAGAATTAATTGCACTGTGAAATGTTTCTAAAATCGTTTTATAAAAACTTTCAGCAGTTTTTTTAGCTTCATTTAACAATTTGTATTCTGGTAAATATGATTTTATTGCTGCTGAAATACTTTTTTGTATATTTGCAGCTTGGTTAATAAGTTCAAAATCTATTGAGGAATAAGCTTCTGTTATCTTCTTGGCTGTCTTTAATAAGTCTTTTCTAAGATTAATTATGTCTTTGATTTCATAACTGAAGTTTTTTGGAAGTTCCATTTTTAATATAGGTCACTTTTACTAAAAAAATATCTTTTAAATAAGGTTTGCCCTTAATTCCCCATAACGTTTCGTGGGTATACGACGTTGCAACGACTTATAAGCTTGATCAGAGCACTATGAAATCGATCGAAATGAAAGCCTAACCCTAATTAACCAGTCAATGTCCCGAAGGGCAAGCCGCCGAAGGCGGCGCAGCGTATACCCTCTGTTATGCGAAGTGCCTGCGGATCTTATCCATTATATTGATTTAAATACTCTTTGTATTTCTGTTCCTTGTTTACGAACTAGTTCGTCTGCCAGTCGTAGTATCGAACCACCGAGAGTGTAATATAGGCAATCAACGTACAAAGATTCAAGATAATCCAATAGCACATGGTGAATTGGGTCTTTCTTACCACCGTGAATGATATCGCTGCGGAAACCCTGCAATTTGCCAACCATGAACCTACGAGCCACCTCCGCTATTGGCATCCTGTAAGCTCCGGACAATAGTTTATTGGCATGCTTTACATTTGTGTCGGGCATCGTAAGAACTTCAAAAGCAACCCACAGGCTTAGAAAGGCGTCGGTGCCAAAACGGTAGAAAGATTCTGCAAACCATCTGAGAGACAAATGAACCCGAGCTTTCTCTTTTTCTCCGAGGACCTCGCAACCTTTAGCAAGGGCAAGCAACGTGGGTGAAGAAGATAAATCCGGAGATTTAAGAGATGCAGGATTGATAATTATCGGACTCCAGACAGAAGCTTCGTTTTTATTATATCTGTATATGAAGTCGAAGTATTTATCATAAGTGGCGTTTCGTCCTCCCCAAGCTGCAATCAGCCCTATGGCAGAAAGTATCCTGTTTTCAGCTGAGCGCTGGTCTCCTCCACTCATAGGAGTTAAAGTAAGTAACCATATACCTTCTGGCGTGTTCCGAACTTCCATGCCGCCACTATACTTTGCGGTGTTCAAATCACCAAAACGGATTCTTTCAACATGGTAGTACTTCAGTGAACCGGAAATAAACCAGCACTGTGTCCCTAAGATGTCTAAACCACCGGACGGCGGATTGTCTTTCGAAAAGAGTACCTGGTATCCCGATATGAGAACTGGTATTGATTTCCACTCACGTGGAATGAGATCTCTAACTAAATTCTGTACATGCATGGAGATCCTCCCGCGAGTATGTAGCTAGGTGCCCGGCGTTGCCAAAAGCGACGGTAATATAAACCGGTTTACTATCCAATATGGAACAAACAGGATTTTATAAGCCAGGATAAAACAAAAGCCGGATTGGTCGAAAATAACCACTAGCATCCGTACAAGTCACGGCGCAAACATCTCGTTTAGTATCGTTAGCACTTCATCAGCTGTTCTTTTTTCTATACGACCGAGTTTCTTTATCAAGCGTTGGTTATCTACGGTACGGATTTGATCCAGAGCAATCTGTCCCTCTCTTCCTTTGAATTGACATTTCACGCGAGTAGGATAAGACCTTCCCTTTGTTGTCATCGGCGCTACAATAACCGTTTTGATGTGGTGATTCATTTCATCTGGCGAGATCACCAAGCAGGGACGAGTCTTCTCAATCTCACTGCCTGCTGTGGGATCAAGATTAATAAGGTAGACTTCAAAACGATTTATTGCCATTCCCAATCATCCGTATCCCATTCAGACCATGTTGTTTGATCTCCGTTAATGAGCAAATCATCGCCTCTGTCCCTCATTTCTTTAAAAGCCTCATCCCATCCCTCTCTTGGGTTCGATGCAGAAGAAATAATGAGGGAGTTATCATGTACGGTGATATCTACTACGTCCTTCAGACCTGCTCCTTCAATGAGTGGTTTAGGGATCCGGATACCTCGGGAATTGCCAATCTTTACGATCCGTGCACGCATTGTAGACCCTCCTTTAGTAATTACAATGTAACTACAGTTTGTTCAATTGTCAAGTCGAATTCTGCACGTATTTCCCGATTGTATCATAAACTCTTAACAAGAAAAAGCTCTTCCTGCCATCGACCTTCATTTTTAACAACTGGATAAATACGCTTATGGCTATCTTTGAGACCATTGAGGTAAGAATAACACCTTTACTATTCCTATGGGATGTGGGTTGGCTGAAAACGGGGAGTGTGACGCGAAATTGCTTTCTTTAATTATTAAGGGAAAACACAGATCGGCAGATCTCCAGAGGTACAAAAGAGCGGCTATAGATTTAAAAGTTACATACCTAAAAGCACAGAAATACCCAACGCCTCTTTTCGCGATTCACACAGATTCAAATAAGATACAAAAGGCTTGACAAGGGGGAAAATATTTTATATCTTTAGGTATAAAGGTATAAAGGAGTATAGTTATGAATGATACAGATATGTCAAAAGATGGGGGAACAATCGTTAGAGGACTCAGAATGGAGAAACAACTTTCTTTGAAAGCGGTCGCAGAGAAAGCCGATGTGAACTATGTATTCCTAAGTCGCTTGGAACGTGGTCTTGAAAAACCCTCTGAAGAACTCATCAGAAGGCTTGCCGCAGTTCTGGACTATGCGGGTGAGATAAATGAGCTAGTGGTCCGATTTGGAAAAGTTCCTAAATCTATTGAGAAACTCCTTTTGGACGACCCAGAATCGGTCGTAGAATTACCAGCCTACTTTAAGTCAAGAAGGCGGAAAAAAGCACAGACTGGAGGTAAAAATGACTGATCCCCTCCAAGCGGTTACTCTTGATCTTGAGAAATATCAAGCGATAGAAGGGCGCATTACATTTCCTTTTCCCGTTGAGGATTTTGCCATGCGCGTATTTGGTCTTGATATCCAGTACGAGGATTTCGTGCAAGTATTCCATTCCGAAGAATATGATCCACAAGAGCTTTTTGGATGTCTTTTTCCGGACGGTCGATATTTTGGTGGCTTTGATAAGGTAATATTAATCAATACTAATCGAGCACCCCTAAAATTGGGTGATACGATAATCCACGAGAGATTCTATATTAAAAATGCCGAACGCCAAACAATTGCTCATGAAATAGGCCACTATTCTTATCGTTATGAGCAGGAAGAAGGGGAACAATTGCGCATGTTTGAAGATAATGTAATTGCTGATTCTGGTACATCTATAATTGTTTATCCAAAGGGTGAAGAAGTATTTGCCAATAAATATTCCCGTCTCTTACTAATGCCTGAAGAAGAATTGCGATCATTCATCGCGGGAAGAGGACTTCATGGCACAATCGATCTTCGTGAATCTGCACAAGCATTTATAGATCACTTCGGTGTCACACAATTTATGGTGGAAATTAGACTCAATGAGCTAGGAATAAGGTTTTTAAATGGTGTGTATATTCGCAAACCTAATCGTTTCAAAAATCAGTCCTATTCAGCCCAAAATCTGCTTGCCCTCATCGATTTAGCTTACAAGTATGATCTTCAGCCAAACTACTATGATATGGACAATATGGTTGGCCTTTATAATAAGGCAACTGGAGAAGTACGAGCTTCAGGTCCTTTGTATATGGCTTTTTGGAGAATAATGCGAGGAAATTATGATGATAAATATCCCGAGGTTTTTGAGAGAAGAATTGTAACTCTAACGAAGTTAGAACAGGAAAGGATAGACCAAAATAGGAGTGTGTAAAAACTTTGCTAATAAGATAGATTGCAAAGGAATCATAAACTCGCCGTCGGCGGGGATTCCACATTAGGAGAGAAGTAATGGCTAAGAAAGTAACTTCTAAAAGAGCTGCCAGTGCGGCTTCAAAAGTTCTGCGAGACAAGCGAACTAGTAAAACCTCGAAAATAGCTGCTGGCAGTGCTTTGTCACAGTGAGAAAAGCCGAAGCGTCGAAGAAAGTAACTTTTTTTTATTAATGATTTGAACGCTATTAAAACTGATACAGTTAGAATTATGAATTAACATCAGGTTTTTTGGCGGTTTCAATTTCCCTTTGAAGTGACATCTATCTTGAACTCCTCATGAGATGAAATCGATTTGTGCCGATGTCGCTGAAGGTGCCCGAGCGTTGCCAAAAGTAATATTGGAAATCCACTACAAACTGTTAAACTTGCCCATAAGCAAAAAGGAATGGACTAAAAAAATCACCATAGCTATCATCCTGCTCTTTTTCGAGAAAATTCTGATACATTCTCAGGCTCATGCTTAAGAGCATTCCAAAGGTCTAATTTAATCTGCATGTTCAGCCAGCTTTCCGGGCTCGTTTTGGTAGCTTTTGCAATTCTTAGAGCCATTTCAGGACTTAATGATGCTTTCTGATTAACAAACTCAGAAAGCGTCTTGCGTGATACACCAAGCTTCCTTGCGGCGTCGGTTATAGTAATGCCGAGAGGTTTTATCACATCTTCCAGAAGTAACTCTCCTGGGTGTGTTGGTTTTCTTTTTATCATGTCTTTTCCCTCCAAATTAGTGGTAATCCCTATAGTCCACCATTATTGCATCTTCAGCTTCAAACTGAAAAGTCACCCTCCAATTTCCGCTTACCCAAACTGACCATGTACCTTTCTCACTTCCCGATAACTGATGTAGTTTATACCCCTGTAAGTTCATATCTGATGGGTGTATTGCGGCATCCAGTCTATCAAGAACACGAGCTAATTTTGAGGTGTGTTCTGGGTTTGTGCCACTTTTATTTCCGTTTTCAAAGAAATTTCGCAATCCTTTGTGTTTAAAAGACTTTATCATCACTATAATATATACTGTAACCCGTTACGTATCAATGCCCATAATATAAAATGCTCATTTAAATAGAACAAAGTTGGAATGTCGCGCACGGGTTTGTGGAAATGAACGTCAATCATATTGAAAAATTATTAGATAAAAGAGCATATTAGAAAAAGGAAATCTCTCACTGATCTGATATTTGTTTTCCCCATCTCTTTCTTGTTCTTTCCTCAAATGATTCCAAATACTCAGGATAGTTCCCAGAGACTATTTTTTCAAAATCACCTATGAAGCTGTATTTTCGATAATGATCCCTCCGAATATTTTCCACAAGAGATAACCATTCTTCTTGACAACCATTTTCCAAATAAAGTTTCTTTGCCTTCAGAAAATGATCTAAAGCAATTCCGTAATACTTACTCTTTTTTGCTTTTACAATACGCATGCCCAGCGCTCGGTATATTTTTGCTGTCCCCACGGGATGATCTTTTTCTAGTTCTTGTGCTGCTTTTACAGTAGTATAATGACTGATAGCCTCCAGGTCTTCGTGCTCGGCAGCGTTGATACTTTCAGCAAGAACCCCCCATTCCTTTGTCTTCGTGCATAGCTTAATAATTGCCGGCAGTGAGGCCTTCTTAACCTCTTCTATTGCCTTCTTATGCCAGTGCTTGCGATCCTTCTTTGAAACATATTTCATCACTTCATCATAAGTATATTCTGATGGACCGGTTTTAAACTCCGACCAGGCACTTTCAAAGGCATCTTCTTTCTGTCCCAGCTCATTAAGTAGCTCTCTTTTTAATGTTGGCAAATGCCAGCTTGATTCATTTGGCCAGTTATCTGCTTTTTCAAGGTCCAGCCCTTTGTCAACCCATCTTAGAGCATCCCGAAAGAGACGTCTTTCTTTATAAATGTTCGCGATATTTTCACAATCCCTCGGCGTTGTACCTACCTTCTCACAAAGACTCAAATAGGATTCAATATCCTTTTTTGCAATATAGATAACCTTTAAAATATCTGCGTTCTGACGGACAGCATAAGGATAGTCATAAATACGTTTCGAGCCCTTTGGTTTTGCCGTGTAAAACGCTTTATCGAAGCGAGACTGAATGCTGGTTTCAAACAAGGACAATCCTTGTCTATTAAGTACCTTTACCAATTCCTTTTCAATATTGTAGCAAAAACCATACGCATCATTGTCCATCCACTTGAGGATATGATGAACGGTTTCTTTATCTGCATATCCGGCCTTTTGCCTGGCTTTGATCCAGGAGCAAAAAAGTTCCTCAAAGAACATGCCCAAGTCTCCGCCAGAATCATCTATCTCCTCTGCTTTCTCGTAACAGCCGGAGAGAAACATCTCGTAAAGATGAACACATTGTTTGGCCGCTCCCTTCATCATAAGATCATCAATCTTTCCTTTAACATTTTCCAACTTACGAACGTAATCCCACGATTGTTGATAATATATGAAACTATCAAGGTCTAATGCTTCTTCAGTTTCAGAGACTAGGGAGTCTATTCGAGGTTGTCTTGACATAGAATCAGTCCATTAATGATGTTATCGATCGTTCTTTTTTTGTGGTTTTTCCTCAATATTTTTTGCCTAGAGTACAATGTAGCTAAAGGTATTAGGTTTCTATGAGAAGTCGCACCCCAGACCACTTTATAATAATACTGCCGGCTTCAATCGAAAAACAATACAGAACAAGATGTGACTTCTCATAGAAACAGTTGTGCGGAGTCGTTTCGCGATACTATGGGTATTCAATATCCGGGAACTACAAGGAAATGGTGCGAAAAAAGTTTCTCATAACCAGGCTTATCGGCGATTATATAGATCTTTTAAATGAGGTGCTTTAAATCAACCGGATCGAGATATTAGGCGAGTATTTCCCTCAGCAAAGATCGCACCTCTTTCACCGATATAATATTGTAGTTTGCCTTTGATGCACCGAGCCCCACCTTTATTGAGTACGATCTGCCTGGAAGAACGTCAAAGATATCCTCATCGGTGCTGTCGTCACCTATTGCCATCACAAAATCCCACTCATCCTTTGAAAGCCAGTTGAGAGCTGCTCTTCCCTTGTTTATTCCGGCATTCTTTACCTCGAGCACTTTGTTGCCCTCGAGAATTCCGAGATTGAAGTTTTCGGTCAGCTTTATGAGAATTTCTTTGAGCTCGCTTACACGTGCCGATGCAAGGGCAGGATCGGATTTTCTATAATGCCAGACTAATGAAAATTCCTTGTCTTCTATGAAAGAACCGGGAGTTCTATCCGCCCAAAGCTCAAACACCGATCGTATTTCTTCCTTCCAGTCCTTCCGCAACGGCTCAATTTCAATCCAGCTGTTGCCGTTTTCTCTTATCCATACCCCATGCTCTGCAATAAAGGCCAGAGGCCGCCCGTTGAACAACCTGGAGAGGGTCTCCTTGTCACGTCCACTTATAATCACGACCTCGTTCTTATCGTCGCTGCCGAGCTGCTTCAGGATTCCTATTATATCACTGTCAGGTTTTGCATACTCCGGGCGCTTTGCAAAAGGAATAAGCGTACCGTCGAAGTCCAGAAGTAAAAGCCTTCTCTTTGCATATCTATAATCCTGAGTCAACCTCTTCCTGATTGGAGGAGTGATTATCCTTTCTTTGAGCTGCTCTTGATAGTTATGAATGGCCTGTAATCTCTCGATAAAGTCATGAGCCCACCTCACCACATTGTATCGTTTTAACCTGTTTTGCATCATCCGGTTTCTTTCTATCTGCTCTTCGACAGGCATTTCAATGGCTTCCTTTATCGCGGAAGCAACCTGCTCTTTGTTATTGGGATTAACAATAAGAGCCTCACCGAGCTCATGCACTGCACCGGCCATACCGCTCAATATGAGCATTCCCCCATTTTCACCTTTGGTGGCTACAAACTCCTTTGCAATAAGATTCATTCCATCTCTCAGTGGAGTAACCAAAGCAATATCCGCGATGCTGTAAAGGGCAGTGAGTTTCTGGAAAGGCAAGAACTGATAGAGGTACCACACCGGCATCCATTCGATGGTCCCATAGTCGCCGTTTATACGACCTACGAGCTCGTCCAATGCCCTCTTCAGTATCTTATAGGTCTCCACCCCTGTTCTTGAGGGGACTGCCACAATAATCAATGTAACCTCTCCTCGGTATTCAGGATTTTGCTTGAGAAAATAATCAAAGGCCTCGAGACGGTTTAGTATCCCTTTTGTGTAATCGAGACGGTCTACAGAGAGAATAATCTTTCCCCTGCTGATCTTTTTCTTTATCCTCTCGATTTCCTTTTGTACCTCCCTCTTCTTATGGGCTTCCGAGTATCGCTCATAGTCGATTCCCATTGGAAAGGCATCCACTTTTACCACTCTATTATCAACCAGAAACCGTCCAAGCGTATGCTCATACCCCAGGAGCCTGCTTGTGCTGCTCATAAAATGTCTTACATAATCGTATGTATGGAATCCGATAAGATCCGCTCCTAAGATTCCTTCCAGTATCTCATTTCTCCATGGAAGAAGCCTGAAAATTTCGACGGAAGGGAAAGGTATATGAAGAAAGAACCCGATCTTTGCGCTGGGAAGCCTTTGTCTTAAAAGCTCGGGCAGCAGGAGGAGGTGGTAATCGTGTATCCATATGGTGTCCTCAATATCGACAAACTGCATCCACAGCATCGCAGAACTGTTCGTTTACCTTTTGGTACCCCTTCCACATACCGTTATCATAAATTGTGTAGTTCTGGAAATAGTGGAAGAGCGGCCAGATGGTCCTGTTGCAGAAACCATGATAGAACTGCTTGACATCCATCTTTGAGAGGAAGATCGCATGGCTCTTATAATCCGCCTTAAGCTTTTGCTGGATAGACTCCTTTTCATTGGTGCTCAGCGAATCAGCGGTCACACCTCCCCATCCGATCCAGAGGCTTTCATAGTTCTGATAGAAGGATCCAAGTCCGGTAGCAAGACCACCCATACTCTGCTTATAGCTGATCCTGCCCCTCTTTTTCTCGATAGTGACGGGTAATCTGTTAGATATAAATATCAGTTTGTTGTTCATATCCGATCCCTTTTAAAAATGACATAGCGCTGCCGGCTCGCACCGGCGGCATTATCTGGATGCGAAGCGTCCGGATAATTAATTGTTATGACGTTTCTTCCCCATTATGAAACTCAGCCCTTAGCCTTGGCAGGGCGTCAGGGTACTTTGATTGAATAAAATCGAGGAGTTTTTCCCTCACCTCGCATCGGAGATTCCATGCTGTTGATGCATCCTTCGCGCTCATCAATGCGCGCAGCTCGACGCTCTTTTCGTTTGTATTTGTTACCTGTAAATTCCATGCCTCGCCGTCCCATAGATCAGACTCCTTGAGGATGCGTTGCAGCTCCGTGCGCACCTTCTCGACGGGAACTGTGTAGTCCGTATATAGATACACGGTAGCAAGCAGGTCCGCTGATTCACGGGTCCAGTTCTGGAAAGGTTTCTCGAGAAAATAGGTGATCGGGAGGACCAATCTTCGAAGGTCCCATATACGCACAACGACATAGGTTAGGGTGATTTCCTCTATCCTTCCCCACTCACCTTCGACAATCACCACATCGTCAATTCGAAACGGCTGTGTGATTGCGATCTGTAGCCCGGCCAGTAATGTAGATAAAGACCGCTGTGCCGCAAATCCGATGACAATCCCCAGTATTCCGGCGGATGCCAAGATTGCTGTACCGAGCTGGCGCACCCTTTTAAAGCTCATGAGCATGATCGCCAATGCAATAATACAAATTACAATAATTACACCTCTTTTGAAGAACTGGACCTGCGTGTATATTTTTCTGGCTTTCAGGTTGTCCCTGACATCCAATCTGTATCTGTTGAGAATGAGATCTTCAAGAACAAATGCCAGCTTTGCAAGCAGCCAGGCAACCGAGATTATGAACGCCACACTTATAACTTTCCTGATTAAATCCATAACATTCGGCGAGAGTGCTGTAAGCTCGAGAGAGAAACTCACCGCAACAAGAGGCAATAGCAGGTATAACGGTGCGCTTAGATGTTTTACCACAGACTTCATAAGGATGCCTCTGCTCCTCCTGGCGGCAGCTTTAATAGTTCTTATAAACAAGAATCGAGCGGCTAGGGCGACGGCTACCGCTCCGCATAAAAGCGCTCCGGACTTCGCAATGATGTGGAGATTTAATACGATGTTTTTCATTAATATAAAAAATTCCTCCCTCCTT
>Ga0315551_10003678_pt1 | contig 10860 bp, 6 predicted proteins | sample SalMarSW160290MG_FD_203678 | JGI IMG/M metagenome (GOLD analysis project Ga0315551, IMG submission 203678) | Salt marsh sediment microbial communities from the Plum Island Ecosystem LTER, Massachusetts, United States - Salt Marsh Sediment SW1602-90 ... | reverse complement strand
GGGAGCACGCTGAACGCGAAGTTGGCCCCGATGTTCACGATGCCCTCACCCCCCGTGACCGGGGTGGAGTAGTGCACCAGCGATCCGAACAGGAAGGAAGCGCCCGCGTTCGTGTAGCCGATCAGCGCCACGAAGATGTCATTGACGGCCCGGAAGAACCCTCGCCCCAATCCCGTCTTTAGGACGAGGAGCGCGAACACCACCTGGAGCGTCACGCCCTTGGCGACGAGACCCCAGTCGATGGCCTTGCGGCGCGCCGAGAACAGCCACGCGACCGACAGCAGGAAGGCGATCCCGATCACCCCCCGCAGGAGCCGCAGGGGAAACGGCTCGTCGATCGCGCCCCCGACGCCTTCGAGACCCTGGGCGACGACCGGCAGGGCGACCAGAAGGCCCGCGAGCGCCACCGTGGTCGCGCGCGCGAGGAGGCGCCGCGCGCCCGCCCGCTCAGAACCAGCCAAGTTCGCGTACCTCCTCGGGAGAGAGACGCCGGCCGGCGCGCTTCGCGTCGACGAGCCCGGAGCGAGCGAACAGTCGGATGAGCACCAGACCCGCCACAAAGCCGCCCACGTGCGCCCAGAAGGCCACCCCACCCCCCTGTGCCTGACCCAGCGATCCGGCGCCCAGCCACAGCTGGAGCAGAAACCAGTAGCCGAGCATCACCCAGGCGGGGATCGGGATCACCCGGATGAAGATGACGAAGAAGAACAGGGTGTGGACGCGGACGCGAGGGTAGAGCAGCAGGTAGGCCCCCATGACGCCCGAGATCGCGCCCGACGCGCCCACCGTGGGCACGGCGCCCGAGGGATCCACGACGATGTGCGTGGCCGCCGCGAGCACACCGGTGAGCAGGTAGAACACCAGGAAGCGGGCGTGGCCCATCGAGTCCTCGATGTTGTTCCCGAACACCCACAGGAACCACATGTTGCCGATCAGGTGCATCCACGACCCGTGCATGAACATCGAGGTGAGCACGGTCTCCCACCGAAGCCCGCCCACCGTGCAGGCGGCGGAGGGCCCGAGGGGCACCCGGGCCCCCGGGGGCAGGGCGCCGGTGATCTCGCCCGGGATCGAGCCGTAGCGGCACAGCGACTCGAGGAACACGGCCCCCTGACCCATCCCCTGTACGGTGAGCCACACGAGCACGTTGGCGCCGATGATCAGCAGCGCGACGAGGGGGGCGAGTTCGGTGGGGTTGTCGTCGCGGAGGGGGAACACGGGTCGACGTCGCTCCGGTGAGAGGATCGCGGCGCAACATAGCCGGGGGCCACGGGTCGTGCAGGCGGGGGGCGTCGGGCGGCCGGCAGCCGCCCCCTGGGGGGACCGCGTACGACCCCTGCGACCCGTTCTCGATCGCACGGGCGTTTCGCTCGCTCCTCCCTAGTCCGTTGTGGGCACAGCACTTGCTCGATTCGGCGGTATGATCGACGAATCCCGGCCCACGAAGCGGTCGCGACCGCCACAACACACCGAACCCGGGCGAAACGCGAGATCGAGGAGCTCGAGCGCGTGGCTCGCGGCGTGTGGCGCCGCCCTCACGCTGGCGTGCAGCGCCGCGCGCCCCGAGATCGGCCTGCCGCGGCCCCGCGCCTCGTTCGAGCCGGCGCCCGAAGCGGCGACCACCCTGGTGTCCGAGGCTCCCGTCGAGGCGGCGGGCGCCGTCGGGGGGGACATCCGCTCCCTGTCGGGCTCCCCGGAGGATCTGGACCTTGGCCGCGTCGTCGTGTACCTGGACCCGCAGGGCGCCACGGCCGCGGCGGCCGTCCGACCCGAGGACGGCTCACCTCCCATCCGCGTCGTATCTCGGGGGGCCAGCTTCGCGCCGCCCCTCGTCGCCGTGCCCCGCGGCCGCAGGGTCGTGCTCGGAAACGACGGCCCGCTCAACCACCGGTTGTTCGCGTCCGATCTGGGCCCCGGGCGCGCCTTCGAGCTTCCTCCCGGCGGTCGGTCCGCGCCCTTCCGACTGCCCCCGATCGGCCCGATCCGGTTCTACTGCTCACTGCACGCGGACGAGACGTTCATTCTGTTCGCGCCACCGACTCCCTACGTGGCGGTCGTGGAGCGGGGGGAGCGGTTCTCCTTCGGCTCCGTGGATCCGGGACGCTACACCCTGTCGATCTGGAACGAGCGCGTGGAGGGTCCCGTGCGGGACGTGCTCGTGGACGGCTACAGCCATCGATACGAGCCTGGATCGACCCGCGTCTCGTGCGCCGCGCCGATCAGGCGCCGAGGACACGGCCATGAGAGGGAGTCCGGCCGGCCCCCCGGCCCGCGGTCGTCCCGTGTCGCTCGGCGTGGCAGGGCGTCTCGCCCTCCTCCTGTGCGGGCTGGCCGGAGTATCCACCGGGGTCGCGCTCGTGCTCCAGGACCGCGCGCTCGACCAGGACCTCCGCCGCCAGGCGCGGACCCGCTTGAAGACCAGCGCCGAGGCGGCCGACCGGCTGATCGCCGATCACCTGCGCGGCCTGGTGACGCGCTACGCGGCGATCAGCCGCACGCCCGAGTTGCGGGCCAACCTCGACACGCGGCACGCGCCCACGCTGAGCTTCTACGCCGGGCAGCTGCTCCGGGACCAGGGCGCGACGCTGATCGAGTTCGTGGGCCCGACCGGGCGCATCATCGCCTCCGCGGGGGATCCCCGGCTGACCGAGGCGGCGCGCCACACGGTCGTCGAGAGGGACGATGTCCGGCCGGCGTGCGTCGGCGCCCTTCCCCTGGGCGCCCCCGACGACCCGTCCGCCGCCGAGTGGGCGCCGTGCGCCTACCCGGAGGGTCCGGCCGAGGGCTCGCTGTTCCAGTCCGACGGCGATCTGTACGCCGTCACGACCGTGCCCCTCAGGACCGAGGGACGGCTGGACGGCGGGTTCGTCGCGGTCGAGCCGATCGCCCCGGCCGTGATCGGGCGTCTGTCCGACCTGAGCGGCGGCCGCATCCACCTCGGCCGTGTCGCCGAGGCCGGAGCGGACCTCGACACCCTCGTACGCTCGCTGCCCGGCATCGAGGTGCGAGTGGCGACGACCTACGACGCCGAGCGGGCGATCATCCGCCGCGCACGGCTCAACCTCGTGGCCTCGGGGCTGTTCGCTCTCGTGCTGGCCCTCGGGGCCAGCCTCCTCCTCGCGCGCGCCTTCGCGCGCCCCATCCTTCGCATGCGGGAGGCCACGCGCCGGCTGAGCGAGGGCCACCTCGAGCAGCGCGTCGAGGTGGATCGGGAGGACGAGATCGGGAAGTTGGGGGAGGCGTTCAACGAGCTCGCGTCACGCCTGACGGCCAGCCAGGAGCGCGTCCGGCTCGCCCAGCGTCTCGCCCGCTTCGGCAACTGGTATCTCGACATCGCGACGCGCCGCTTCGAGGGGACCGCCGAGTGCCGGCGGCTCCTGGCGATCGACGAGCCCGGGCCAGTCGACGAGGAGCGGTTCCTGGCCGGCGTGGCTGCGGACGACCGAGCGGCGCTCTCCGGCGCGCTCGCCGAGGCCATCGGGCGGGGGACGCCGTTCCGGCTGGATGTGCAGGTGTCCACACCGGATGACGGCCGGCGGATCCTCCACGTCCGCTGCCACCCGAGGCCCGAGGAGCCATCGCGGGTCGAGGGGTCGATCCAGGATGTCACCGACCGGCGAACGGCCGAGGAGGAGATCCGCTTCCTGTCGCTGCACGATCCGCTCACGGGGCTCGGCAACCGTGACCGGGCGCTCGCCGCCCTGCGTGCCCGGGTGGACGACGCCGGACCGGGAACGCCGTTCGCCGTCCTCGTGCTCGGGGTCGGGGACCTGCGCGGCGTCGCGGACACGTTCGGGCACGCCGTCGGCGACACGGTCCTGGTCGAGGTGGCCGGCCGGCTGCTGATCGCCGTGCGCGAGGGCCTGCACGGCGCGGGCAAGGAAGCCGAGCTGGTCACGAGGCTGGGAGACGACCGCTTCGCGCTCATCGTGGACCATCTCGACGGGCGCGACGATGCGGTCGCGCTGGCCCGCCGCGTCCTGTCGGCCGTCCGGGAGCCGTTCCACGTGCCGAGCGAGGAGATCAGCCTCGTCCCGTCGCTCGGGATCACCCTGTGGCCCGAGGACGGGGCGAGCGCGGAGACGCTCCTCAGGAACGGCGAGGCCGCCCTCAGCCGGGCGCAGCTCGAGGAGCCGGGGGCGATACGCTTCTTCCACAGCTCGATGCTCCAGGACGCCTCGCGGCGGCTCCGGATCGCGAACCTGCTCAGGCGGGCGGTCGCCGAGGAGGCGCTGGAGCTCTATTACCAGCCGCGGATCGACGCGCGGAGCGGGGCCCTGATCGGGTTCGAGGCCCTCGCCCGCTGGTCGGATCTGGAGCTCGGGCCCGTCTCGCCGGCGGAGTTCATCCCGATCGCCGAGGCCACGGGCACCATCCACGCCCTCGGGCGCTGGTCGATCCAGACGGCGGCGCGACAGCTGCGCGCGTGGCACGAGGCGGGCCACCGCGACCTGTCGGTGTCGGTCAACCTGTCGCACCACCAGCTGCGCCCCGACCTGATCCCGATCGTGCTCGAATGCACGGCGGGCCTCGAGCCGTCCCGGTTCGAGCTCGAGGTCACCGAGTCCGGTCTCATCGAGGAGGGGGACGCCGCCCTCGAGACGCTCACCACGCTCCGCGGTCACGGCTACCGGATCGCGCTGGACGACTTCGGCACGGGCTATTCATCGCTCTCCTACCTGCAGGGGATCCCGATCGACACCGTGAAGCTCGATCGGGCCTTCATTCGGGAGGTGGCCGAGGACGAGGACTCGGCCGCTCTCACCGGCTCGGTGCTCGCCATGTGCCGGGCACTCCGCCTGCACGCCGTCGCCGAGGGCGTCGAGACGGCCGCGCAGCTCGAGGTCCTCGTGAACCTCGAGTGCCCGGAGGTGCAGGGCTACCTGTTCAGCATGCCCCTCCCCGCGCTCGAGGCGACCCAGTATCTGGGGCGGGTCGGAGCCGATCGGCCCAGGGACCTGCCGATCTGACACGGGGCAGGACACATGCCCCTCCGTCCGTGCCATTTTGTCGCGAAACACGGCCGTTTCGGGGGCCCCGGCGGGCATGTCGATTGCACCCCGTGATTCGCGATTCGCGGGCCTCCTCCTCCGTCGATCCCGGAACCGGGGACCTGGCAGGGGACCGATCGGAGATCGACACGGCGGCTCGCCGAACCCGGCGAGACACGAAAAGGACGACACATGGGAAAGATCATCGGCATCGACCTGGGGACGACGAACTCGGTCGTGGCGGTCATGGAGGGGGGCGACCCCGTCGTGATCCCGAGCTCCGAGGGCGCGCGCACGACCCCGTCGGTCGTGGCGTTCACCAAGGAGGGCGAGCGTCTCGTCGGCCAGGTCGCCAAGCGGCAGGCCGTCACCAATCCCCTGAACACGGTGGCTTCGATCAAGCGCTTCATGGGACGCAAGTGCTCCGAGGTGGAGGAGGAGCGCAAGCTCGTTCCGTACGAGATCGAATGCGATCCCCAGGACCGCGTGCAGGTCAAGATCCCGAACGCCGGCAAGACGTTCACGCCGCCCGAGATCTCGGCCATGGTCCTCCAGAAGATGAAGCAGACGGCCGAGGACTACCTGGGACAGGAGGTCACGCAGGCGGTGATCACCTGCCCGGCGTATTTCAACGACGCCCAGCGGCAGGCCACCAAGGACGCGGGCCGGATCGCCGGACTCGAGGTGCTCCGCATCATCAACGAGCCCACCGCCGCGGCGCTGGCGTACGGGCTCGACAAGAAGACGGACGAGAAGATCGCCGTGTTCGACCTCGGGGGCGGCACGTACGACATCTCGATCCTCGAGCTCGGGGACGGGGTGTTCGAAGTGAAGGCCACCAACGGCGACACGCACCTGGGCGGGGATGACTTCGACCAGCGGATCATCAACTGGCTGGTGGAGGAGTTCAAGAAGGACCAGGGCATCGACCTGTCGAAGGACGCGATGGCGCTCCAGCGGCTCAAGGAGGCGGCCGAGAAGGCCAAGATCGAGCTGAGCTCCACGGCGCAGACCGACATCAACCTGCCGTTCATCACGGCTGACCAGTCGGGCCCCAAGCACCTGAACCTCACGCTCACGCGCTCGAAGTTCGAGCAGCTCGTCGATGATCTGATCCAGCGCACGATCCCGCCGATGAAGAAGGCGCTGGCCGACGCCGGGCTCGCCGTCGAGGAGGTCGACGAAGTGATCCTGGTGGGCGGGTCCACTCGCATCCCGAAGATCCAGGACGTCGTGCGAGAGTTCTTCAAGGCCGACCCGCACAAGGGCGTGAACCCCGACGAAGTGGTGGGGATCGGGGCCGCGATCCAGGGCGGCGTGCTCGGCGGGGACGTGAAGGATGTGCTCCTGCTCGACGTCATTCCGCTGTCGCTCGGGATCGAGACGCTCGGCGGCGTGATGACCACGCTCATCGAGCGCAACACGACGATCCCGACCAAGAAGAGCGAGATCTTCTCGACGGCGGAGGACAACCAGGGGACGGTCGACATCCACGTGCTGCAGGGCGAGCGGAAGATGGCGGGCGACAACAAGACGATCGGTCGCTTCCAGCTCACCGGGATCCCCCCCGCCCCGCGCGGCGTCCCGCAGGTCGAGGTCACGTTCGACATCGACGCGAACGGGATCCTGCACGTGAGCGCCAAGGACAAGGCCACCGGGAAGGAGCAGAAGATCCGCATCGAGGCGTCCTCGGGACTGTCCGAGGGCGAGATCGAGCAGATGGTGAAGGACGCCGAGTCGCACGCGTCCGAGGACCAGGAGCGGCGCGAGAAGGTCGAGGCGCGCAATCGGCTCGACTCGCTCGTGTACCAGACCGAGAAGAACCTCGAGGACTGGTCGGCCAACCTCGACGAGGCCGCCAGGAACTCGATCCAGGCGGCGCTCGAGCGCGGCAGACAGGCGCTCAAGCAGGATGACTACGCGGAAGTCCAGGCCGCCACGCAGGCGATCCAGGACACGGTCGGCGCCGCGGCGCAGCAGATGTACGCGAAGGCCGGCATGAGCGACGGGGCGACCCCCGGAGCCGAGCCGGAGGGCGACGAGGCGCCCGGCAGTGCCACCGAGGCGGGAGGCGAGGAGGAGGTCGTCGAGGCGGACTACGAGATCGTCGAGGAGAACTGAGCCCAGGAGCGTGACCGACCTGGTCCGCCCTTGATCTCAGGTGGACGCCCGCCGGGCCATCATGGCTCGGTGGGCGTCATTGTTGCATCATGAGGCGGAGCCGGCGGGAAGCAACCCGGCGCGCGCCGGAGTCGTCAAACCTGCCGGCGCGCACGTGCGGGGTGACGCCCCCGTCGGGATCGTCGTCATCCCCCGGGGACTTCACGACACGCGCGGCTCGAGTGTCATCGAGAGGATGACCCGCGGCGACGCGACGAGGGGATCCGAGCGCCGGCCCCGAGCCGGGCGGGCGGACCCGAAGACGAAAAGGCCGATCATGAAGAAGCTGAGCGAGTCCTTGCGGGCCCGGTTGAACCTCCTGATCGCGACGGCGCTCGCGTTCGCGTTCGGTCTCGGCCTGGCATCCGCCCTCGACCTCACCCCCCTCTCCGTCGCGGCCAGCGACCGCCGGGCCCCGAAGCTGGTGATCGGGGCGCCCCATGCTTCGGACGTATCGATGAACGGCGGGTTCGGCGACGTCGTCGATCATGTGGCACCGGCCGTCCTGACCGTGTTCGCCGAGGGCGAGCGGCAGATCGCGCGCCGCATCCCCGACTTCCAGCTCCCTCCCGGGTTCGACGAGCCCCAGGACGAGGATCAGGACCCCGACCAGGACACGCAGCTGGTCCCGTGGAGCGGCTCGGGCTTCATCATCAGCGCCGATGGGTACGTGCTGACCAACAACCACGTCGTCGAGGGCGCCAGCCGCATCGACCTCGAGCTCGCGGACCAGCGGGTGTTCGAGAACGTGGAGATCGTGGGCAGCGATCCGCAGACCGACGTGGCGCTCCTCAAGATCCCGGCGGTCGACGACCTCCCCGTGACCCCGCTCGGCAACAGCGAGGACACGCGGGTGGGCGAGTGGGTGCTGGCGATCGGGAGCCCCGGATTCGGGGGCATCGGCACGGGACCCCTCGAGACCTCCGTGACCGCGGGGATCGTATCGCAGAAAGGACGGAACATCCGCATCCTCTCGGCACGCAACAGCCTGGCGATCGAGGACTTCATCCAGACCGACGCGGTCATCAACCGGGGCAACTCGGGCGGGCCGCTGGTGAACGCCGCCGGCGAGGTGATCGGGATCAACACGGCGATCGCCTCCACCACCGGCGTCTACCAGGGGTACGGGTTCGCGGTGCCGATCGAGCTGGCGCGCGAGGTGATCGACGACCTCATCGAATACGGAGAGGTGCGGCGCGCCCTGATCGGCGTCGGGATCACCGATGTGCGTTCGGCCGACGCGCGTTTCTACGGGCTCGACGAAGTGCACGGCGCCGTCGTCGGGAGCTTCTCGTTCGACGACAGCCCGGCGCGGCTGGCCGGGATCGAGATCGGAGACGTGATCGTCGGCGTCGAGGGCCACCCGGTGCAGGGCGTCTCGGACCTCCAGCGCCGCATCCGCGCCTTCGAGCCCGGGGAGACCGTCGAGCTCGACATCGTCCGCCGCATGACGCGGCAGCCGGATGTGGCCCGGGTGCGTCTGATCGCGGCGGAGACGACGGGCACGGAGACGGCCCGCCGCGTGCGGCCCGAGCCCCCGGCGGCGGAGCAGTTCGACGATCCGCTGGGGATCGAAGTCGGCGAGATCGATCGCGAAACGCGTCGGGAGTACGGGATCCCGAGCGACGTGGAGGGCGTGGTGATCACCGAGGTGGCGGACCGCGGCCCGATCTGGCGCAGCGTCCCCGGGGATCCCCACGGGGCGGTGATCGTCGACCTCAACGGACAGCGCATCCATGCGGTCGAGGACTACCAGCGGGTGATCTCGGGTCTCAAGCCCGGAGACGCGACCAGCCTCATCGTGCAGCGCAACACGAGCGCGGGGTGGACCAACCAGGTGATCAGCCTGGTGCTGCCACAGCGCTGATCCAGACCCCGGACGCGGGTCGCACGCTCGCGTCCGGGTACCTCTTTCCGCCCGCCGCGGCGAAGGGGGGGGCGGGCGCGCGAGCGCCGCTCGGCCGCTTGCCGCCACCCGCCGTGCGGGAGAGATTGCCTCCGGCCGCTGCGCAGCCGTCAGCGAGCTCGCGACGCTCGGTTGCCTCCGGCCGCTGCGCAGCCGTCAGCGAGCTCGCGACGCTCGGTTGCCTCCGGCCGCTGCGCGGCCGCCGGCGAGCTCGCGCGCTACGCGCGCTCGGTTCGACTGCACACGCGCGAAAGTGGCGGAACAGGCAGACGCGCCAGCCTTAGGAGCTGGTGGCCCTCGCGGCCTTGGGGGTTCGAGTCCCCCCTTTCGCACCTGATTCCATCAGCGCCGACATCGTGACGCGAGGTCCGGCGACGCGCCGGCCCGCCACCGTCATCCGCATCGGAAAGTGAGCGCGTGGCACCCACGAGCACCGAGTCGACACACCCCGCGACCCCCTTCGACGTAGCCGTCGAGGTCGAGACCTCGACTCGCCGCCACCTGACGGTCACCGTGCGTCCCGAGCACGTGGCGGCCGCCCGGCGCAAGGAGGTCAAGAAGATCGGGAAGTCGGTGCGGCTCAAGGGGTTCCGCAAAGGCAAGGTCCCCCCCAGCGTGGTCGAGGAGCGCTACGGGGCGCTCGTCGATGAGCGCACGGTGACGGCGCTCGTCAACGAGGGATACCGGGAAGCGGTGCGCACGCACGACATCGCCGCCGTCGGGGAGCCCACGGTGGGCGACGTGCGCTACGAGCCCGGCGAGAGCCTGTCGTTCACGGTCGATGTCGACGTGATGCCGGACATCGAGATCGCGCGCACCGGCGGGTTCAAGGTGCGCCGCCCCGAGGTGACCGTGGCCGAGGAGGAGATCGACGAACTGCTGGAAGAGATGCGCTCGGAGAACGCGGTGCTGGAACCCGTCGATCGTCCTCCGGGGACGGGTGACGTCGTCTCCGTCCGCATCCGGCCGCTGGAGAGCGCTGGAAGCGAGGCCGAGGCGAAGCCCTACCGCTTCGAGCTGGGGGCCGGCTACGCGATTCCGGACGTGGAGACCGCCATCCTGGGCCTCGAGCCGGGCGGCTCGGGGACGTTCGAGGTCACTTATCCGGCCGATTTCGGGAACGAGGAGCTGGCCGGAGCGACGCGGACCCTCCACATCGAGCTGGCGGAGGTGAAGGCGAAGCGGCTGCCGGAGCTCGACGACGAGTTCGCGCGCCAGGTGGGCGACTTCGAGACGCTGGGGGCGCTGAAGGATGCGGTACGTGAGGATGTCGCCCGTCACAAGCAGGGCGAGGCGGACCGCGCCGTGCGCGAGCAGCTGCTCGACTCGCTGGTGGACGCCAACCCGTTCGAGGTGCCACGAGGTCTCGTGTCGCGTTATCTTGAGCGGGTGATCGACGCGCCCGAGGGCGCGGATCCGGAGAAGGTCGAGGAGGCCCGCCGTTCGGTCCGGCCGGCGATCGAACGGCAGATCAAGCGCGACCTGATCCTCGATCGGCTCATCGAGATGAGGGCGCTCGAGCCGACGGAGGAGGAGTTGGCCGCGCGGCTGTCGGAGATCGCCGAGCGCCACGAGCTGAGCATCGCCGAGGTGCGGCGCAGGCTGGCACGTGAGAAGCGGCTGGACACGGTGCGACGGGAGCTCGCCGTCGGCAAGGCGATCGACTTCCTCGAAGGGGAGTCGGGCGTCGGTTGAGGCGCGGGAAGCCGCCGGAGGTCGGTCGACGGGCTTCCGGGCGTGACGCGGAAACCGCGCCTCGCTCGAGGGTATGAGGCGGGCGAAGGCGATCGAGGACGAAGACAC
>Ga0315551_10003661_pt1 | contig 10876 bp, 12 predicted proteins | sample SalMarSW160290MG_FD_203678 | JGI IMG/M metagenome (GOLD analysis project Ga0315551, IMG submission 203678) | Salt marsh sediment microbial communities from the Plum Island Ecosystem LTER, Massachusetts, United States - Salt Marsh Sediment SW1602-90 ... | reverse complement strand
AGGATCTAAAAAGTATAGAGTTCTCTCTCATTGAATATCTTGGTGGAATTAGAGTCCAGTCTATTGGGCTTAGCGATGCTTATTTTGGTATTTTTGACCCCTCCTAGTCAGCTCATAGAAAACCACGTTTGAACGCACTTGGCGACGTACCAGACCAGCCTTCTCAAGCTTTCGAATATAATAAAAAACATGTTGTTTGCTCCATCCATATATACGGGCTATCTTGGAAGGATAGTCACCCACTTCGATTCGCTTGAGGATAGGAATTACTCTGGACCTAACAGTCCTGAAGTAAAATTTGACTTTTGACTTCTGAGGTAAAACTTTTTGACTTCCAACCTTGCTCCCAGACAAAATAAGATTCCTCTAAAAGACTATCCGAATTTTTCCTCCGTACACAACGGACACTCAACAAGCCTAGCCACTATCTGATTGCCAACACCTACGAAAGCCCATTTGCTACCACAACCTTCACACTTTATCGTTTGCTCACTCATCATTTACCACCAGCCAATGCAAAACCAAAAAAGGGGGGAGTTTGGGGTAAAGCATTGTATTTCAGCACGAAAACCTGTATCCACAGTCTCGGCACAGATATCGCTGCACTTCTCCGAAACGAGTATACCGAATGCCGTCCTTCCACGCTCGCTGACTACCACAATCAGGGCATTTAACTTCACTTTTAGATGTCATGCACCATTTCTCCATACGCTAGATACTAGTCAAATACCCGAAGCAAAAAAAAGGGGAAGTGCGGGAGACTTCGCCATCTTTGTCGGAATTAATGAATTCAAAATCTAGACACTAAATCTCCAGTAAAATCCATCTTTTTCTGTTTTAACGCCTTTTTTAAGGCTTATTTTCCAATATGAAAACAGGGTTTTCCGTATGCTCAGCTTTAACTTTGTAAAACGTATGAAACATGCTAATCTCTGATTAAGTTTAAATCATTGGTAGCCTCTAGTTTCTGTTTGAGGGCTTGATAATCAATTAGAACTGAAAATCTTTGTTTATGGGTGAAATGGGATGGTTTTGCGAGTTTTCAACACGATGAGCGGACAGATGGAAGAGTTTAAGCCATTGAGGGATAAGCATGTGGGGGTGTATGTCTGTGGACCCACGGTTTATGATTGGTCTCATTTAGGTCACGCCAGAACATACATCGCCTTTGACGTTATCGTTCGTTGGCTGGAGTTTAAGGGCTACTCCGTCTTCTACGTCCAGAACATCACTGACGTGGGTCATCTAACACCGGACACGGCTGAGGACAAAATTGGGAAAAGGGCGAAAGAAAGGAGAATTGAGCCCATGCAGCTGGTGGAAGTTTACATGAGAGAATACTTCAGAGACCTCGATTCTCTTGGAGTGAAGAGACCAGATATTTCTCCCAGAGCCACAGGTCACCTCATCGAAATGATTGAGGCAATCCAGTCTCTGATAAAGAAGGGATACGCCTATGAGGTTAACGGAAACGTGTTCTTTGACGTGTCCAAACTGGATGATTACGGGAAACTCTCCAAAATCAAAATTGACGAAATGCTTGAGGGCTCCAGATTTGAGGTTCATCCGGACAAGAGGAACGCCAGAGACTTTGCGCTTTGGAAACGGGCTGAAGAGGACACTGTTCTGAAGTGGTGGAGTCCATGGGGCACCGGTTTCCCGGGCTGGCATATCGAATGTGCGATCATGGGCTTGAAGTATCTGGGAAGCCAGTTTGACATTCATGGTGGTGCTCGTGACCTGATTTTTCCTCATCATGAGAACGAGATTGCTCAGAGTGAGGCTATAACTGGAGAGAAGCCTTTTGTTAAGTATTGGTTGCATACTGGTTTTCTGAAGATTAATGGGGAAAAGATGGCGAAATCGTTAGGGAATTACGTCACTGTCCGGGAGGCGTTGAAGAAGTATGATGCTGAGGCTATCAGGCTCTTCGTTTTGTCCACCCATTACCGGAGCGAGATAGATTTCACTGACAAGAGGCTCAAGGGCGCTGAAGCCAGCTTGAGGCGGCTCTATAACACTTTGGAGTTTCTGGAGGATGCCAAGAAAGTTTCAGTGAAACGAGAGCCGAATGAGTTAGAACAGAAGTTCGGCGAGAACGTGGAGAAGCTTAGGAACGAATTTGTGAAGGCTATGGATGAAGATTTTAACACTCCGCAGGCTTTAGCCGCCCTCTTTGAGATGTCGAAAGAGATTAACAGGTTTCTGGACGAACAGAAGCAAGTGAACGCTGAGATTCTGGAACAAGTTTATGACAGTTTTTCGGAGCTTGGAAAAGCTTTGGGTCTATTCCAACAGGAGAAAACCAAGGAGATTGGCGGGAAGATAGCTGATGATCTGGTGCAGCTTCTGTTTGATTTGAGGGAGGAGCTGCGCAAGAAAGGAGAATACGGCTTGTCGGATGAGATCAGGGCAAGAATGAAGCAGTTAGGTTTGGTGATAGAGGATACTGCTGAGGGACCCAAGTGGAAACTGCCCTAAACAACGTTTACGACTCCGTTGTCATTCGCTTCAGCGGAGAGCTGTGGCTCAAAAAAGTTTGGACCCGAAAATATTACGAGAAGCGGCTTGCCAGAAACCTGAAGCAAACATTGAAACATCATCAAATTCCCTACAGTGAGCTTGTTCGTAGACACGGCAGATTCTACCTGAAAACCAGTTCAGCAGAGGATGCGGCACAGATACTGACAAAAGTTTTCGGAATATCCTCAGTCTCTCCGGCGCTGGAAACCTCGTCTAAACTTGATGAAGTAATCAACAAGAGCATCTTCTTGGCGGACATTATGTTAAAGGAAGGAGACCGTTTTGCTGTTAAATGTAAACGCGTTGGCAAACAAGGCTACTCAAGCGCTGATGTCCGCAAGTTGCTGGGTCAGCGTGTCTTAGATGAGTTCGGTGAGAAACTGGGCTTAAGCGTTGATTTGGGTAATCCTGACGTTGTTTTGGGTGTTGAGGTTAGAGATGACCAAGCCTTTGTTTACTCGCAGGTGATTGAGGGTGTTGGCGGCATGCCTCTGGGTACTCAGCCGAAACTTGTTGGCTTGTTTAGTGGAGGAATAGATTCAGCGGTTGGGTTGTGGCTGGTTATGAAACGGGGAAGCCCGGTTGTGCTGGTTTACTTTGATAATGGGCCCTTCACGGATGAGGCAACAACGGAGAGAGCCTATCGGGTCGCTGAGGTGCTGTTCAGTTGGGCAATCGGGTTCCCCAGAAAGGTTTACGTGGTTCAGCATGGCGAAAACCTGAAACAAATCATGCAAACCCACAGGAAATACTCGTGTTTGCTCTGTAAACGTATGATGTATCGGGTTGCTGAGCGGCTGGCAGAACAGTTGAGGGCTGAGGGAATCGTTACTGGAGAAGCCATAGGCGAGCAGGCTAGCCAAACATTAACCAACTTGAGGGTGCTTAACGCTGCGGTCAAAGAGTATCCTGTTCATAGACCCCTGCTGGGTTTTGACAAGGAAGAAACCGAAGCAATCGCAAGGAAGATTGGAACATACAAGTTTTCAAGCAAGAAGGCGGGAGCATGCACAGCAGTTCCTTATCAGCCATCCACAAAAGCAAAGCTAGAAGAAGTCCTAAAGGCTGAGGAGAAGCTGGACATAGAAGCAATGGTTACAAGGTCACTGGAAACCATCAAAATCGTTGAACTATAAATTCGATTTTTGTTTTGCGTTTTTAGGATACGCTTGTCTTCAAAGGTTCGGAAATAATCTGGGCACATTTTTTATGCTCAAACAACCAACATTGGTGATGAAGAATTGAGGCGAATGAAATGGACGCGCTTGTGTGGGTTTCTTTAGCGATTTTAGCCATAGTGGTTGTAGTGGCAATTATTTCGGCGCTGGTTTTGCGGAAAAAATGTAAGGTTGAAGAAACGAAGGAAATAAACTATCAAAGCTTTTTTGCGATTGGCATCGCTTTTTTTCCTTTAGGACTCGTTTTTATGATTTTGGCGTTAACATCAGACTTTCCAGTTGCTGTTGGTATTGCGTTTTTTGCTATAGGAATAACGTATCTAACAATTGGTTTGTCTAACCGAAATAAATGGAAAAGAAACAAATAACCAAACATTAAACAGTTGCATGTGCAGAAATTTAACATTCAATATTTGGTTAAGCTGTCTTCTCTTTTTCTTTAAGCCATTGTTCTGTTCCGACTTCTTTTCTTTTGATGAGGTCGTTTTGTCGTGCAATAAGAGCCTTCTCTGCCTCTTCGTCACTTAAAGTTGGGTCACGTAACGCCAAGAATGTTTCACAGGGAAGTTCACTGCATAAACCGCAATGTTCTAGCTGTTTCGTGTTAACACAGCAGTTGTATAACGGGCAGGATTCAACGTTCATCATAGCAGTCCAGAATGGCTTCCCTTTCTGTTGTCCGCATCCCCGACATTTTTCGCCTAAATGTTCGCAGGTTCCACAGAATAGCCCGCACACCGCTGCCAAATTTTTGTTCACCATGACTTTCACCCGTCTATTTACTATACATCGGTTGTTCTACACAGAAAAGGACTGCGGTGGGGTATGGTGTGGATTTTAAGGATTACATCAAGTTTGCTAACGAAAACCCGGCTAGTTATTTTCAGAATCTCCAAAGGAGAAGCCTACTTCTGGACCATGAAAACCAACTTTGATTATAAGAAAGCAATCAAATTTGGATAAAACTGGAATCGTAAAATCAGCCAAAACGTGATTGAGGCTTAGTTTGTATGTTAATAAAAACTGTTTTCTAATTGGGAGTTTACGCGGTTACGCAGACAGTCCACAATGTTTCCACTCTTCTGCAGACGTCGCATCTGTATTGTTTCATGTAGCCGCATTCTTTTTCTATTTTCATTTCCGAGTTACAGTTAGAGCATCTCATTCCACACTCACCTCCAACTGCGTTCATTTTTCTTTTCTGCATGGTTTTCAATAACTGAGCGAATAATATATACATTAACCCAGTAATCTATATAGACTATAGATTCTTCGAAAATGCTACGGCACATTCTCAACCAAAAGCAACAAAAATGGAACCATCTGTTTCGAAGCCGATGGATTCCCAGTTTGATTACTGTCAAAACGGGTCTCTATGTGAAGTTCAGCTTGAAGCTTATCGGCACATCTTCTCCCCAAGATTGCCTAAGCGGACAGATTTTCTGCGCAATCTGATAGACAGTGTTGGCTTTTTTTCTTTCACGATCATTATCGTTTTCTAAGCCAATGTTCATGGTGAAGTGTATGTGCGTGAAGATCAGTTTCTCTAGACCCTCGATATTCATTGTAACAGCCGCTTTTGTTTGAAGACTCTTAAGCCCCAATTTAGAATTATTTGCAACCAACAGAAAGATAGTGTTCATGCACGAAGCTAAAGAAGCCGCGAAAACCTCCTCGGGAACGCAGTAACCCTCTTTTCCCCCGAACTCAGGCGGAGGACTAACAGTGACTATCGTTTTGCCCTTAATTGTCAAGTCGCACTCTGTTCCACCTTTCCAAGTGGCTGCACCCTCAAAAACCATTTCAGGCATAAAACAACCCCCATAAACACATGACTAAGCCAGAAATTTAACGCTTACGCATTCAGGTAGATACCCATGTGCCTGCTGGAAAACACCAGCTTATGATTGTACAGTGATTCCCTACCGTTATTCACCAAAGCAAAACTAAACAAAGACATAAAAAAGAGAGGAAGTGAAACGGCACCATTACGCTACTATTTTGCTTCCTTCTGGAGTCAGTTGATAATTGTCGTCTACTTGCTTCACGAATCCAGCGTTCACGAGTTCCCTGAGACCACTTCTAACTTTGAATAGGGGATGTCCAGTAATTTCTGCAACAGCCTTAGGTGTTGAAGCTCCACTCTTCAAAGCAGACAACATGGCAATACCGCTTTTGGTGGGTTTACCATCCGCAGATACACAAGGCAAGGCAATCACAGCTTCTTGAAGCAGAGGTACCAATCCTTGCAGTCGTAGCCTTCTTTGGTTCTCTCTTCGGCTTGTTCTGTTGTACCGGGTGGAGGAACAACAACTGGGTCTCCGGGGTTCCAGTTTGCAGGAGTAGCCACCTTGTGTTTGTCCGTGGTCTGCAGAGCATCAATGATCCGTAAGATTTCTTTCATGTTCCTGCCAGTTGTCAGCGGATAATACAGGATGGTTCTGATTTTGCTTTCTGGGTCCATGATGAAGACGCAACGAACCGTTTCGGTTTTGCTTTGTGCGGGGTGTATCATCCCGAACTTTTGGGATACTTCCTTGTTTAGGTCTGCGATTATCGGGAAAGGAATCTTCACTCCCATCTTTTCTTCAACATTTCTTATCCATGCGATGTGGGAAGAGACGCTGTCAACGCTTAAGCCAAGAAGTTCAGTGTTCCGTTTCTTCAATTCATCGTAAATCTCAGAAAATGCCATAAACTCTGTTGTACAGACCGGCGTGAAATCTGCAGGGTGCGAAAACAAAACAAGCCAGCTTCCCTCAAAATCTGAGAGCCTCAAAGTTCCCTGAGTTGTGGCAGCTTCGAAATCGGGTGCTTTTTCGCCAATCAATGGCATTCTAATCTCATCTGTTTTTTCTTCCATCAAAATCACCATACATAATATTCCTCTCAGCAACCAAAATAAACTTATCTAAATACAGTTTGTAGAGAAAACACAGAAATTCGGTAAGATCAAAGAAAATTCCTAGTGTAAGAATTACAAATTTAGCTGTTTTACATTCTTGAAAAGAAAGATTTGGTAAACTCCTTAAGTGTTCTTTTGTTATAGTTGTTTGATTATGTCTGCTATTGATATTGCTGTGCGAGTGTTTCGTGAGCTTGAGCCTGAAGACTTTAGGATACTTCATGCCATCGAACAGCAAATGAAACATTATGAGCATGCACCAAAAGACGCCGTCCACAAACAGGCAGAACTTCCACTCTCAGAAATAGACTATCGGGTACCCATTCTCATAAAAAAGGGCTTACTCAGAGGCTGGCGAGGACAATACACCGGCTACAGCCTCACAACAGCAGGATACGACACCCTAGCCATAAACACCCTCGTAAAAGAGAACATAATCGAAGCCTTCGGCAAACCATTAGGCGTAGGAAAAGAATCAGACGTCTACGACGCCCTCACACCCAACGAACAGCGAGTGGCACTCAAACTTCATCGCCTAGGCAGAACAAGCTTCAAAAAAACCAAACTCAAACGAAACTACACACTCAACTATTCCTACACGCCCGACTGGCACCACCAATCCAGAATCGCAGCCAAAAAAGAATACACAGCCCTGAAACTGCTATATCCAAAGGGCATAGCTGTCCCAGAGCCCATCAAACAGACCCGCCACGTCTTGGTCATGAGCATGATAGAAGGCGCAGAACTTTATCATCACCCAGAACTGCCAGACGCCCAAGCTGTCTATAACGAGATACTGGTTAACGTGAGAAGAGCTTACCAAGACGCCCACATTATCCACGGAGACCTCAGCCCCTTCAACATCATTCTCCAGCCAAACCAGCATATTCTCATAATAGACTGGCCCCAAAACGTTTCCACAAAGCACCCAAACGCGAAGGAGCTTATAGAAAGAGACCTGCGAAACGTTCTAACCTTTTTCCAACGCAAACACGGATTAAAAAACAGACTGAATGATGCCTTAGCCTATGTCACAGAGAATAACAAAAACTAAGTTGACGGCACAATACTGAACTGGAAACCCTGAATGCTTAGTTTATTTTTCGCGGGGCATGTCTGTACAGATGTATAGGATATTGTTTCCTCTGAGGAGGATGCTTCCGTAGTTGGCAATCAATTGATCTTTAACTCGTTCGGTGGCCTTCTCCAGCAACAAGTTCATGTGGCTGTCACAGCGGACCATGGTGCCTCTATATTCAACTCCGTTCTTCAGGACAATGGCTACGTAGTTGTTCAACTGTTTTGTTAAGGCATTCAAAGGTTTTCTACTTGGCTCCAACGAATCACCAGCAACCAACTACTAACAATAATCACGGTTTATAAAAGTTATGAACAAACAATAAAAGGGAGAACTAGTCAGCCTAGAATCTCCCTGAAAGTTTCATCGACAAGTTCAGGATACAATTTCTCGTAGGCTTCGGTGCTGAGAACATCATACCAAAAAGCCTTTGAAACATAGCCGTAAACTGGTTTGCCAACTTTTAGAAGATGAGGTAACACTTCTCCCATCAAATCCAATTCAGGCTTTTCTCCCTTCAAACGTTTCATATCTTCAAGCATTTCTCCCTTCAAAACAGAAATTCCCACGCTCACCGGTTTCTCCAATGTAGGCTTCTCCTCGAATCCAAGAATCTTTCCGTCACTGTCCAGATTTGCTAGACCAACTCTAACTTTGAAGCCTGAGGACAAGGCAACAGTGCCCCACGCCTGTTTGTCTGTGTGATACTGTAACAGGTTTGTGAGGTTCATGTTTGTTATGATGTCTCCGTAATACACAAGCAAAGTGTCCGTGGTATTCACTGCACCCTTATTGTAGGCAGTCAGCACGGCGCCGCCAGTTCCCTTTGAAGAGGGATCATCCTCCACGTAGGAGATGTTAACGTTAAATCTGGAGCCATCCTCAAAGTAATTCATGATCTGCTGTGCCTTATAGTTGACCAGAAAAACCAAGTCATCGATTCCATGAAACTTGAATAGGCGAACCACATACTCTAGAAGCGGCTTCTGTTTCACTCCCAAAGGAACCATGGTTTTTTGAATATAATGTGTAAGAGGCCGAAGTCGGGTGCCTTTTCCTCCGCAAAGAACTATACCCTTAATTCTATTCAATCTAAACACTACCAAAATATGAAAGAAAAGGAAGAAAATAACTGTTTTTATTTTTTATTCTGTTGTGCTTTCGGATTCAATCTCTTCGATTGGTCTCGGAGGCGGAGTAGTTCCCATTGTCCAGCCAATCCATGCTCCTATCGCTAAGACTGCGACAAAAGCGATCAGCACTGGAACTGCAATCAGCCAGAATTGAATGTCGCTTGCTGGTCCCATGTCAATAATTGGTTGAATTACTTGTTCATAGCCAAAGAGTGCAACGATGTATCCCACGATGACTACAGCGCAGACCAGAAAGATTAACCATCCGATAGCTTGATCTTTACTAACCATCTATTATTCACCACGATGTAGCCAACTCTATCTAAAACCACATTATAAGCTTTATTGTCAAATCAGATAGTTCCCGCTTCCCAAGTAGCCAAATACCCTTTCTGTTCTTCATTAAGCTCATCAATCTCCACTTTTATAGCCTTCAATTTCAGACCTGCCACAAGCTCGTCAATCTCCTTTGGAACCCTGTAAACCCTAGTTTCAAGTCCTCTATTTTTCAACAGGTACTCAACAGACAAAGCTTGATTCGAAAAAGACATATCCATGACCTCTGACGGATGACCCTCTGCCGCGGCAAGATTCACCAACCGCCCCTCAGCCAACAAACAGAGTTTTCTTCCATCCTTCAGACTGTACTCTTCCAGATTTGGTCGCACAGTTCTCTTTGAGACAGACATACTCTCCAAATCAGGTATATTAATCTCAACATTGAAGTGTCCACTGTTGGCGATTATGGCGCCATCCTTCATCTTCAGCATATGCTCCTTCCGGATAACACTGATGTCTCCGGTGAGCGTTACGAAGAAATCTCCGATCTTCGCCGCTTCGTTCATGGGCATCACACGGAAACCATCCATAATGGCTTCAAGAGCCTTTGTTGGATCAATCTCTGTAACTATAACTTGGGCGCCCATGCCCTTGGCTCGCATGGCTAAGCCTCTGCCGCACCATCCGTAACCGGCTACAACAAAGTTTTTTCCCGCCAGCAAAAGACTTGTGGAGCGGAGAATCCCGTCTATTGTGCTCTGTCCAGTGCCGTATCGGTTGTCAAACAGGTATTTTGTGTACGCGTCGTTTACGGCTATAATGGGATATTTCAGTGCCCCGTCCTTTTCCATAGCCCGCAAACGGATGACGCCTGTTGTGGTTTCTTCGGTTCCCCCCGTTACATTAGCTAACAGTTCCGTTCTTTCTTTATGGAGAGTGCCCACCAGATCAGCTCCGTCATCTAACGTAACTTGGGGCTTATAGTCGAGCACCCGGTTTATGCACCAGAAGTATTCTTCGGTTGCTTGATCGCGCCAAGCATAAACATTTATTTCCTTCTCGGCAAGGTACGCTGCCACTTCATCTTGGGTAGAAAGTGGATTGGATCCGCACAGGGCAACTTTTGCTCCTCCAGCCTTGAGAGTTTCTGCGAGAACAGCTGTCTCCTTGGTTACGTGAAGGCATGCGCCTACAGTGACGTTTTTTAGCGGTTTTTCTTTTTCGAACCGGCTTCTGATTTGGGCTAATACTGGCATGTGTTTTGCTGCCCATTCAACGAGCAGTGCTCCCTGAGGAGCCAAGTTTCCGTCTTTAACTTTATAATCTGCCATCAGCATCTCCTTCCTGCTTTTACTGCATATTAGTTCAGTGTTATTTGGTTGTTGCGGTTAAGTGAAATAAGAGATTTTGGCGATTAAATGCTGTGCTATTTAAGCCGTTTTATTATGTGTTAACCAAATAATTAGTTTGGATATTACACAAGTTAAGGAGTAATCGAAGCCTAATCCAAAGGCAAACAGAGTCGAAACAATTCAAGATTTTCATGACATAGCCTAGCACTTGTTCATATTATAAGCTTTCACGTGCACAAATACCGTTGGTCTCTTCAGGTTTTGGATGGCAACAGCCAATAAACCTCCCAATTTAAAGATATCTAGTAACTAATTCTGTCTAAAATATTGTTTTATATCTATGTAATAGGTAGGTGTATTAACGCTTATATTTTGAATCTAATCTCTATTCATTAATTATTGAGTTGTGAGAGTTGACTGAGCAAGGA
>Ga0315551_10003656_pt1 | contig 10878 bp, 4 predicted proteins | sample SalMarSW160290MG_FD_203678 | JGI IMG/M metagenome (GOLD analysis project Ga0315551, IMG submission 203678) | Salt marsh sediment microbial communities from the Plum Island Ecosystem LTER, Massachusetts, United States - Salt Marsh Sediment SW1602-90 ... | reverse complement strand
AAAGGGTGCTGCTGGGTGCCCGGTCGGTCCCAATCCCGATAACCTTTGATTTCTCACGCTTGAGTACAAGTGTGGGTGACATCGATGACAGCATTCTCTTGCCGGGTTCAATCTTGTTAGCCTCGCCACCAACAAGGCCGTAAGTATTGGGATGTCCCGGCTTGATGGAGAAGTCATCCATCTCGTTGTTCAACAGGAAACCAGCGCCATCGACAACCAACTTGCATCCATACGCCGTGTTCAGCGTGTATGTAACAGCCACCATATTCCCCTCGTTGTCGCAGATTGAGAAATGGGTCGTCTGCGGCGACTCTTCACTTGGAGGCGCTCCCGGGGTGATAAGTTCCGAAGATGTGGCATGTTTTTCATTGATTAAGTTCCGTCGCCGATCAAGGTAGGTGCTGTCGAGCAGGCCCGCGGGGAGATTGTAAAAATCAGGATCTCCAAGGTGAGCAGAGCGATCCGCAAAGGCCAATCTGGCAGCCTCGCAGAAGAGGTGAATATACTCCGGAGACATTGGCGTGAATGTGGAGAAATCGTATGGCTCCAGCAGCTTGAGTATCTGTCCCACGACAATTCCACCCGAGCTGGGCGGCGGCATGGCGTAAATATCAAGAGAATCAAATGAGAAATGAATGGGGCGGCGCCATACTGGCTTGTAGGATGACAGATCAGATTCACTTATCAGCCCTCCATGCTTCTGCATGCATGCGACAATTTTTTCGGCAACCGGTCCCGTATAGAAACCATCCTTCCCCTCAGCAGCAATGAGATAGAAGGTTTTCGCCAGGTCCTTTTGGACCAATCGCTCACCGGCTTTCAGGCTTTGCTCATGGTGAAAAAATATTTTAGCAGTCTCATCAAATGCGCTCAGCTTTTCTTGGTTTTTCTCAAGGGACCTCGCGAGATAACTGTCGACTACAAAACCGGAATCGGCCAGCTCAGCGGCAATGCCAACCAAGGTGTCCCAAGGCTTCGAGCCATACATGTTCCACAGATCATATAGCCCCGCAACAGTCCCCGGAACGCCACAGGCTCGGGCGCCAAAGGTAGAAAGGTCCGGCATGACCTCCCCTTTACTATCCAGGTACATGGTTTCAAAAGCTGCCCGAGGCGCTGTTTCCCTGAAATCCAGCGCCATAATGTTGCCCGTCTTGCCGTCTCGGATGAGCGCAAAGCCCCCTCCTCCAAGGTTTCCGGCCTCTGGATGTACGACTGCAAGAGTGAAACCCACCGCCACAGCTACGTCAAAGGCATTGCCACCCTTCTGAAAAACATCCAGCCCAACGTCTGTTGCGATAGGAGCAGCCGTTGCCAGCGCTCCGTGCTCGCAATAGTGAGCAACCTCCACACCGGAACATCCGACAAGCACATTGATAAAAAAGATCGCCTGGAGAATCAGGCGATACCCGGGTTTGAGAAGCTGGCCATTTCTCTCTCGGTTCATAGCATCGAATCAGTTACTACCGTCTCTCCACCAGGAAAATGATCCCGTCCGGCACCCTGATGTTGAGCGCAATACCTTCTTCCAGTTCCTTAGCGGTGATTCTGAGCGGCTTGTCCTCCTCGCCGCCGAACAAGTCAGTCAGTTTCAACTTCGGAGCTTTGAACCCGGCTTTTCTAAGATTGGCTTTGATTATAATCTCCTTTTGGGTTGGCTCAAAGCCATCGGACAACTCTCCGGGTGGCGGCGCCACAACAAACAACAGACCCTTTTTCTCTCCTAATTGGAAAGAAATATCTACCGAGGGGTCACTGCAGTAGAGGTATGATGTGATTTTCTCCGTCGAGAGAATCGTTTCGACAAAGGAAAGTTTCTTATGATTCCCGCCCGAAGCAATATCAAAGGCAAAGAAGTACAAGTTACCCTTGAACCGGGATGATGAGACTCCGACCAGCTTGGAGCTGGACTTAGCAATTTTTTTGACTTTAGAGTCATCCGTAGTACGGATAGAACCATAGATGTGGGTCAGGAATTCTCCCCATTTGTGAGTGACGGTGCCGATACGGTAGTCAACGGTCGTTTTAATCCGGAAATGATTTGCCAGAATCTGGCAATCTCTAAAGTTCTCGTTGTACTTCGGCATCAGCCCGCACACGATAACCGTCACCCCCGCCTTTACGAGTGCTATAATGGCCTCCTGGTCACTTTCAGTCATGACCTCGGTCGAAGGAATAAACAGCAGCTTGTACTGTTTCAGCGATTCGTAATCTCGATTTTCCCGCACACCAAAATTGAGTTTCAGGCGCATCAAATCACGGCAAAAACCTACCATGGATTCATCGAGGAGTCTATTAATGTAGGTGAAGACCTTTTTGCCAGAAGTCAGACGCAACCAGGAATACAAGCGGTTGGCCACCACCGCAACATCGGCTGTGGATTCCATTTCATCCAGACCTACTGAGGAAATAGCCAAATTGAACCTTTTAATAACTTCGTAGCCGTCAGAAACGGTCCCGTCATTATGAAGCGGAGCACCATACCAGTGGTCACGGTCCACAAACATATAATGGTTCACTCCCTTGAAACCAGCCGACAAACCAGCAGCGAGATAAAAACGACGGGTATTGTTTCTGATGGGAGCAATATTCTCTTCTCTTTCCGGGTTGGCTGCCGCGGCTCCTGATATAAAAGAGGTAGCAAAGGCAAACCCATACTCGGATTTTAAGAACCGGGCCTTGACAGACATGTCAAAATAGCTCCCGTCCGGAAAGACATTGGTGCCCAAAAAAGGCGACCTGTCCTCAGGCACTAGATTGAATGCCGGCAGCAAACTGCCCGGCCGAAAATACAAAGAACGGAAAATGAGAGGCTCCACAGTGTAGGACGAAAAAACTTCTTCCAGCGTTTCAAGATAAGTATTCAGGATGAACTCTCGGAATTTGAACCAGTCGATTACCTTGGGGTAATTTGTGAACTCTAATTCCCTGAACTTGCGAGGCGGTTCGACGTCGTCAAAACCGGCATGATTTTCCTTGTATTGAGCGTTAAGTTTTTTGACATCGCCGTAAATCTCTTGTAAAAACAAAGGATAATACTGCGCCAACACATCCGGGTTGTAATCGGCGCTGTCCGGTTCTAAAAGGCGTCCAAACGAGGTTTCATAGTCCAGTTCCACCATAAAAACTGGCCCTCGGGGATGGATGTAGTTTTTGGTTATCCTGATAAAGGCCTTGAAATAGTTCTTGAGATGAAACTGAAAATTCCGGTGCATGTAACTGGGTAAATAACCGCTATTCACCCCGTAGTCGTCAGCCAGCCTCCTCTCCTGCCCGGAAGCGTCCCGGGCAAATACCTTCAGGTCATTGTACAATGACTTCGGCAGCCCGCCGTTTTCGAGTTGCCCCGCTACCCAGGGACCGGGGCGTAGAATCACCTTGAATCCAAACTCCCTGGCCAACTCAAGATAGACTACAAGATCCTTTTTGGGATCGCTAAGGCCGGAGAAGTCAAGATACTTGTTTTCATCCTGATGTACATTCCACGGTACCGCGGTCGCGACGATTTTGAACCCGGCCCGCTTGATTCTCTCAAAACAAATTGACCAGTAACGTTTCTCGATCCTGAAATAGTGAAGTTCCGCAGAGAAGGGGTGATAGGTTTCCTTGCCTATTGAGAACTTATTGCCGATGACACCTAACATATAACGCCTTGTATTTCAATGACTTGCACGGTTTAGTGATATCTATAAGACTATGATTATACCTCACATTCCCTTAAAAGTCAACAATAAAGATGTAACCTCTGCTTATACAACGAGTTAAGCAGTCCCTGCTGCACCTGGAACCTACTTTTCTGCCAGGAGGAATGACTCACTTTTTTAGGGAGCAAGCGGTGAAACACCGCAAGTAAATATTATATATACAGTTGCAGCCTATTATTAAGCCCTTCTGAATCCACGGGCTTGCTGGTCAAAATTGATAACTTGCTGGCAATGGACAGGTTAGAACAACCCGTCATCTGGTCAAACTCGTTGATGTTGACCTACTTCAACAGTAACATCTTCTTGGTTTCGATGAAATCACCAGCTTGAAGCCTATAGAAATAGATACCAGTAGCCACTTTCGACCCATCGTCAGATGTTCCACCCCAGTCTACAATATAGCTGTTAGGCGCCAGCTCTTTATCCACCAAAGTCGTGACCTTCTGGCCGAGAATATTGTAAACCGTGAGCGTCACATGTGATCTGACGGGGACTTCAAAGCTGATCTCCGTGATCGGGTTGAATGGATTGGGGTAGTTTTGGTTAAGAGAATATGTCCCGGGTAAGGATGAACCGCCAATAACTGTCACATCGGAGGCGTCTTTAACAACGACCGGTCCAGTCCAATGGGGGACAAACCGTATTTGTTCATCTTCAACGAAGGCAAACGGGATTGTAAAGAGTAAGTGGCTTGACGGAGGCACTAATGTCGAATCAATGACAATTGAATCAGTTGCGGTCCAGCTTAACAAAGTAAAATAGTAAGTTGCCCAGAGTTCACGCTGTGTAGTTGGAGACACCCCGAGGGAGGATTGTGCGAATCCTCCGAAAATGAACTGCTTATAGAAATTACTACTATCTATATCATCCCCCCTATAAAAGAAAGTTCCGCCATCAAATCCAGCACTGGTTAAGTCCGAAGGCTTGGCACTATCTAATAGAAGGTTCGAATTGTCCCAGAAAAAACCGGCCGTTGCCCCCGCAACTGTAGAATCATTAAAAACGTACAATCCCAGCTCAACGTTAAGCTGATTATTGGAACTGTCCGGTTGCATGGTAACTACTAGTTCGACAGTGTCTCGAATACCAGGATCATACCCCGACTCTTCAACATCTATAGTGACCATTTCGCTGTCAAACAAATCTCCATCCCATGCATAAAAGGTAACATAATATGTCCCGACTTGAGTGGAGTCCGGCGTCCACTTGAAGGTGTTAGTACGCGTATGTGTATTAGTGTCATAGACTGAGCCACCAAACCACGCACCCTCCGGCATTTTTCCAGGCGGTAGCAAAAAAGGGTAAGGTGTTGAGCCATCCGGATCACTAGCAGAGACTTCAAAGATCAATTGCAAGTCTACAATGGCAGTTTTAGACCCAATCGGATTAAGCACCGGTGGCTCGTTGGCGACTACAGGCGCAACCGCAAGAGGGACAAAAAAGAACAGTAAAATTAGATAAGAAGGTTTGTTGAGCTTCAATTCATACCTCTTCCAGATAAGGTTTTTGCTTTGTAAGTGCTTTCACATTACCAAATTAAACAGCCTACAAGTCCTCCTTAGACCAAAGAATCAGCAAAAACCGTATCTGAAAAGAGCATAAATAAATATACCATCTTTCACTAAAAAGTCAACAAAGAACACCAAAAATCCCGCCTTTTTATCCAGCTTGACGCCCGTTCCGCTTTTCACCCAAGGTAAGCCTCAGGACTGTTGAGAGAGTTGACTTTTTCGATTCTATCGTTCCTGATATCGAGATGACTTATATAAAAAACCCCCGATAAGCGGGGGTTTTTTGCAGATGCAATATCATCCGGCTCATTTGAGCAATAGCATCTTCTTGGTCTCGGTAAAATCGCCGGCCTCAAGCTTGTAGAAATAAATACCAGAGGCAACTTTCGTACCATTATCAGTCGTGCCATCCCAGTCTACTATATAATGCTTAGGTGCCAGTTCTTCATCCACCAGGGTCTTGACCATCTGTCCCACGACGTTATAAACCGTAAGAGTAACATGCGATCTTACAGGTATATCGAAGTTGATCTCTGTAATAGGATTGAACGGGTTGGGGTAGTTCTGACTCAGGGCGTACGATGTTGGAATTTCCCCAGGTACAGCCACGTCCGAGCCAACCGAGGCTGCCACCGGCATGGTTAATGGTGAGTTACCGGCTGACGTTGAAGTGACGGTGACGGCGGCGGTGTATTGTCCGGTATCCAAACCGGAGAAATCAACGATCACTAAGACATCCATTGGTGTCATGCCTGTCAGTGTCTCGTTCGGTCCTCCGGTGCCTCCTGCAGTATCGAATTTGAGCCACGCTTCATCCGCTGTGGTCGTGAAATCAAGTTCACCTTTCGCAGCACCTCCACTTGACGTAATCCGAATAGTGCTGGTATCAATAGCATATATCTGGTCAACATCGAACGTCAGAGAGGTAGAATCGATCTCTAAGTTGTCAGGCTCTGAGTAAACGTGGAAACAGTATGGCCCTCCCCAGTTCAGCACCCCACATGGACAAACTAACGCAATGTCACAGTATTTGCCAGCAGTTCCTGACCACATCCATTGGTTGGAGGGAGGATACCAGGTTGAATCAATGCATAGTGTGTCGCCGCTGGTGCTTGGAGTTGTCTCAATCCATATCATCGTGTCGCTGAAGCCGTCAACCATACCCGGTCCTGAAATCCTGAAAGCGCCAAGGCCGATGGTATCCTCATTCAGGCCGTCGATGCCAAATGGGTTCATGAAAACGCCGGCGTCGTACATACTGGCCCAGTTGATCGCCATGGTGTCATAGGTGATAGGGGTAAAGTGATTAGTATAGTTTGTCGTGCCGTTGGCGTATGTCCAAACCCGGAAGCCGTTGGTTGGACCGGTAATAGCGGAGCCGTCACCAGGTGTAAAGATATATCGGATATCGAATCTCACGGAGCTACCGGCCTGCACTGTGTCGCCACCCAGGTAGCCGGTTGCGGGAACGCCGTTATCCAATACTACCTCTACCGCACTTTCAGCAATCCCAAAGGATACAAGCACCACTACCATGCACGTCATCAAAAATAAGACATGTTTCATACTTAAGCCTCCATGCAAAGAAATTTTTTAGTTTGTAGTTTTCTTACTCTTACATCTTGTGTGCATATAATTATCAATTTGTCCGGTTTCCACCTCCCAACAAATCAGAGCAAAGTTAGCTTTTAGACTCTGCTACGCTTTGATACCTTTATTTTTCACACAAGAATAAAATAGCCAATGCGATCAGTCAATAAAAAAACGAATAACAACTTCAAAATGATTAAAAAAGAAGGCGGGTTTTAACCCGCCTCGATAGTCGTTCATAGCGTTACTTAGGGCGGAGGTGGAGGACCTCCCCTGAAGAGGTAGTCAACCAAGTAGGTTATGTCAGCAATGGTTATGGAGCCGTTGTCGTCCACGTCACCGCCGCGCGGATCCGGTGGTGGCCCGCCTCTAAACATATAGTCAACTAAGTAGGTCAAATCGCCTATGTTTATATACCCGTCGCAGTTAACATCGCCATGGGCGCAGAAAGGAATAACTATCTTCCCCGGGGTAAACACCGGCCAATAATCGCCCCAAATAGTCGTGATTATTGGTTGTTTGCCGCTGACGGTCATGGTGTCAACAACGATTTCGCCCGGCGATGCCGCCCCTGGAACATCGAAATAGAGATTCAGAATGGCTCCGGTATCCGGTTTCATGTAGTGGGAACTATCCGGGGAGCTGGACTGCATGAATATAGAGTAACGTTGGTTGCCGGGGTCGTAAGCAGCGTACTGCACGCTGTAAAAGTTATCCGTTCTCAAACCAGCCGTGGAGAAAGAATCCAGGCTGATGCCGTTTGAGTTCGTGAATGAAAAGGAAAACTGAATTTGTTTGACCAGCATGGTATTCACCAGATACACCGGAAGGACCACCTTGCTCCCAGCGGAGGTTTGAACTGAGTCAAGAAGACAGGTATCAGCTCTCACCCAGATGTAATTTTTCAAATGCTCTTCGCCCAAACCGAGCGGGTTGCCTTCATCGATTAATAGGTCGACAGAGTAGACTCCGGGAGTGGTATAGGCGTAAGAGGGACTTTGAAGTATTGAACTATCCCCGGTTCCAAATTTCCATAGCCAGGCGCTGGGGGAGTTCGGAGACAGATCGGTGAACTGAACCTCCAGCGGGACATTGCCTTCCGTAACGTCGGCAGTGAATTTGGCGTTGGGGAGATCAACCAGAGCGCTGTGAGCATTAATGCGACCTGACCCAAGCTCGCCCCAGTATAAAGGATCATTGGCGTAGTCGATATTATCGGCCGTATTGATAATCAACGAGTCGACCTGCTCTTTTGTCAAGGAAGGCATTGCCGAGCGGATCAGGAGAGCCAGACCGCAGATCATGGGCGCCGCCATCGAAGTCCCCATATAAGATAAGTAGTCAGGGACACCATATTCGGAACTCGTAGAGAGAATGTCGGCACCGGGAGCGCTTATATCAACCCAACTGCCATAGTTGGAGCCCTCAGTGGGACTATAAGTCCATTTGGTATCGGAATAAGGGCCGAGGGCGGCCACAGAAAGCACCTCAAAATCCTGGGGATCAAAGTCAAGGTAATCCGGATTGTCGGCGTTATCATTACCTGCCGCGTGAACTACCGTCACACCATTTGCCTTGGCGTCAAGAATTCCCTGCACCATGGTAGCCGTCTGCTGAGAACCCCAGCTACAGTTGATGACGTTGGCGCCATTGTTGGCGGCATACGAGATAGCTTGTCCGCAGTCATTGGAGTTTACATACCCAATACCGTCATTGCGGAGAGCGCCTACTCGAATGCACATGATTTGCGCTCCTCGAAAGGAATGATGTCCCCCCCACCAGCCACCGGCTGCGCCGGTTACGCCGGTTGCGTTGTTTGTCATAGCAGCGGCAATTCCCGCGACATGTGTACCGTGACCGTTAAAATCCCATGGGTCGGGATCCTCTCCTGAGCCGTCTTCTCCCGGCCAGACATCGCTCATGTAGTCTAAGAAGTCATAACCGATCAAATCATCAACCACCCCATTGCCGTCGTCGTCCTCGCCATTGATATCATCGGTATCCATTACAACATGGTCGCCGTCTATATCCTCGCCTGGATTTACCCAGATATGGCCTTTCAAATCCTCATGCTTGTAATTCACGCCGGAATCAATACATGCGAATTTGATAGAATCCGACCCCGTTTCAATGTCCCACGCGTCATAGTAATACGGGTCCGGGGGGGGCGGTGACATAGCCCACTGGTCTAACCACAGAGGATCATCCGGAGAGGCTTCCATCGGAAGCGCCCATACCGGTTCAGCCAATCGAATGTTGGGATTCTGCCTCAGTGTCTTTATGACCTTATACACGTCGATGGAGTCGGGGAAAGAAATTTCATAGAGGCAGGTCGGGTCCACAAGGCCTGAATTAACAGCCGATCTCTCAGTGTGCCAGGGGAACAGTTTTCTGGCGTTAAACACCTCGAAGTTGTCCAATAGCTGGTCGAGGCTGCCGACACCAAAACTGACCTTACCGAATCCTTTTACGAAGCCCTGCAAGCTAACGCCGCCCTCAAACTGGATAGTAAGGCGTCCCTTAATGACAAACGGTTTGGGCTTGTCCTGACCAGGATACACTCTGCCGTGACCGGTGGCGGCCAGCATGAAAAAAGCCACCAACAAGATCGCCAAAGTCCTAAAAGGTTTGATTTGTTGCTTCATCATGTCTCTCCACTTAGTCGATTCTGAGTTTTACCTTTCTTATGTAATAAAACGACAATAACTGCCGACAGTTGAGCCTCTTTAATAGTTATTGTTCGTCACTTACCACCTTATGATAAATCAAATAAATCCTACCGCAGTAGCTGAGAAACATCTTTTTCTCCAAAAGACAAGCTGCACCTGTCCCTTGTAAGGTTTCTCGATATACAATTTCTGCTTCCCGATGGTACGTCAGTTTCTCTTAGACAAGTAATATCATTCTTAATTGTAGCAGTACAAATCATAGGGCAGGACTCTGCGGAGGCTGTGACATAAGTCCATCGTCATCGCGAGCGACCGGAGGGAGCGTGGCGATCTCAATTGTGTATCTGTATTGGCAACAAGAGATTGCCACGTCGCTTCGCTCCTCGCAATGACGAATTGCGGCTACTATCCGCCTATGGCGGACCGGCAGGTCTCGAAGAAAACTGCTCTACAATTCTAAAGATAATATAACATAGAAGATCATATTCCCAAACAAAAAATCGGCCACCCCGCTTCAAGCAGGATGGCCGAATCTATCAGAACCGAGCTATTCTCAGTTTCGATACTGTTCCGACATTATGGACATGCCGGAGGTGGTGGACCGCCGCGGAACAGGTAGTCAACCAGATAGGTCAAGTCGCCAACGTTGACCTGCTCGAGGACATCCCCGTCAACGTTGCCCTCCTCTTGACACGGAGGTGCTGGACCACCACGGAACAGGTAATCAACCAGATACGTCAGATCGCCAACGTTGACCTGATCAAGGACGTCACCGTCAACGTTGCCGCGGGTGCCTTTGCAGCAACCCTGTGGCTCCGGCTTGACATGATCTTCATACCACTGGATCTGCTCGTCGACTTCAGCTAAGAAGGAAGCCAAGTCTGCGGTGAGACCGTAATGGCTGACAATGCTGATATAGTAGACGAAGGTGTCAGCCACTGTGACGGTTAGACCGGTATCAAAGGTCATCACCGTGTGCAAATCAACGAATTCCGAATCGGGATTGAGGGAAGAGTAGAACCTGTAGCCGCTGGTATCCATCTTAGAATACAGCTCTGTTGTAACAAAGCCGGAGTTCGGGTAAATGTAGGTGGCGTTATCGGCAGTATAAGCGCCGTGTTGCGCGCTCTTATACAGGCTGCCATTCTTATAGGACTCAAGAAAGTCAATGCCACCAAAGCGGCGATCGTTGTCTATGCACTCAGTAGTGTCATCCTGATTGTACTCCGCGCCTTGCTGATAAATCAGATTACGAGTGGCATCGAAATAGGAGCCGTTATCAGAGCCGGAATCAGAGGGGATATCCCAGTCAATTGCCTCACCGATACGCACGCCAGTCACGGTCTCATCAACGTAAGGATAGTTGACGTAGACCTTGATGCACTCGATAACAAAGCTGCAGCT
>Ga0315551_10003653_pt1 | contig 10888 bp, 9 predicted proteins | sample SalMarSW160290MG_FD_203678 | JGI IMG/M metagenome (GOLD analysis project Ga0315551, IMG submission 203678) | Salt marsh sediment microbial communities from the Plum Island Ecosystem LTER, Massachusetts, United States - Salt Marsh Sediment SW1602-90 ... | reverse complement strand
AGGTAACACCTACTAATTTTATTGCCGGGCCGTCAGACTGTCTAAAAACCTACTCTGTTTGTTCATAAGTATGAGGCTGGTGATTCTTGAAAAAACTGTGTGTTTTGTATCTTAACTACATGAAATTCATACAGGGACATAACAGAACACAGATTAATCTTTTCCCGGTATCACTTGATCAATCCATCGACCCCGATAATGAAGTCCGAATGATTGACCTTTTTGTTGATAGTCTTTCTATAAAAGATTATGGATTCAGAACAGATTTTACAGAAAATGGTCGTCCTGCTTATCATCCGTCTGATTTACTTAAACTCTTCATTTACGGGTACATGAATAAGGTACGCTATTCCCGTGACCTGGAAAAAGAATGCAGACGCAACATTGAAGTGATGTGGCTTTTAAAGTGTCTCAAACCTGATCATAACACAATTGCCAATTTCCGCAGAGACAATCCTAAAGCCATTAAAAAGGTATTCCGTGCTACTGTTCAGATTGCAAAACATTTTGACCTGATCGGGGGGAAACTTATTGCAGGTGACAGCACCAAACTGCGGGCTCAGAACAGTAAGAAGAATAATTACAACCAGGCTAAGATCGACCGCCATTTAGCTTACATTGATAATAAGCTGAAAGAATATACCAGGGCACTGGCTGAAAACGATGGAGATAACCGAAAGCAGATAGAGGATGAAATCAACAAGCAAGAGGAAAGAAAAGCCGCTTACAAGGATCTTGAGAATAAGCTGAAAGAATCCGGACAGCCACAGATATCTCTTTCTGATCCTGAAAGCCGGCAGATAATGATCCGCAATAATATCACTGAGGTAGCATATAATGTACAATCCATTGTAGATGCCAAACTTAACATTCCCATCGATTATAAAGTAACAAACAAGAATGATACCAAAGCGATGGGGAACATGGTGCAAAGGGCAAAAAGCATTCTCAGGACAAATGAATTCACGGTCCTCTATGATAAAGGTTTCCATACCGGTTCAGAGTTAAAAACCGCACAGGATCTGGGTGTTGAAACCATAGTAGCAATACCGGGAGTCCCTTCCACCAGTCAGGCTCCGAATCCTCTCTTCAATTATGAGTTTTTTATATACAAGAAAGAAGACGATACATACACATGTCCTCAAGGGCAAATACTCCAAACAAATGGTTCCTGGTACAAGGAACGTACAAGCAGCGGTAGCATCATATGGTTCAAACAGTATAAAACAAGAGCATGCAAACACTGCCAGTTCCGGTCAGAATGCACCAGATCAAAAAAGGGCAGACTGATCCAAAGAAGTGAATATGCAGAGTATTATGAAAGAAACCGAATCAACACACTTGAAAAGGAGCATCTGTATAGACGCCGTCAAGCTATTGTGGAACATCCTTATGGAACCATAAAACGGCAATGGGGATTTAACTATATTCTTCCAAAGAAAGGAATTGCAAGGGCTGGTTCCGATGTAGGGTTTATGTTTATTGCATATAACCTCAGGAGAATTGGTAATATTTTGACAATGAATGTGCTGAAGGAGTATCTGAGGATACTTGTATCGGTGTTTTTGAGTAAATTACACCTCTCAGAACTGAAAAGCAGCTCTTTTGGGTCACGTTTTATTCAGTTTTTGGTTTTGGACAGAAAATTCAGGGACTCTCTCATACCGGCTTAAATCATCTCAATATATAAAAACTTAACAGGTTATTAGACAGACTCCCGTTATGTGCTATTCAGAGCCTTTGATTATATATTAATATAACACGAATAATGAATAAGAATTTATTTTTACTGGGAGCCATCCTATTATCAAGTTGCACATCTTCACAAAATGACAAAAGAATTCCCGAGACAGCAAATTTATTTTATTCAATTGACTTCTCCTCAATTCTTGAGAATAAAACAGAAATCCCCATTTCAGAAATAGCAGAAAATATTGAATACATTCTGCTAGAATCTACTGACGAATCAGTTTTGGGTAGGATTCGGGAAGCTAAGTTTACAAAAGATTACATTTTTATTCAAGCATACGGAAATCCTCTACTTGCACAATTTGACTTTAAAGGTAATTTCTTACGATATATTGGAAAAATTGGCAAGGGTCCTGAAGAATATGATCTTATCCGGGAATTTAGCCTTGATGAAAAATCAGGTTTAATATATATTCAACCCAACTGGATAAGGAACATCCTTGTTTATACTTTTAATGGCAAATTTGTAAAAACTCTTAAAATCAATCGTGATGAACGGTCAATTGTCTGGTGTAGAGATAGTTCATTTATTTGTTATAGCGAACCCTCAGTTGGAAATGAAGAATATGTCTTCACCGAGATAAATTCTTCGGGGCAAATCCTACAAACAATACAAAATTATTGCCGATGGGATGTTCCTCCTCCCTTTGGACGTATGATGTCCTATCCTGGTCAGCATTTCTTTTATCGTTTAAATAATCGACTACATTTTAAAGGAATGTACAACGACACAATTTATACGTATGATAATAATGAAAGAATAATACCTAAATTTTCAATTGATCTCGGAAAATACAAATTGCCTGAAGAAATGATATTTGAAAGAGGACTTGTCAAACGAATACCTACGACTTTTTTTTGGACAGCTATCAATGAATCATCAGATTATGTTTTCATCTATTATAGTGCATATGATACTGATGATGATATGGGCCATGGATCACTAAAAGCAGGGCATGCGATTTATGATAAAACCACAAGTACAGGTAAAGCTCTAAAAAACGATGATGACAAAATGATCTTGTTTAATGATATCGGAGAATGGGGATTTAAAAATGACATAGACGGAGGACCTGAATTTATCCCGGAATACACCAATGATTCTTTAGCATTTCATTTTATTAGCTCATTGTCAATGAAAAAATTTCTTGTATCAGATAGGTTCCTAAATTCAACACCAAAGTATCAAATGAAAAAAACAGCTCTTATTAATCAAATGAGTAAACTGAAAGTAAGTGATAATGATGTGCTAATGGTGGTAAATTTAAAATGATTTTAACACTTAACTAAAACATAATAAAAAAGAACAGCACATAACACGGACAATATGGGTAAGTTGTTTGTCACACTTTTTGCTTTTGTTCCTGCACTCAAGACAAATTTGTAATGGTTCTTGCACCCGGACACGCGCATCTGTCCGCAATTAAAATCCTGCACCGTGATAAATTTCTGGCTCCGAGATAGTGTGTACCGCGACACTGCGCCAGTGCCTACCATCAAATTTGTAACCGGGGATAAATTCGCGGCTCCAATCATACTTGTACCGCGACACACGTAATGCTCAATAAAATTTGTACCTGGACGGCAAAAAGTGCGCCATACCCTCCTTGCACCGTGACAGATTTCCGGCTAAAGAACTCAGGACGTGGCCGGTGCTTGCGTCGGGTAACACAACCTCCCCATATTGCCGGGCCGTTATAGTGCATTCGGGGCTTGTGACTGACGCCAAATTGACTGAGACGAACGCACTATAACTCTCAAAAATGTATATAGTTTGAAATAATTAACCAATGCTATTAAATCATCGAATTATGATTATAAAAACTTTTATCGCTTATATACCATTGCTTTTAATTCTAGCTTGTTCAGATAATAAAAAAAAGCCAAATGAAAATATCAAATCAACCGATATAATTAAGGAATCACATGAACAAAAGAAAGACACGTTAAAGAATAGGACCTTAGTATATCAGATAGAAAATAGAAAAATATTTATTGTTAAAGACTCCTCAAAATATTCCTCAGAATTTCTTAATGACTTAAGAGGATTATCCTCCGGATTTGATACTATAAAACTCATCGACGATAAAATAATTGTAAAATCAAGACCATTTAATGGGACTAGCTACATTGAAAGTGTTGACACCGTAAATATTCCAATAGTACCTCCGCTAAATAAACGACTTAAATACAAAAAAGTAGAAGAAAATAAAATCTATGACCTATCCATTGAAAGAATAAGCTATTCAAATATCGAATATAATTTAAGGATAAATGATTCAATTTTAAAAAGCGGTCAATTAGTTTTAACAGGGGGGATTATTCTGGGTATGGAATTTGATGAGGACGAGCAAGGAATGGCAATTCCTGTAATACAGTATATAGACAAAAGTAATTGTTGGAGTATCATCAGGATTGATGCAGTTACTCAAGAGTATGTAAATTTTGAAGTTATATGCTGGAATAACTCGAAAGATTCTTTTAATATTCAAAGACTTAAACAAGAACAATAAAACGCACTATAACACGGACAATATTGGTAAGTTGTTTGTCACGGTTTTTGCTTTCCTGCCTGCCGGCAGGCAGGTGCTCCTGCACCCAAGACAAATTTGTAATGGTTCTTGCACCCGGACACGCACATCTGCACGTAATTAAAATCCTGCACCGTGACTAATTTCTGGCTCCGAGACAACTAGTACAGCGACACTGCGCCAGTGCCTGCCACCAACTTTGTAACCGGGGATAAATTCATGGCTCCGATCAAACTTGTACCGCGATCGCGCCTGCACGCAATAAAATTTGTACCATGACGGCAAAAACACGTGCCATACCCTCCTTGCACCGGGACAGTTTTCTGGCCCCGAGTACTCGGGGTACCAGTATCCTGCCCGGTGCTATCGTCGGGTAACACAACCTCCCCATATTGCCGGGCCGTTAGGCATAAGCATTTACGCTCCTGCACGGATGACAAATAAAAAGTACCTTTATTGAAAATTATCAATTCAAAAAGAATTCTATTACTCAGATATGGATCAAAAAGCCGGTTATAAATCAATTCCCCTGACATTTAACAGAAAGGCGGTTATTGCCTCCGCAACTGTAACAAAAGAAAAAAACACTTTTCACTCAATCACCGAGGTTGACATTTCAATACCTCGAGAACTAATAAAAGAACATCTTCAAAAAACAGGTATAAAGCTTTCACTCACTGCTTACATTGTTACATGTCTTGCCCAAGTCATTAAAGATCATCCCCTACTAAACTCATTTATTAAGGGTAACAAACAAATAATCCTCGAAGATGTTACTGTTTCTGTCCTGATTGAAAGAGAAATCAAAGGAGAGCGAGTCCCTGAACCTGTTGCAATAAGTAAAGCACAGACTAAGACATACCTTCAAATCCATAACGAAATACGAAACGCCCAGAACCAGCAAGGCCAACAACTCGGAAACTTCTCAAAAATGACCTGGATCAGATTCATTCCTGGGTTTCTACTGAGGACTTTCATCAGGATAGCCGACAAAAATATCAAAATGGGAAAACGATACGGAAAAGTAGCCGTTACCGCTGTTGGAATGTTTAATAAAACAAGTGTCTGGTTTATACCTCACGGTTCAGCCACAGTTGTTATAACTGTTGGAGGGATAGACACAAAACTGGTAAAAGTAGGGAACGAAATAATTGAAAAAGAACATCTCTGCCTAACTGCATCTTTTAACCATGATATTGTAGATGGGGCTCCTGCCTCAAGATTTATTAGCCAATTCATCGAAACTATAAAATCAGGAAGATTCTTAACCTTTGACAGTTAACTAATACATGACAATTTCAATAAATGCCAATGCCTAACACGGACAATATGGGTAAGTTGTTTGTCACGGTTTTTGCTTATACTACTGCTTTTAATACTGATTTAACTACGTTGATAAACCCGGATACCCGCCAGTAATCATTTTACACCTTGTATACCATGACTCATTCACCGGTTTCAATGTCAGGGTGTAACGCGACACTGCTCATGTGCTCTTTATTAAAATACTGCATCATACCTCATTAACAATAACTTATTTTAATTGTACCGCGACACTCATATAAGCCCGGCAATTGTACCCGGACGGCAAAAACGCGTGCCATACCTTCCTCGCATCGGGACAGTAAGCTGCCTAAAGTTTATGGACACTGCCCGGATGCTTCGTCAGGTAACACAACCTCCCCATATTGCCGGGCCGTTAGGTTTAAACCTCAGGCTGTTACGAGCCTCCGAGCCCTTGACAATATAGGTCTAAACATAACGTTTAAAATTGAATGTTGAATTATATCTAGACAATTTCAGTATCCATAAATGACATATTCCGGTTATTGTGTCGCACCTAGACTACTTAATCGTGACAAGACTACTCGCAGCCGTTTATCGGGACTCGGCCACCTGGACAACTTCGCCTCAACAAACAACCATTCGTTCCTTTATCGGGACTTTGCAAAAACCATGCATATGTTAATTGCAGGAGTTAAAAATAACATATACCTTTAATCCAAGACCGATCATAACGAATTGTAAAATACATCAATTAACTTAGTATACGTTCAAATATTACACTTAATATAAATCATTTATGAAACAGAATAGTAAATGCTTAACTTTCTTGCAAAATGTAAGAATGACATTCAAAACAAAATATTTTTTAGTTTTTATTGAAGTTGCATTTTTACTTCTGGTTATTAATGGATGTAATTTACAACCAGGTAAACGATCTAACCACACATCTTCATTTACTACTATCGACATATCAGAAACTCAGGATAATCATTTAATTGTCAATGAGATCATTAAATCAGTAAAATTCATTCCACTTGAATTTAGCGATGAATGTCCCATCAAATCAATATTGAAGCTTGATTTCTATAATGATACCATTTTTATCCTTTCGAGAGATGGCTTGTATTCATTCAATAAAGAAGGAAAATTTATTTGTCAGTTTGGACGTAAAGGTCAGGGACCAGGAGAATACATTTTACCATTTGATTTCGGAATAGACAAGCAAAATAAACGGGTAATCATTTATGATTCCAATAAAAGTAAAATACAGATTTATGATTTATCCGGGAAGTTTCTAAAAAGTGTTAAGATTGGCATGTCATGGAACATTGAACCAATTGGAAATGATTTATTTCTAAGTTACCCTATAAATATAATGGGAGACCAGCCATATAGTCTAATAGTATTTAATGAAAATGGAGACACCATAAAAACATTCGACAATAAACTCACATTTAAGCTATTAGGAACTCCGTTTTTAATCCCAGTAAATGGTGCAATGTACAAATTTCAAGACAATATTCATTTTAAACAATTTTTATCAGATACGTTATATGTTTTTGTTAGTAAAAATCTGAAAATTATCCCAAAATATGCTTTCCAGGGAATCAATAATTTGCCTACTTCTCTGCTTGGGAATATTGAACAGTATAATAAAGAAGTAACCAACTTCTCGTGGGTGGAGCGAGTCTTGGAGACAGATAAATATTTATTCATAAGGTTAAGTTCTTATGGGAAAATTGGAAACATGATTTATGATAAAAATAAAGAAAAGCTATATAGTGTTCAAACTAATATTGAGGATGATGTCCAAACCAAACAAATCAATTTATCTACTTTCTTTTGGCCACTTTACAAATTATCAGATAATATAATTATTAAACAATGGCCTGCTTATAATTTTAAACAGTACTTCAAGGATGTTGTTTCTGATAAAGAATCAATGACTATCTTAACAGAATATAGTATAGATAATTTTTCTCAATTTTATCAATCTGTTAAGGAAACCGATAATCCAATTATTCAAATTATTACTTTGAGATAGTGTGGCGGCTAAAAACACTAAAAGAGTAGTATCAGGAATTTAAACACTCCGGCGTCTTAAAGACAAACCCGGACTACAACACTGCTATTAATCAGCTACCATTTACCAAGACAATTAATCTAGGTAAGCGAGTTTTAACATAGGTCTAAACATAACACGGACAATATGGGTAAGTTGTTTGTCACACTTTTTGCTTTTGTTCCTACCCTCAAGACAGATTTGTAATGGTTGCTGCACCCGGACACGCGCATCTGCACGCAATTAAAATCCAGTATACCTTGACAGTTTTCTGGCTTCGATCAACTTTGTACCGCGACACTGCGCATGTGCCCGCCTCCAACTTTGTAACCGGGGATAAAATCGCGGCTCCGATCAAACTTGTACCGCGACCGCGCCTGCACGCAATAAAATTTGTACCATGACGGCAAAAAGCACGCCATACCCTCCTTGCACCGTGACAGTTATCTGCCTAAAGTACCGGGACGCTGCCCGGATGCTGCGTCGGGTAACACAACCTCCCTTTATTGCCGGGCCGTTATAGTTAATTGCGGCATGCATCCTACCAATACAGAATCTTGATTTGCAACTAACTATAACCGGACAGAAAGCATAAGAAATGAACCGATCATTAATCATATGAAAAAGAGTCTACTTATATTGATTTCTCTCTTAGTCACTTTTCATCTTCCAGGACAAGAGATTGGAATTTCTGTTGGACCAACAATAAATAATGCATTCTACTACCAGTTTGTAGCTGGAGGTCCTACTTTTAGAACAAAAATTGGGTTTAATTCTACTATTGATTACAAATTCTTAATAAACAAGAAACTAAATCTAGGCTTGGATTTAAATTTACTATATTGTCCAGTTGAAGTAGTTCCCCAGATTACAGTTCCTCCTATACCTAACGATCAACCTCGTCATACAGAAAAAATAAACTTGTTATCAATTAGTCCTATAGTAGTATATAAATTTAAAAATGGTTTTTACACCAGCTTGGCTCCTACATTGACCTATCACACTAATTATGAAAAATTAAAAGACTATGTAATTCAAACAATTGATAATCAAACAGGATTGGGCTTATCTTTAAGTTTTGGCAAGTACTTCAAAATTACAAATCCTTTATTTCTGAATATCGAACCAAAACTTTTTATTCATAATATAATCCCTTTCCAAAACGAGAACCTTCCATTAAGGGTGACAACAATAGGATTAAATTGTGGCTTAACACTCAAACGAAAAATCAACTTAGAAAAATAAAATAAGCAACTAACTATAACACGGACAATAAAATTAATAGCTTCGTCATGGTTTTTGCAAGCCGTTTCTGCCTTCCAGACAGCTTTGTAAAACGTGATAAATCCAGACCCCGCTCCTGCCCTCACAAACAATGACATATGACAATTTAGGTAGAGTATTAACACAAGAAAATCCAGAAGGTACAAAGACTTTTACATATGATCCAATAGGTAAACTAGGATTACTTAGTTCAGTTACTTATTCTGGAGGAAGTGAGACATTTAATTATGATAGTAACACAAGATTGATAAGTAAAGTAGTTCTAATTGACGGTACAAATTATACTACAAGCTATGGATATGATAGTTATAGCAGGATAAATACAGTAACTTATCCTTCAGGTTTTGCTGTAAAGAATGTTTATAATACATATGGTTATATGGCTGAAGTAAGACGCAATGATAATAATTCATTAATCTGGCAAGGCCAAAATCTAAATGCATTTGGGCAGTTTACTAGTCAACAATATGGAAATTCACTTATTACAACAAAAACTTTTAATTGTCTGGGAGCTTTAAGAAATATTCATATTGGTTCAATTGAAAACTTGAGTTATAGTTTTAGCGTAGAAACAAAAAATATGTTAGCTCAAAAAAATAATATTCGTAATCTTACGGAAATATATTCTTATGACAATCTTGATAGACTCACTACAGTAAGTGGTCCTGCTTCTCTTGCTATGACGTATGCTGCAAATGGTAACATTTTATCTAAAACATCTGTTGGAAATTATGCTTATGAGAGTATTAAGCCTCATATAGTAACTATTGTGGGAAATATTGATGGACTTATTCCAACTACAACACAAAGAGTTACATATACCTCTTTCAATAAAATTGATCCCATTGTACAAGGAAATTTAGTATATAACATAATATATGGAAGTGAAGATCAGCAATGACACAATAGAAAAAGCCTTTGAAGAAGACAATATTACTATTTTGCGAGGATTTTCACTTGACAATATTCTTTACAATGATTATCACAATCATATTAAAACAATTGATAAAATAAACACCCCAAAAGTTGATGACTTTTGTGTTATCAGAAATTGGGTTTATAGATTGCTTAAAGACGATATGAAAAATCTTTTCAAGGAAAATGAAGTTAATTTGAATTAACAGAATGATGGAGACAACCAAGGATACAATTTAAAATACTGATATTGACCAACATCCTATTAAGGTTGTCATGCACATTTGCAGCTCTCTCAACGCCATCGCTAAACCTAAAGCTGCAAAAGAGCATGCCAAACATTTGGCATTTTAATAAGACAACGTTCTACCGAGACAATTTTCTGGCATCAAGATAGTTATAAAATTAACCCTACATATAACACGGACAATATGGGTAAGTTATTTGTCACACTTTTTGCTTTTGCTCCTGCTCCCAAGACAAATTCGTAATGCCTCTTGCACCCGGACACGCGCATCAGCACGCAATTTAAATCCTGCACCGTGATAAATTTCTGGCTCCGAGATAGTTTGTACCGCGACACTGCGCCAGTGCACACAACCAACTTTGTAACCGGGGATAAATTCGCGGCTCCGATCAAACTTGTACCGCGACACTCGTAATGCTCACAAAACTTTGTACCTTGACGGCAAAAAGTGCGCCATACCCTCCTTGCACCGTGACAGCTTTCTGGCTAAAGTACCAGGATTCTGCCCGGATGCTGCGTCGGGTAACACAACCTCCCCATATTGCCGGGCCGTTATGGGCAAGCCTCTGTCAACATGACAGTTAAGTGCATAGTGATAAAAGATTCTACATCCCTAACAGCTTAACCTTGACAATAAAACTCGGTGCTTTCTACCGGGACTTTCCCCGCGCGCAAAAATTTTAAAATTGACTTGTCCTGAAATAGGTTTACAATAAAATTGTAAATTTATTCCGCACAATCATGGACAAAAAGAAAGAAAACATCAGTAAAGAGGCCATCGTAGCCGAGTATCTAACCGGTACTATTAGTTAT